>Ga0209382_10000591_pt1 | contig 59191 bp, 57 predicted proteins | sample SoiMetdeltSBSDD5_FD_187599 | JGI IMG/M metagenome (GOLD analysis project Ga0209382, IMG submission 187599) | Bulk soil microbial communities from a Populus tree surrounding site in Tennessee, USA - Soil MetaG P. deltoides SBSDD5 (SPAdes) (version 2) | ecosystem: Environmental > Terrestrial >...
CATCCAACATCGGGCAGACGGCATTGATTGACGTCAGACAAAAGTTGTCTTCGAACGTGTTGGCGCTGGGCTCTGTCAAGTTGCGGATATCCCAGCCCGAAGTCGCGGGTACCGCGACCGTCACCTGCACGGGAGGGTTGCCGGCAATCATGTTGCGTCGGATGACGTTGCCGGAAACGCCGGCAGCCAGATAGACGCCGTTGGCGTTCCCCAGAATCGTGTTGTCTTCGATGATGTTGTCGTCAGTGCCTGGCGCGACGATGCCGATACCGAAGTTGTTGGCCTGTGCAGCGAACCCGTTCCCTGCTATCCGGTTCCGACGGAGCCGGTTGCCTCGAGAGGCGCCGGACAGTCATATGCCTCCGCAGGGGTTCGTGTTGTTCCCGTTGCGGACCGAGACGCTATCCTCGACGTCGTTGGCGGTCGCGCCGGTGATGAAGATTCCGGAGAGACAGTTGGTGGATGCCGTCACCCGGGTGACGAGAACGCGCGTGCTCCCGCCGCTGATCTGAACGCCGTGTCCGCGAAACCGCTGGATGATCCCCGGCCCCCGCACGACGACACCGCGCGGCCCGGCGATCAGAATGCCAGCCTCTCCCGCAGTCTGGCCGCCGCCGCATCCTGTCGCGGCGTCGCCCTGTCCGGTAATGGTGAATCCGCCCAAATCGAGCGTGATGCCGGGTGCGCCGACAACGATGCACGCCGCGCCCGTGACTGTGCAGGTGACGTTGCCAACCAGCTGACTGTCCCGGGTAATCGTGCGAGTCGCCGCAATAACTCCGCTGATGTCGTCGGCGCGTGCCGTCGCCGCCACCGACATCGAAATCAGGAAGAGACCCAGGAAAACCGGTACAGACCCCCGTGTTGAACGCATTGCTGCCTCCTTCGGTGTCCGCGTCGATCGTTTGATCGGTAGAGCTTGGACCCTATACCTGGGCCATGGCTGAGGTCAACCGGAAAAAAAGCTGCTGTTTGCGCATGCACTATTGGCAGCTGTGAAGACTCGTGAGTCCCCGGGCGCACGACCGCTCACGCGACCGGAGGGTCGTGCACAAGGGGCCCTTGCCTGCCCCTTGTCTAAGATCGCGTAAAAGGCGGTTCGATGGGGCCAGCCGGTCAGGAGTATTCGACGAGCGTCATCGTACCTCTGGCCGGGACTGCCCGTACTCAACTCGCTTCGGTCTCAAACGCCTTGCCAAACGTCACGATCGAGGCACAACCAACCGCCGAGTGGTGTGCCCACATTGTGCCCAACGTGCGTGCGCGACGATGCGTTACGGCACGATTTCGACGGTAATCAGCGACTTCGACACGGTCTCCATGGTCATGGCCGCACCGTCCGGTCCGGGCGTCGACATACTGAACGACATCGTCATACGCGTGGTCGACCGCTGATGCTGCCCCTTCGCCATGTCGAACAGGAGCTCGCCTTCGCCGCTGCTCTCGCCGACCTTTATCGCCATCCCCATCGGGTTCGCGGCTGCGTCTGCCGAGTCGTATTTCAGGTTCAGCTTCGTCGCGATTGTCGCGACCTGGCCTTCGACACCGGCCAGCGTCGAGGTCGTGGTCGTCGTTGCCTTGCCGAGGAAGGGATTGATCATCGTACTCTCCCCGCTCCACGACTCGCCGACCGTCACCCCTCGATCCGGAAACCGGGCAAAGCCCTGGGATAACGTCTGCTTCATCGATTCGTCAGAAAGGGCGTTCCGCATACCTTGCATCGCCGCGGTGAAGGCCGGGCCCTGTGGAACGGTCTTGAACACTTTCTCCATCAGCCGGTCGACACCCTCGACCTTCAGCACGACGCCCGTCGGGCTGACGACGATGACGAACGATTCGCCGACGATCGCGCGGAACGTGGCGTTCATCGGATTCACGTCCGCCGCGGCATCGCTGTTCGCGCTGTCGAAGGTCACCCTGGCCATCGGTGAGTTGATGTCCATCCGAATCGACTCGTAGACCTGCTCCACCGTCACGGCGCCATCTGCCGCAACGTCCTTGACCACGCTGCGAATGACCTGGGCCATCGTCGTTTCGATATTCATGTTGCCCATGCCATTGGGAAGGCCCGAGACGGTCGCTGTCGTCTGCTGCGTCACGCGATACTTGACTTCTTCGCCTTTGGTCCACTTGTAGCGAAGCATCACCGGCTGAGCAGATGCGATTCCGGTCAGCCCGGCGATCAACGTCAGTGCCAGGACGGCGCTGGTGGTGGTCGTGCTGCGGCAGTGAGTCATGACTGTCTCCGGGTCTGCCGGAATTGAAGGACCGTCAGGTTGCAGTGTCGGACACCCATGATTCGTTACCGGGGTCGCGGATGTCAAAACGAGTTGCACGGCTGTACTCAACTCGCAGTGACGTTGGGGCGCCGCGTCATCCAGCACGGTTTGAGTCGAGCTGAGCGAGCGGAATGACCGCGGGTCAGCGTCGGACGGCATCGCGGATGACCACACACCCGTCGATCGCAGGACGCGGTTCGCGATCAACGAAGGCGGGAGCGTCGGGACCAGGAGAGCCGAGGTCCACCACGGCCGCTCGGCTCAGTGCTGCCTCTTCGCGGTACGCCGAGATTGCTCCCATCCGATCGAGCTCGGCGAACAGCAATTCGTCGAAGCCTTTGGGCATGTCGGGAAACCCGATGGAGACGAGCACCCGTCGATGCTCCTTCAGCGCGTCGGCCAATCCACAGCCTGGGCCTTGTTGGCGGTGCTCAACCGTGTACATGCCACGCGTGCCCTGACTCCCGTCGCCCGCGATCGAGATGCGGCCGTACCACCAGAGCGCGGGGAGTCCCAGGCGCGTCGAGATCAGCACGTCTGTCGGCTGACGATGGCTCATCAGCCACGACACGGCCGTCCGGTCGTCGATGCCCTGCTTCGAGGTGGGGCGCTCCATGTGCAGGCGGTCGGCACCCCGCCGGAGAATGCCGGCGCAGAGGACGATCGCCGCAGCTGCAACCGCCATCATCCAGGCAGGCCGCACCCGGTTTCCCGCGCGCGCGGCGGCGCGCGCGGATCGGACTGCGCGGTCGATCACGAGGGCGATCCCCGCGTACAGTGCCGGAACCATCCAGAGCGAGAAGCGGTCGTACATCGGTACGATCCGCAACAACGCGAAGACGAAGCCGCTCACCGCAACTCCGCCGAAGGCGAGCCCCAGTGCTGTCCGTGCGCTCCACACCAGGCCACACCCCGCCAGCACCCAGAAGAACAGGCCGGCGTCGCTGCCGCCGATGTCGGTGCCGATCCGATCGAGCCGGCCGCCGAACCATCGGAGTGTCTCCAGCCAGCCAGCTGCCCGCGGGGGAAATTCCCCGGCCCAGTACTGACGGAGGTGTGCGGTGTGGCGCAGCGAGATCGCGTAGTGCAGGGCGAACGAGCCGAACCAGACGAGCCCCCACGCGGCCTGTTTTGACGCGGCGCGTACGCCGTCCCGTGTCAGCGTTGTTGCGAGAACGAGCAGCGCGCACGCGGGAAGCACGAGTACAGCGCCGTTGGCCAGCCACAGACCGGCCGCGGCCACCATCCACCAGATGATCATCCGGCGCCGGCGGGCGTCCGCCGCGGCGCCTTCCGTTGCCCAAACTGCGAGCGCCGGCAGGAGCAGCGCCCAGAACGCGTCTCCCGAGTAGTGCTTCACCTCGACCCGGTAGTGCGAGAGCGCGCGGCCGAAGATGCACATCAGAACGAAGACGAGCCCTGCCGGCCACGTCAGCCATCGCTTCGCGATCCAGAGCGCGGCGACGGAGGTCGCGATGCCGAAGAGCGTCGGCACGAGGCGCAGCGCGACCTCACTCGACCCGAGGGTCAGCAGCACGGCACGCTGCACGACGAGCCAGCCGTAGGGGGCGCTCTGCCCGAGCCAGAGACGGCCGCCCAGCTCCGAAAATGAGCGATCCCTGAAGTTCAGCGCGATCATTTCCTCGTCCACCCACAACGGCGCCGCGCCAAACAGTTGATGGAAGTCCAGAACCGCCGAAGCAATGACGAACGCGACCAGCATTGCCTCAGGAAGCTTCGGACGCGCCTGAATCCAGAGTTGACGTGCGCGAATCCAGCATTGCCGCAGGTAGTGACGAAGCAGGGCGACGAATCTTCGAAGGCGCGCCCACAGTGCCACCCACGGGAGTAAAGGCACTCCAAGAGCTCTGGAGACGACGGCCGCGGCGATCAGACCGACGAGCGCGAGGAGCAGCGGCGGGCGAGGGTTACGGGAAGAGACTCTGAGAGGTCCAAGGCTGACCACGAACCCGCCGGAGAGGACGAGCATCACGGTCCAGGCGAGAGCGCAGACCGTCAATTCGAGCAGCCGTCGCCTGAGGAAGGCCAGACGAGCTCGAGTTAAGGGATCGCGCTCAACCACGGGCCCACGATACACGCGGTCCGCGCTCCAGCGCACGGCCCCGTAGCCGGCGCCGCCCGCTTGCGAGCCGACACACTGAAGCGGCGTTGGAGAGCAGGCCCCGGTGTCGTGCCCTGACGGCTGTAAACCCTGCCGCTGGCTGCCCGCCCGATCTTCCTGTTTCCGTCCCGGCGAAGACCAACCAAATCCTACCGGCAGGACACGCTCCAATCCGCCACTCGCGACGCTACAATGAGTAGCTCCCCCCAAACTCGGGAAGGTCGTATGGTCTGGTTCTTTGCGCGCGGTAACGAGGCAGTGCGGGTGGAAACCCGATTCGACAATTCGTCGCGTGAGTACGTCCTCGAGGTGGGCTGGGCGAATCGGCCTCTCGAAACGGAACGGTTTCGCGATCACGCCGCCTTCGAGGCGCGTGTCGCGAATGTCGAAGCGCGTCTGAGGAACGAGTCCTGGGCTCAGGTCGGTGGACCGGAGATCCTGCCCGATGGATGGCGCGGCCCGTTTACAAACTAGCCCTCTCGGCTGACAGGGCCTTTCCTCTGAGGTGTGCGGTCCCGCTTACGAAGTTGTCGACTGGCTTACGGTCTGGTCACGTGCGTCCCTGGCCGGTGACCGGCAAACGGCAGTCAAGTCCATCTCGCCTCGCCACTTAGCGCCAAACCTCGAATTTGTCAGGTCTGGAGCGTCGGTTGCAATCGCGCGGGTACCCCGCGAATGGCTGCCTCCTCTTCAGCGCTGCCGCTGCCAGCAACGTCGATGACCTCGTCTGGCTTCGCCGACGGGCTCGGGCGCCGCGTGCTGGCCTTCGACCGCGAAGAGGGAGTGATGCTCGAGCGCCTCGTGCTCCGTCCGGAGCTCGCGGCCTTCGAAGGCATTCTCCGCGATCGCGTGGAGCGCCTGGGCGGTCTCGAAGACGAGCGCCTCGCACGGCCAAGAACCGTTGAGCGCGACGCGGGCGGACTCGCCGTGGTGTCCGAATTCGTTCCCGGCAGCCGCCTGTCCGATCTGCTCGAGATTTCCGCCGACCTCGGACATGCACCCGGCGTCGATGCCGCTCTCGGATTCCTCCTCGACGTCCTGCCGGCGTTGTGCGGCCTTCATGCCGGCGTAGGCTTCGCACACGGCACCATCACTCCGTCGCGCACGGTCCTCACACCCGCCGGACAGATTGTTCTGCTCGACGGGATCTTCGGTGATGCGCTCACGTACCTTCGATACAGCCGGCGCAAGCTGTGGCTGGAGTTCGGCATCGCGACGGCCCTCGAGGGATCACGGCTGGACCGGCGCGCCGACATCGCGCAGGCCGCGCTCGCGGGGGTGATGCTGATCCTCGGCCGTCCGCTGCGGAACGAAGAATACCTGACCGGCCTGTCGGGCGTGCTCCGTGAGGTCGTCGACATCGCCCAGATCCGCAGCACGACCAGCTTTGCCATCGGCGTCGAAGAGTTCTTCGAGCGCGCGCTTCCTGTCCCCTCGAGCAAACCCTACACCTCGGCAGACGACGCCCTGTTCGACGTCCGGCAGCTCGCGAACGAGCTCGGGGCGCAAGGCTGCCGGCGCGCCCTTGTCGACTTCATCGAGCAGATGGAATCGCCCGCGCCTGCCGTGGCGGAGCCCGAGCCCGACGGACTGGCCGCGGAGATGGAGACGTATGCGTCCGCCGCACACGTCAGTTCGCTTGGCGCAGCAGAGACCGAGCCGGATCTGAGCGGCGGTATCGAGGCAGAGATCGATCTCGACGATCTCGTCGAACCCACTCCGTACGACATGACCGCGAGCGCCGCGATCGACCTCGATCAACCCAGCGGCATCGATGACGAAGCCGTCGACTGGGTGCAGCTCGCCGCGGCGTCCGCCCCGCGACCCGGCGCCGAGCCTCCTGTCTTCGAGCCGCTGACGATCGAACGCGGGATCGTCGAGCCCCCGGTCGTCGCGCGCCAGGTCGAACAGCCGATTGTCGAAAAGGCCGTCGAGCCGCCTTTCGACGATGAAGGGCCGATCCTGCCGGAGCCCGTCGAGCCGCAGCCAATGCCGGCATCAGCAAGCCCGCAGGCTCTCGACGTCGAACCTGCGCCATCTCCGTCCAGTCCAGCCGTCGAGCACTCGCCCACTACGCCGACAGCAGTTGTCACTCCCGAGATCGCACCCGCAGTCGAGCCTTCTGAAGCCGCGCCCGAGGAACCTGCCTCAGCTGATGAACCGAACCCAGGCGTGCTGTCAGGCCTTCGCTGGCGGCGCGCGAAGCGCGCGACAAAGTCGGTGCGCGCACGCAAGGACAAGCTGCGCTCCGTCTCCGAAACCGACGCACCGGCGATAGTTCCGGCCAAGCCGATCGAGCCACCGCCACCACCACCCGCTCCTCCTCCACCGCCACCCCCCGAGGTGAAGAAGCCGGCAAGCGGGAACTGGCTCGTCGCTCCCGACCGTGCGGCAGCGTTCGAAGAGATGGTGCCGGTCACGCCCACGTTCGCTGCTCCTGAACCCAAGCTGACGTCAGTACCGGTGTACACACCAGCACAGCCAATACCACTGTCGGCGCCTCCACCGGTGCCGCTCTATGTGCCCCCGGCTGCGGCGCCTGCCCCCCCTCCGATCGAGCCCGTCTTCTCGCGCACGGTCGGATCGATCGCACCGAGCTACGACACGCCGCCGGCGTGGACACCGCCTCCTGCTCCATCTCCCCAGGTCAGGACGACGGCGCCGGCTCCAGCCACGCCGCACGTGACGACCGTGCGGCTCAAGGATCCGCCGCCGCGGCCTCGAGGAGCGCGCGCGCCGGATCCGGTGGTCGACATTTATTCGAGTCCGTCGGCACCGCCACCATCGAGCGAGCCGACGGCGTTTCCGTGGAAGCTGGCTGCGGCGGCCGGTGTGATCATGGTCGTGGCGATCATCGGCGGGAAGGTGTACATGCCGGTGAAGGGCGCGCCCACGGATGAGGCCGCAACGAGTCAGGCAACATCGAGCCAGACGACCGCGGCTTCGGGCACTGCGCCTGCCGCGGGAAGCGTGGTCGCGAATATCGGAAGGCTCGAGATTGAAACGCAGCCAGCGGGTGCACGGATCCTGCTCGATGGAAAACCGGCCGGCGAATCACCGGTGGCCCTGGACGGGATCGCTGCAGGCCGGCACACAGTGACATTCGTCACGTCTTCCGGTTCCGTCAAGCGCGCGATCCGGATCGAGGCGGGCCGCACCACGAAGCTCGACGTGCCGATCTTCTCGGGCTGGGTCGGAATCTATGCGCCGTTCGTCCTCGACGTGGTCGAGGGTGGCCATGTCATAGGAACCACGGAGGAGCCGCGGATCCTGTTGAGCCCCGGGAAACACGAGCTGACGCTCGTGAACCGCGAGCTCGGCTACTCGTCGGCGCAGACGGTCGAGATCGACCCCGGGGAGGTCAAGTCGATCAGCATCGATCCGAGGGGGCACGTCAACCTGAACGCTACTCCCTGGGCGGAGGTGTGGATCGATGGACGCAAGGTCGGCGACACGCCAATCGCCAACCTTCAACTGCCGTTGGGGGTTCGGGAAGTCACGTTCCGGCATCCCCAGTTCGGGGAACGGCGCGTCACCGTGACCGTGAAAGGAAACGCGCCTGCGGCGATCAGCATCGACATGAACAAGCCGTGACGTTTTCGTGATCCGTAGACGCTTTTTCGGGCGCGTGGCCAACCCTTCATTTCCGACTTTTCAACAGCGATCCTCGTAAGTTTCAAAGATTTCCGCTCCGGACGTTGCGCTGATTGCTGGCACTCCCCTTGCCCAAGGCCTGCTCGTTTCGTAATCCTAGAGAGGTTGAGCATGTGGAGCTGGATCGCCTGCTATCTGAACGGACACAACTACGCGGTCGGGTGCGAAAAGGGCTCGATGTTTCTGCGATGCGTGTCATGCGGACGACGCTCGCAGGGCTGGCTCGTGCATCAGCACGAGCATGAGACGCGCTGAGGCGCGCGGCATCGCCGGCGGTTGACCGCAAACCGCTCGGCTGCAGACAATAGTGGCCGTGACACCCTGCGTGCCTTCCATCAGTGCGGAAACGCGCCGCACGACCGCGGCGGTTGGGTGACACCCTCGGAGTTTTCCCTTCTGCTCCGAAGGCTTGGCGACTATGCCGAGATTCGTGGCGCATCGCCGGAAGCGATGGCCTGGCGGCGGCTGGCGGACGATCTCGACCGCCTGGGCTCCTCCGAGCAGCGTCGATTGACCGATCTCGTCCGCAGCGACTCGCTCGGGGATCTAACCACCCTGCCCGCGTCCCTTCACTGGAAGCTTCGCGACATCGTTCTCGACGGCCCGGAAATGGCTGATGCCGGCCCGGACTCGATTCCCTGGCTGCTCCAGCGGCTCGTCGAGCTTCAGGCCATCGATTCCGCGAAGGCCGCAGGGCTTGCGCGGCTCGGCATCGTCACCGTGGACGACCTGGAGACGGGGCTCGAAGACGGCCGCGTAGTCAGGCATCTCCCGGACAGCGCGGCAGCCCTCCGGCAGGCGGTTGGCGTCCTCTCGAGCGAACGTCTCAGGCTCTCGCTGGGACGCGCGCTCGATTTCGCCGAGAACCTCATCCTCCTCATCGCCGCAACGTGTCCTGAAGTCGCAGACCTGGTGCCCGCCGGCGATGTCCGACGTTTCGAGCCGATCGTCGAGGCGCTGGTGATCGTTGGTTCCGCTCCCGATCCCCCCGCAGCGCTGGAGCGCATCTGCAGCATTCCGATGATTCAGTCCGCCGTTCACCTGACCGGCCGTCGCGTGCTGGTGCGCTATCAGCAGGCAGAAATCGACCTGCGCATCGTCACTCGTGACGAGTACGGCTCGGCGCTGCACCTGGCCACCGGCTCGGCGGCGCATGTCGCGGCGATTCGTTCGAGACATCGCGCGACCCGCGTCTCCGCGCGTGAAGAGGATGTCTATTCACAGGCCGGGCTCGCCTGGATCGCACCGGAACTGCGACAGGGAACCGGCGAAGTCGAAGCGGCGGCGGGTTCGTTGCCGCGTCTCGTGTCGCGCAGCGATATCCGCGGCGACCTTCACATGCACACGATCTACAGCGACGGGCGGGACAGCCTGTCGGCCATGGTCACTGCCGCAGCCGCGCTCGGCTACGAATACATCGCGATCACCGACCACTCAGCCCGTGCCGCCGCGTCCCGCACGGTGACGGTGGACGCGCTCGCCCGTCAGCGTGACGACATCGCCAGGCTCCAGGAACGATTTCCGGCGATGACGATCCTTCACGGGATCGAGGTGGACATCATGCCCGATGGCCGGCTGGACTTCGGGGATGACATCCTGGCGTCACTTGATATCGTGCTCGCGTCGCTGCACGACCGCGCAGGCCACGATGCCCAACGGCTGACGCGCCGGTGCCTGGGCGCGATCAGGCACCCACTCGTCGCGATCATCACTCACCCGGCCAACCGCCTCGTTGGACGTGACCCGGGGTACGATCTCGATTTTCCTGCGATCTTCAGCGCCGCGGCAGAAACCGGCACCGCACTGGAAATCGATGGCGCGCCAAGCCACCTCGACATGGACGGGGAACATGCCCGCGCGGCCATCGCCTCAGGGGTGACCGTCAGCATCGACAGCGATTGCCATCGGGCCTCTCTGCTGGACCGGCAGATGCGACTCGGTCTGGGAACTGCCCGCCGCGGCTGGGTCGAGGCCCGCAACGTCCTCAACGCGCGACCGCTTTCAGCGGTCCGGGCATTCATCGAGGCCAAGCGCGGAACCCGACGGTAGTACACTGCCGATCAGCGTCCAGATGGCCAGACCCGCGCGATGCCCGCGGTCCGGTCTGGAGACCCGACCCTCGATATGCGGCACGGCGCGAATTCCTCAATTTTCAGGGGAAAACTGTCACTCGTGGTGGCACTGCTCCTCGGTACCCTGGCTGCGGCTCAAAACCGGCCGCCGGCTCAACCCGTTGCGACGCCCGACCCGCGCCCTCCGGCCAGCGATGTCGCCGCCGCCCTCCAGCGGAAGTACGACGCCGTCAAGGACTTCTCCGCGTCGTTCATCCAGACCTACGAAGGGGGCGTGCTGCGGCGAAAAGCGTCCGAAAGCGGCACCGTTTACGTCAAAAAGCCAGGCAGAATGCGTTGGGATTACACATCGCCGGAGAAAAAGCTGTTCATCTCCGATGGCCGGACGATGTTCCTCTACTTCCCTGCGGACAAGCAGGTCATGAAGAACCCGGTCCCCGACCAGGACGAGGCGACCAGCGCGGTGCTGTTCCTGATGGGAAAGGGGGACATCGTCCGGGATTTCAACGTCAAGTGGGCCGAGGGAGGGACGGAAAACACCTATCGGCTGCGCCTGGATCCCAAGGCCCCGCAGGCGGAGTACGACTGGCTCGAAGTGGCTGCGGACCGCCACACCCTCCAGATCGTGGGCCTGACTGCGGCAGATGCCCAGGGAGGCCGATCGTCGTTCTCCTTCAGTAACTTCAAGGAAAACGTCGGATTAGCCGATAAGATGTTCCAGTTCAGCATCCCGCGTGGCACCGAGGTCATCAGCAGTGGCAAGACCCCTTGACGCACGGCGCGCGTTGACCGTCGCCCTGGCGAGCGGCCTGCTCTGGGCATCGGCCTGCGCCAGCGGCGGCATGAAACTGGCCGAGCAGGCTGAGCGGCGGTCGGACTTCGACCGGGCAGTCGTCGAATACGGGAACGTTCTCCGAAAGGATCCGGACAACCACGCCGCCCGCAGTTCGCTGCAACGCGTCAGGGTTCGCGCCTCCGAAGAGCACTATCTGCGCGGCCGGCGGCTGTCGGCGTCCGAACGCTATCAGGAGGCCGCCGTGGAGTTGCAGCTCGCGACCGAGCTCAACCCCACCAACGCCGGTGCCGACGCCGAACTCAGGGAAGTCCGCCGCCGTCTTCGGACGAAGGTCGCCGTGGAACGCGGTGACAAGACCGAGCTGGAAGCACTGATCGAACGTACACGCACCGCGGTCCCGGTCGGCCTGGAGCTCCCGGATGGCGCCAAGCTGCCGGACTCCATGACGTTCAGCACTAGCAGCCGACTGGTGTTCCTGGCGCTGGCGAAGTGGGCGAACCTGAATGTGGTGTTCGATCCGGCGTTCCGCGAGGAGAAACTGGTCGCGGATCTGCGCAACACCACGCTGTCGGGCGCCCTGGCCTCGCTCACCGCCGCCACACACACGTTCTATCGCGTCACCGCTCCACGCACGATCACGATCGTCCCGGACACGCCGGCCAAGCGCCGGGAGTACGAGGAACAGATCGTTCAGACGTTCTATGTGAGCAACGCGGATCTCAAGGAAGTGATCGATCTCCTCCGCATCGTGGTGGACGTGCGGCAGATCTCGCCGACGACCGCGGTGAACGCGATCTCGCTCAAGGACACGCCTGAACGAATCGCCGCCGCGGGCAAGCTGATCTCCGCGATCGACAAGGCCCGCCCCGAGCTGGTGATCGACGTCGAGCTGCTCGAAGTGGACCGGACGCGGCTGCGGGAATACGGCTTGCAGTTCGCCACGCCCGGCGGCGAGGGGGGAATCTCCGGAACGCTCGACCCGAATCGGGCAGGCATGACGCTCGACGATCTGGCGCATCTGAGCTCGTCGCAGGTTTTTGTGACCGGGCTGCCTGCGCTCTACTACCGCCTCCTCAAGAACGACGCGGCGACCCGAACGCTCGCCAACCCGCAGCTGCGAACCTCTGAAGGCGTCACGGCGCAGGCGCGCTTCGGCGAACGCGTGCCGATTCCCGTGACCACGTTTGCGCCGATCGCCACCGGTGGAATCAACCAGCAGCCGATCACGTCCTTCGTCTACGAACCGATCGGGGTGAACATCGACATCACGCCGCGGACCCATCACGACGACGAGGTCTCGCTGGCGCTGAAGGTGACGCTGAGCAACATCTCCGGCTCGCTGAACAACCTGCCCACGTTCGGCAACCGCGAAATCACGACGACCATCCGGCTCAAGGACGGCGAGACCAACATGCTGGCGGGTCTGATTCGCGACGAAGAGCGAACCGTCATGACCGGGCTCGCGGGCCTCGGCGATCTGCCGATCATCGGCCGGCTCTTCGCGAACAACCGCAAGGAAGTCCACGAGTCCGACATCGTCCTCACGCTGACCCCGCACATCGTCCGGGTGCTGGATCTCACCGAGGCGGACCTTCGGCCATTCAGGCTCGGGCGAGACGCGGCGTCGGCACCACCGGCGCCGGACCTTCCGCAGGCCACACCGCGCGATCGCGAACCGGATCCGCTCGCCGAGCCGGCGACGCCCGCGTTTCCACAGCCCCGCCAGCCTGGTGCGACGACCACGGATCCATTGAAGGGCACACTGCCCGGCACGGTCGCACCGATCCTTCCGCCATCGCCACCACCGCCAACTCCGCCCGTCAAGAAGGGTGGAGGCGGACTCTAGAATTCACTTGCGGCGCGCGCTCGCGGCGCTGTCGTGGGCGTCCGCGCTCTACCTGCTTCTCCGGGTCTGCGCGTTCTATCTCGCGATCGGCGATACCCGACGGCACCATCTCGAGTCAGCAGCGTTCCTGTTCCTGCTCCTGATGTTGCCGCTCGTCTTGATGCGCCGTCCGCCCGACGACCGGCCGCAGGCCGCGACGAGCGCGCCTCGATTCCGACCGGTCCTGACGGGTGTTGGACTGGTCGCGGCCTCGCTGATTTTTTACCGGGCACTTCTGTCCGTCGGACTCCTCGCCGACGACTACGTCATCGTCGACGCCGCACGCGAGGGACGAATCACGGTGTGGCGGGAGCTCTTCCGCCCGGTGATCTTCCTGGTCTGGCGACCGCTGGTTACTCTGACTGGCCTCCCTGCTCCGCTGCTCCACGCGGTGAACATCATCTTGCACGGCGTCAATGCCGCCGTCGTCGGCCTCCTCGCGCACAGGCTCCTGCGCGGTCGCTGGAGCGGACTCGCTGCCGGAGTGCTCTTCCTGTGGATTCCTTCAGGCCTCGAGGCCGTGGCGTGGGCGTCCGGCCTCCAGGACGTGCTGATGACCACTTTCGTGCTGCTCTTTCTGGTATTCGCCACCAGCGAGCAGCAGGCGTGGACGAGCCGGGGGCTGGCGATCGCGGCACTGATCGCCGGTCTGTTGACCAAGGAGACCGCGATCGCCGCTCCACTGCTCGCGGCGATCATCGGCGCTGGCGCGAGGACCAGCGAAGCGCGACGCAGGATCTGGCTGATGACAGCGGTCTCTTTCGTCAGCGTCGCGGTGTTCCTGGCCATTCGCTTTGCCGTGCTCCCGCTGCCGGCAAGCTATGGTCCCGATCTCACGCGCTACGGTGTCAAAGAGCTCCTGGTGCGGCCGTTCGCCACGCTGCTCGTGCCATTGCGCGACGAGGAGCTGCACTGGGCGCCGGTGCTCCCCATCGGGCTGATCGCCGTAGTCGTCCTGGGGTTGCGCGTGGCGGCTGGCCGGTGGGACGGGGTCGCTGTCGGCTTCAAGGTCGCCGTGATTGGCGCGGCGATGGTCCTCGCGGCTGTCGGGCCGGTGTTGTCGTACTTCTACATCGACGCCGATCTGTTCGGCTCGCGCTATCTCTATCTGGCCCAGGCCGGTTGGGTGCTGGCGCTCGTTGCAGTCCTGGAGACCGTGACCGACGGACGCAGGGTCGTCTTCCTCCCGGTCCTGGGCATCCTGCTCGGCGGCTGGATTGCCGCAGGGACGCTGCACATCGCGTTGTGGACCGAGGCGGCGCGGGCCCGCGACAAGCTGCTCGCCGCGGCAGGAGCGACGATACCCAACTGTTCTTCGTGGGCCGTCTATGGCCTCCCCGCATCCGATCGGGGCGTCCCGCTGTTCGTCAATGGCTTTCCGGAGGCGGCGCGCCAGGAACTCCCCGGACGGATCCGCGTCGCCCCCGCGACACTCGACCCGGGCGAATGCCGCCTGACCTGGAACGGCGAACGGTTCGTGCGGGATTAACTCCTAGTCTTCCCGTTCGACGCTGGCGCCCAACGACCGCAGTCGCCCGACGAGCGACGCGTAGCCGCGCTCCACCGTCTCGACCGGGGTCACACGGCTCTCACCCTCGGCGGCGAGCGCTGCGGCGATCAACGCCATGCCGGAGCGAAGGTCGCGCGCATCGAGGAGCCGGCCACGCAGCTTTTTCGGTCCACTGACGATGATTCGGTGCGGGTCGCACAGGAACAAGTCGGCGCGCATCGCGCTCAGCTGTTCGAGCGCGAACAGGCGCAGCTCGTAGAGCCAGTCGTGCACCAGCGTCCGCCCGTCGGCCTGCGTGGCGAGCACCGTGACGAGGCTGACCATATCGCTCGGGAAACCAGGCCAGAGTCCTGTCGTGATCCTGCGAGCCGCGGTGAGCGAAGAAGGCCCGACGGTGAATCGCTCACCCACGTACGTGCACTGCAAATCCATCTGGCGCAACGGGGCTGCGATCACTTCCATGTCCTGCTCGCGTGCGCCGGTGACCGTGATCTCGCCGCCCGTGATCGCGGCAACGACGCCCCAGCTCCCGGCCTCCACATAATCCCCCTGCAACCGGTGCGTCGCTCCTTTGCATCTGGCCGGACCTTCCACGCGAATCGTGGAGGTTCCGATGCCCTCGATTGGCACACCCATCGAGCGCAGGAACTCACAGAGTTCGACCACGTGCGGCTCCATCGCCGCGTGGCGGATTTCGGTCCGTCCACGCGCCGCGGCTGCGGCGAGCACCGCCGTCTCCGTCCCGGTCACGGACGCTTCATCCAGGTAGAACGACGCCCCGGTGAGACCGTCAGGGGCGTCGAGCGAGTGCCCGGGCTCGTCAACCAGCATGGCGCCGAGCGCCATCAACGCCTGCAGATGCGTGCTGATGGTGCGCCGCGTGGGAAAATCTCCGCCTGGAGGGGCGAGCCTGGCCGCTCCCCGCCTCGCGAGCAGAGGCCCGAGCAGCAGCACCGATCCGCGCAACTTCCCGACCAGCACCGGATCGGGCCGCTCGGTCGTCACGGTCTTGCACTGGATGCGCAGCGTGGACGTGCCGGCGCCTTTCACGTCCGCACCAAGCCCGGTGATGATCTGAAGCAGCACCTCGACGTCCCGGATGCGCGGAACGTTCTCGAGCACGCATTCCTGGTCGGTCAGCAGACAAGCAGCAATCAGCGGCAGCGCGGCGTTCTTGTTCCCTTCGACCGTGACCGCACCGGACAGCCGCCGGCCTCCCTCGATCCGCAACGTTGCCATCAGCCCTCCGTGCTTCCGGACTTTGCCGTGTTCTTCGGCCCGCCGCCGACATTCTCGAATCCCATCGAAACGATCTCCTCGCGCAACTGAACACCATAGTGGCGGTAGACGTCGCGCTTGCACCGTTCGATCAGGGCCCGAACCTCGCCCGCTGACGCGTGGCCTTCATTGACGATGAAGTTGCCGTGCGTGGGAGACACGTACGCCTGTCCCTCGCGTGCACCCTTCAACCCGGCGCGATCGACAAGTGCACCGGCCGACCACGGGATCCCTTCCGGCACCGAATCGCGTCCCGGCGCAGGATTCTGAAAGATGCATCCGGCACTCGGCATGGCCAGCGGCTGCGTGCGCTTGCGGTAGGCGAGCGAGTCGCGGGCAACCGTCCGCAGACGGTCAGGCTCCCCGGGCATCACTTTGAAGTCGGCGGAGATGACGATCTCGCCGGTTCGATGCAGCCGGCTGTAGTCGTACGCGAACTCCATGTCGCCAACCGGCACATCGGAGATGCGCCCGTCGCGACTCAGCAGGCATACGGCATCCACATGATCACTGATGTTGCGGCCCTGGAAATGCGCGTTGCCATAGATCGCACCCCCGACGGTGCCCGGGGTGCCGGCCCACGCTTCGAGGCTGGCCAGGCCGTGGGCAATCGTCCAGCGGACCAGACCGTTGATCGTCACGCCCGCGTCGGCGCGCACCCGTGCTGGATCGATCTGGCGGACCTCGCCACCGCGAACACGGATCACGAGACCACGGATCCCCTGGTCGGCGATGAGCAGGTTCGATCCTCCTCCGATGACTGTTACCGGAACGTCGTGGGCGCGCGCCAACATCAGGGCACGTTGCAACTCGTCCGCGTCGTCCAGCGTGAGGAGAACGTCGGCCGGACCACCAAGCTTGAACGTCGTGAGCGGCGCGAGTGGCTCAGCAGGCTGGACGCGATCACCGAACGCCTCGCTCAACGTCTCCACGAACCGTGTCATGCGGCGAGTCCCGCCAGGCGCCGTTCGAGGCGCTGGAGCGCGTCGACCGCCTCCCGTCGCGTGCAGGGTGCGAAGCCGACCCAGTCACCGGGGGCGAGTTGCCCGGCGATCGGCAGATCGGCAGCGATCACGGTCGCGATCTTCGGATATCCGCCGGTCGTCTGCCGATCCGCCATCAGCAGGATCGGCTGGCCCGACTTCGGCACCTGCACCGATCCGATGGGCGTAGCATCAGACAGGATGTCGGAGTCGGGACCGTGCATCAGCGCCGGGCCGTCGAGCCGGTATCCCATCCGATTCGACTTCGTGGACAGCGTAAAGCGGGCGCTGAAGAACAGTTCGAGCGCGTCCGGCGTGAACAACGCGTCGTGAGGGCCGGGAATCGCGTGAAGCCGCGCGCCGCCCTCAGGCAGCCGCAACGGCACACACGTCGTCGCCGCCAACGTCGTCGCCGCCCCGCCCACCGGCAACACGGTTCCGGTCGTGACCGCACGGCCGCCGAGGGGGCCCATGGCGCTGATCAGGCTCGTCGCACGGCTTCCGAGGACGGGTGAGAGATCGAACCCACCCCGCACGGCAAGCGTGGCGCGCGCCCCGGCCCGCCGCTCACCAAATCTCAAACGCTCACCCTTTCGAAGCTCGAACGGCTGATCTGGCGGGACCCGGCGTCCGCCGGCTGTGATCTCGAACCGCGCGCCACAGATGGCACACAACACCTCGTCGTCTGCGTCGAGCTCCGGGCCAACCAGCGTGATCTCCAGCGCGGCGGCCTCACGATCGTTTCCCACAAGCCGGTTGGCCAGCCGGTGCGAGTAGGAGTCCATCGGACCGGCCACGGGCACCCCGCCGGATTGATATCCCCACCGCCCGAGGTCCTGCACGGTCGTGAGCATCCCGGCCTTGATCACTGCCAGTGACGCCATCACTCTGCGTCCTGACGTTCGAATTCGGCGCGGCTGACCGGCCTGAAACGGACCTCGTCGCCGACGTCGAAGAGAAACGGAACCGGCCGGCCGGGATCGTAGGGCTTCTTCGGCGTGCGGCCGATGATGTTCCATCCCCCGGGAGTAACAGCAGGATAGATCCCCGTCTGACCGCCGGCGATCGCGACGGCACCCGCAGGCACCTCGGTGCGCGGCGTGGCACGGCGTGGCGCCGCGATCCGCGGATCGACTTCGGCCAGGTAGGCGAACCCCGGAATGAAGCCCAGCATGTAGACCCGATAGGTGCGGCTCGTGTGCAGCGCTACCACCTCGTCGGACGAACAGCCACCGAACCTGGCGACATCGTTGAGATCGGGCGCCAGGTCGCCTTCATAGCACACGGGCACATCGACCACCGCCTTGCCCGCGCGGGTTGCCTGCCTGGCCGGCCCGGCGGCGGCCTGGATTTCCGACTCCAGCCACGGACCATCGACCTGCAACGGATCGAAGTACACGGTGACGGTGCAGTAGCCCACCACCACATCGCGCAGGATGCCGCCCCATCGCCAGCGGAGCCGCTGGGCCAGCGCACTCGCACAGTCGTTGATCTCGGGATCGATGCGGCTCGGAAACTCGGCGACCAGGGCGGAATCACCCGCCGCGGCAACCCGTACGAGCGTCACTGGAAGAACGTCGTTCACCGGCGGTTTCGGGCATCGAGGGCCGTGAGCAGTTTCTGGTGAATGTCGTCGAATCCGCCGTTCGACATGATCACGACCAGGTCGCCCTCACGGCTCTCCCTGGCGACCGTCGTGACGATGTCGTCGACCTGCGGGATGTATCGTGCGTCGACCCGGGCCTCCTTCAGATCGGCGACCAGCTGGTCGGCGGATAACCGTTGATCCTCGGGGAGGTTGGAACGAAAGACCGCCGGCAGCACGACCGTGTCGGCGGCCGAGAGCGCTCGCGCGAAATCGGCTTGAAAGATCCGCCGGCACGACGTCGCCGAGCGCGGCTCGAAGATCGCCCAGAGCCGGCGATGGGGAAACGCCGTGCGCACGCCTGCCAGCGTCTCCGCGATGGCGGTCGGGTGATGGGCGAAGTCGTCGTAGACCGAAACGCCGGCCGCCGTACCGCGCAGCTGCATCCGGCGCCTGACACCCTTGAAACTCCGGAGTGCGGCCGCCAGCGTGTCGGTATTCAGCCCGACCGCGGCTCCGACCGCGAGCGCAGCGAGCGCGTTGCGCACGTTGAACGCGCCGAGCAGTGGCAACTCGAAGCTGCCAATCGGGTCGCCTCGGCGCCGAACGCTGAACGCCGTGGACGTCCCCTGGACCCGGAGATCGTGCGCCTGCCAGTCGGCGCCGTCCGAGATACCAAAGGTCTCGACCCGGCAGTGCGCACGGCTCGCCAGTGCTGCGGCTTCTTCGTTGTCCGCCCCGAGGAGCAGAAGTCCGCGCCGCGGAATCAGGTTGATGAAGCGTTGAAACGCGAGACGGATCGCCGCGAGATCGGCATAGATGTCCGCGTGATCGAATTCGATGTTGTTGATCACGCCGATGTCCGGGAGGTACTTGAGAAACTTCGCGGTCTTGTCGAAGAACGCGCTGTCGTACTCGTCTCCCTCGATTACGAACTCGCGGCCACCCCCGACGCGGTAGCTGCTCTCGAAGTTCTCGGAAATGCCGCCGATGAAGACACTGGGATCCGCACCGCCGTGCGCCAGGAGCCACCCGGTCAGCGACGTCGTCGTGGTCTTGCCGTGCGTCCCCGCGATGACGATCGAGCGCGCTCCCCAGAGGAAGTGATCGCGCAAGGCTTCGGGCAACGAGCAATACCGAATCTTGCGATCGAGGACCTCTTCGAGCTCGGGGTTGCCTCGGGAGATCGCATTGCCCACGACCACCAGGTCGATGTCGGCGCTGATGTGCTCAGCGCGATAGCCCTGGAGGGTGGTGATGCCCTGCTCCCGCAGGAAATCGCTCATCGGTGGATAGACGTTCTGGTCCGATCCGCGGACATCGTACCCCCGGCTCTTGAGCAGCGCCGCCAGGGTCGCCATCGCCGTCCCGCAGACGCCGATCAGGTGGATTCGTGTCATGCCGTTCACTGAACAGCCGCCTCCTCGATAACGAGCGATGGATTCGAACCCGCGACTACGCTGGCGGTGACGCCGAACGGAAGGGTCAGCGTCGGGCCGTCCGTGTGACCGGATGGCAGGCCATACAGGATCGGGCCGGGAAAGTCCGAGAGCACGAGCCGAACGGTCTCTCGCGCGGTTGGCGCACCGCCCGGCTCGTCACATCTGGGCAACGCGTTGAATACGATGGCCGACGCCCGTTCGAGAATGCCGGCGAGGCGCAACTGCGTCAGCATGCGATCCAGCCGGTAGGGGCGCTCCGCGACCTCGTCCAGGAACAGCACGCATCCGGGCGGCGGGTCGAAGGCGAACGGCGTCCCGAGCGAGGCCACGAGCTGCGTCAGCGTGCCGCCGACGAGGAGTCCACGAGCCTCGCCGGCTGCAAGCGCCTCGACACCGTTCATGGGAATCTCACCAATCGGCTGCGCGCCGGTCACGGCGCGCAGGAACGAGTCCCGATCGTAGCCGTCGGCGCCCCGCGCGAACCGCCCCTCGACCATCGGCCCGTGAAACGCCACCAGGCCGCACGCCTGGTTGAACCAGGTCAGGAGCGACGTATTGTCGCTGTAGCCCACGAAGATCTTGGCGTGCGCCCGAATTTCAGATGCGTTCAGGAACGGCAACAGGTGCACGCTGCCATAACCGCCCCGAGCGGCGATCACGGCAGCGATAGATGGATCGGTCCATGCCGCGAGAAAGTCCCTGGCTCTCAGCCCCGCCGGACCGGCCAGGTACTCCGTCCTGGCAAACACATCGTCCGAATACACCGGCTCGAACCCGAGCTGGCGCAATTCGATCACCCCGGCATCGAACTCGTCGCGGGCAAAGGCGCTGGCGGGGGCCACAATGGCGACGCGGTCGCCGGCGCGCAGGGCGCGGGGCTTGAGGTCAGGACGCAAAACGCGCCATTTCCGCCGCGACAGCCTGGTGCTCGTCGCGTCCGAGAAGCGTCCGGAGGGACTGGCCGTCGAGCGGGCGCGGCCGTGGCGGCGCGAGAAAACGCTCCTTCACCCGGCGATGGCGCCCAATGGCATCCTCGATCCGTGGCAATGGGAGCGTCCCGTCTTCGACCGCGTGGATGACGGCCTCCAGCGCCTCGAACTGGGGCTCCTGAGAGTCGCCGCACATCAGGACTGCATCACAGCCTGCGGCGAGCGCCCGGACCGTTGCCTCCGCGGTGGAGTAGCGGGCGCTGATCGCTTTCATCCCGATATCGTCGGTGAAGACCATTCCCTGGAACCCCAGCTTCTGCTTCAGCAGCCCGGTTACGATCGCCGGCGACAGCGTTCCCGGCCGCTCTTCGTCGATTGCGGGCACCAGAATATGGGCAGTCATGATGCCCGCGACGCCGACGGCGATCGCCTTCTTGAACGGGACCAGCTCCACGGCATCCAGCCGATCCGGCGGATGCTCGATCAACGGCAGCTCGTGATGCGAATCGGTACTCGTGTCGCCATGACCGGGAAAGTGCTTGCCACAGGCGGCAATCCCCTCCGACTGCAAGGTCTCGATAATGACCGCTCCCAGCCGGGCGACGTCCTCCGGCGTGGCCGCGAGCGCGCGGTCGCCGATCGCCGAGTTGGCGGGATTGGTGAGAATGTCGAGGACCGGGGTGAAGTCGAGCGACACGCCGACGGCGCGGAGCTCGGCGGCGAGGGCCCGGGCGAACCGGGCGGCCAGCGCGTCGTCACCGCTGCGGCCGAGCGTCTGCATGGCCGGCCAGATCGTGAACCCGGACCGGAAACGAGCGACCCTCCCACCTTCCTGATCGACGCTGACCCACAATGGCAGCTCTCCGGCGAGCGACCGGGCCTCGCGCGAGATTTCAGCGACCTGTTCGGGGGACTCGACATTCCGGGCGAAGAGGATGATGCCGCCGAGATCGAATTCCTTCGCAAGCGCGTGCAGGTCCGGAGGGAGACTGTGCCCCGCGAATCCGGCAAGCGCGACCTGACCTGCATGCCGGCGTATGTCCCGAATCGACATTCGACGCATTATATAAACGATAGTGTTTCCGCCTCCGCTGGTCGCGAAAACGCGGGGCGACCAGCTACGGCGAGATCTCGCCGTAGCGCGGATGATGTCGCGCGCGCGGAGGCGGACCCGCCTTCGCTGGTCGCGGTCAGCGCGGGCGGCCAGCTACGGCGAGGTCCGCCGCAGCGTTGCACACACTTCTCATGGACAACCTCGCAATCGCGCGCGTGCTCGCAGAGATCGGCGATCTGCTCGAGATCAAGAACGAGAATCCGTTCAAGATCCGCGCATACCGCAACGCCTCGGAGACCGTGGCGCACCATCCCGACCGTGTCGCATCGCTTGCTCCGGCGGAGCGGCTGGCGCTCCCTGGCATCGGTAAGGACCTCGCGGCAAAGATCGGTGAGCTCGTCGACTCCGGCGTCATCGCCTATCACCAGGATCTGCTCCAGGAGTTTCCACCGACCATCCTCGACCTCCTGCACCTGCAGGGTGTCGGCCCGAAGACGGTGGCACTCCTGTATCACCAGCTCGGCATCCGGACGCTCGGCGACCTCGAGGCCGCCGGCCGGGAAGGGCGACTACGCGGCCTCAAGGGGATGGGCGCAAAGAAGGAAGCTCAGATCTTGCGCGCGCTCGAGGAGCGGACGAGACTTGCCGGCCGGCGGCTGATCGCTGAGGCGTACGATACAGCCGCGTCGCTCGTGGCAGCGCTGCGTGACGCGGCGCCGGGTGCCCCAATCGCCATGGTCGGCAGCCTGCGGCGTGGCTGCGAGACCTGCGGCGACCTCGACGTCCTCGCCGCCGGCGCGTCCGACAACCTGATGGACACGTTCACCGGCTACAAGCAGGTCGAGCGGGTGATTGCGCATGGCGCGACCAAGTCGAGCGTCATGCTGTGGGGTGGATTCCAGGCAGATCTCCGGTTGGTTCCGGGCCCGAGCGCAGGGGCAGCCCTCCAGTACTTCACCGGATCCAAGGCCCACAATATCGTCCTTCGCGACCGCGCCATCCAGCGCGGCTTCAAGTTGAACGAGTACGGTCTCTATCGGGTTTCCGACGACACGCTGGTGGCCGGGGAGACCGAAGAAGGCATCTACGAGGCGCTCGGGCTCGCCTATGTGCCGCCCGAGCTCCGCGAGAACCGCGGGGAGATCGCGGCGGCCGAAGCGCGCACGCTGCCGCAGCTCCTTGCCCAGCAGGATCTCCGCGGCGACCTGCACATGCACACGACCGCCACCGACGGCCGCGCGGATGCCTGGACAATGGCGCGGGCGGCACGCGAGACGGGCCTCGAGTACATCGCGATCACGGACCACAGCAAGGCGCTCGCGATGGCCAACGGTCTCGACGAGCGCCGTGCCCTCGAGCACGCGGGCGACATCAGGGCCCTGAACGGACGCGACGACCTCGATGGTCTTCGAGTCCTGGCCGGAATCGAGTGCGACATCCTGTCCGACGGACGGCTCGATCTGTCCAGCGACTGTCTCGCGGAGCTCGACCTCGTGATCGCGTCGGTTCATTCCGCGCTGGATCAGGACGAATCGCAGATGACCGAGCGGCTGTTGCGCGCCATCGAGTGCCCCTGGGTCGACATCCTCGCCCATCCGACCGGGCGCCGGATCCTGCGCCGCGATCCGTCGCGGGCGAAGATGGAGAGCGTTTTCGAGGCCGCGGTGCGGCACGGCGTCGCGGTAGAGATCAACTGCCAGCCCGAACGGCTCGACATGGACGACATTCTCGCCAGGCGCGCCCGCGACCGCGGCGTGACGATCGTGATCGACACCGACGCACACTCGCCCACCGCGCTCGGTAATCTCCGCTGGGGCGTCATGGTGGCCCGCCGCGCCTGGCTCGAGCCGGGTGACGTGATCAATACCAGGACGTTCGACGAGTTCAGGGCGTCCCTCCGACGCAACCGGCACGCCGGGGCGGCCCGCTGATGGCGCGCCGGATCGTCCTGAACGAAGTACCCGACGAACGGCCGGTGGCGGAAGTCCTCGCCGAGATCCGTCAGCTGTACTTCAAGACGACCGCCCGGACGATCGAGCGTGATTTCGATCGCGCGATCGATCTGCTCAAGAGCATCCGGCTGCCGGAAGACCGCCAGCGGGCAACGGTCTTCATGGAAGGTCTCGCGGAGATGCGGAAGGAGTGGAAGAAGAGGCGCTCGAAGCGCGCTACTTGAGACTCTTCACGATGAACTTGCGTGCCGCCAGCCGCAGCGCCTCCGGCACGTTTCGATCGACTGCCACCATCTTCATGTCGCGCTCGGTGATGCGCGGCAGCAGCTGCATCGAGAGGGCCGGCGGGGTTTTCGGGTTCTTGACCAGCCCGAGGACGACGCCGTAGTTCTTCAACCAGGTGCGGTTCATCGCGATGATCCGCAGCACATCCTCGCTGACGTTGGCCATCTTCGAGAAGGACTCCACTTCCGCCTCGGTCAGCTTCGGGCTGCTGAGCACGGCGGCCGAAACCATCCTGTTCGGGTCGCGGATGAGCTGCGCCCGCTGCTCCCGGGTGCCCTTGAAGGCGAGCTTGACCTTCTTCTTGACCGGCAAGCCAGACAGGATCGTCGGGTCCGCTTTGCTCGTATGCGAATCCGTGCTCGCGGCGCCCTCTTTGTCTTCGTCGTCCTCGTCTTCGTCCGGCTGATCGAGCAGTGGTGTCGATGCGTCGGCTGCCGGCTCGGTTCCCGGGGTGATTCCCAGCTGGTCGAAGAACGCCTTCATCTCGGCCGGCGCATCGCCGCGGGCCAGAAAGGCACGCAGTGCTTCGGGCGGCAGAGCCTCGACCGTGGCCCTCGCCGTGTCGGCGACTTCCCTGTCGGTGTCGTCCCAGAGCAACACGAGCAGGGCCAGCTGTTCGTGAGCGGTGGCCGCCAGACTGCCCTGGGCTGCCAGCATTTTCATGTCGCGAGGCGTATCGCCGCGGCGGAATTGATCGACGAGTGGTGAGCGGTAGCCGGGATCCATCGTCACCGAAGGGCTGCGCCTTCGCGGAATGCTGCGCGCACGGCTGCCATCAGCGTCTGAAGCTCCGCACGGCGCTCTCCACCTGTCTCGTTCGGCATGCCGGCGAACAGTCCGATCGCGGCGAATCCGGCGGCGCCGGCGGCAGCCAGGCTCCCGACGTTACGGGCTGTTATCCCGCCAATCGCCAGAATCGGCACGTGAATCGCCCCCGCTGCCCGCTCGAGGGCTTCGAGTCCCAGCCAGGCCGCGCCGGCCGGCTTGCTTGCGGTGGGAAAGATCGTTCCGAGAATCAAGTAGTCAACACCTGTCCGGGCGGCCGTGATGGCTTCGGACTCGCCATGCACCGATCGTCCGATCAGAAACTCTTCGGGCACCATCGCCCGGACCACCTCGGCCGGCGGTGAATCTGCACGGAGGTGAACGCCATCAGCCCCCCCCGCGAGCGCGATATCGACGCGATCGTTGACGACAACCTTGGCCGCCGTACCTTCGACAGCATGGACGATTGAACGGGTCAGCGCCAGGAGATGCCGATCGTCGAGGTTGCGCTCACGGACCTGAACGAGGTTCACCCCGGCAGCGGCGCCATGACGCACCAGTTCCACGAGCGCGTCGCCATTCTCGGGATCCCGAAGCGTCCGCCGACCGTCGGTGACCAGGCAGAAAATGGGCTCCGACAGCCCACGTGTCATCGCGACGGCAAGGTCGGCTGCGAAGGCAGATCCGATGTCTCGCGCCGTGAAGCGAACGCGCCTCCCAGATCCGCCAGACCCGCGAGCAGCGTGACGAGGCCCACGCCGGACACTGCCCCACGCGCATACGGACTGGCGACGATCGGCTCGAACACCGGCAGCGCGAACGCGAAGAAGTTCCTGTCCCAGAACTGGGACCACGGCGCCACGATCAGGATCAGGCCTGCTTCGAGAAAGTAGGCAGCGAAGAGCAGGCGCGTCGAGAAGGAAATGATCAGCCTCCGGTTTCCACCCGCGCGAGGCGCTCGACACGCTCCGCGACGTCGCGATACGTCCCCGCATCCGACTGCAGCTCGAGGAAGACCGCCAGCGCCCGCGATGTGTCGCCACTGGCTTCCACGAGCGTTCCGAGATCGTAGAGCAGCGCATGGCCTTCATCCTCGCTCGGCGCAGGTGCTTCCGCAGCGCGCTCCAGCCACTCGATGGCCTCCGGCGTTTCTCCACGCTGCTGATACACCCGTCCGAGGAGCGAAGCGGCCTCGAACCTGAATCGGATGGCCTCACATGCAGCCTTCAAGGGCGCCAGCGCCTCCTCTGGCATGTTCATCTCGAGATAGGTACGCGCGAGCGCCAGCTGTTCGGCCTGGTGATCGGCAGGCGCTTCGGGCGCTGACGCCGGTACGGGTTGAGAGGAGATGCCTGCCAGAAGGTCGTGACCATCCGGCTCTGCCACGGTCTCGGCCCGAACGGCTGGCGGCGATTCGAGCTCTACCGCGGCGACCTCAGTCGCAGGCCCAGCCGAGGCGTCCAGGCCTTCTCCGAGAACTGATGGTGCGGCCGGCGCCTCCGCCGCCAGTGCGGCATGGCCACTGTCATCAGGCACCGGCGCCGGCTCCGGTTCGCTCGGAGAGATCCGCGCAAACACGTCTGTGACGATGAAAGGCTCCTGCCCACTGAGCCGAACCGCGATCAGCGAATCCGGATCGGACACCTTCAACATGATCAGCGCGCGCCGGAAGCGCTCGATGTGGGCCTGCTCCCAGGGTTCGCGGGCCACGAGATCCTCGGCGATCAGGCGAGCCTCGGCCGGCTGACCAGTCGCGAGGTAGGCGTCTGCCAGTTCTGCCTGCGTCTCGTACATCGCGGCCTCGAGACCACCGTCGACGCAGACCTCGACAAGCTTGAGCAGCGCCGGGATCTGACGGGGGATCCGGGTCACGAACTCCTTCAGGATTCCCGCGGCCTCACTGAACTCCGATTGCGAGACTGCCGCGTCGGCCGCGACCTCGACGATCACCCAGGCGGCCTCGGGATTCGAGCCGGCGAGGCTCCAGGCCACGTCGACGATGCGAGGGCGCTGGTCGCGATCGCCCTGCAGAAGGCCGGGCAGCAGCTCGCGTGCGGCGTCGAGACGGCCGGCCTTGAACTCGAGCTCGAGGAGCGCCAGCTGCAGCGAAGGATCGCTGCCCGCAGTGTCGCGATCGAGAAAACGCCGCGCTGCCTCCGAATCACCGGCTCCGAGGGCCGCTTTCGCGAGCGCCGCCCGGCCTTCCCGATCGCCCGGGTTCAGCTCGACCGACTGGCGCAGCGCGTCGAGCGCTTCCCGCGGGCGATCCTTTTCGAGCAGATCGTCGTGAATCAAACGGAACCAGGCCGCGGCTTCGTCGGTGCGTCCCATTTCCGCCAGCGTGCGCGCACCCGTGACGCGGGCGTCGAAATCGGCCGGGTCGAGCGCGCCACGCCGCACGACGATCTCGGCGGCGCCGGCGCGATCGCCGCGACCGCGACGCCGCGCCTCGATCGCGTTCAGCTGCGCCTTGGCGTCGGCGAGAAGGCCCTGTTTTTGTGAGAGCTCGGCAAGATTCAGCTGGGCGCCTTCGTCGTTCGGCGTCAGCTTGAGGAGCTTCTTGTAAATCGCCGAGGCCTTCGGATAGAACCCCTCGGTCATGAAGTGCTCGGCAATGCGAGCATATTGGGCAGCCGCCTGCTCGGGCTGTCCCGTGCGGACGTAGAGGTCGCCCAGCGTGTTCGCCGTCGTCCAGTCCCGGGGCTGGTCCTCGACCACCCGAAGGTACTCGGCGACAGCGGCGTCGATCTTTCCCTGACGGACCAGCTTTTCCGCTTTCTTCAGCGTGTCGTCGCGATCGATAGGCACCTGGGTTTCACTCCACGAGCGGGCGGGAGACTGTGGCCGTCGGGGGCCCTACGGCTCCATCCTATCAAACAGGGTCGGCGGTCGAAACGAGCGCCGGTGCACGTCCGAATAGCCGAACCGCGCAACGGCGTCGAGGTGTTCGCGGGTGGCGTAGCCCTTGTGTCTGTCGAAACCATAGCGCGGATCGCGCTCGTGCAGCTCCTGCATCATCCGGTCGCGTGTGACCTTGGCGATGATCGACGCTGCCGCGATCGCCGTGCATCGCGAGTCGCCGTGGATCACCGCCCGCTGGGCCATCAGCAGATCCGGAATCCGGAACGCGTCCACCAGCACGCAGTCCGGCGACGGCGCCAGCAGGAGCACCGCACGCTGCATCGCCCGGAGCGACGCCTGGTGGATGTTGATGGAATCGATTTCCTCCGGCTCGGCGGCTGCCACTCCCCAGGCCACCGCGGCGCGCGTGATGCTGAGATACAGCCGCTCGCGCTCGAGCGCGGTCACGGTTTTCGAGTCGCAGACCCTCGGCACGTACCGATCGGGATTCAGCACGACCGCGGCCGCGACGACCGGCCCCGCGAGGCAGCCACGACCGACCTCGTCCACGCCCGCGACATGGTTGAAGCCCATGCGCCGGAAGCTATTCTCCAGCGTCCTGAACGCCCGCACCTTCACCATGGCAACGTCGACGGACCGCCTCGGTGAGGAGGATGCGTTACGCGGGCTGCTGCCGCTTCTGTTCCTTCATCCGCGCCGCCTTGCCCTTCAGGTTGCGCAGGAAGTACAGCTTCGCGCGGCGGACGCGCGCAGTGCGGACCACGTCGATCTTGTCGATAATCGGCGAATGCAGCGGAAAGATCCGCTCGACGCCCTGGCCGAACGACACCTTCCGGACGGTGAACGTCGCGCGCGCACCGCCCCTGTGCATTCCGATGACCATGCCCTCGAACACCTGGATGCGTTCCTTGTCGCCTTCGCGCACCTTCACGTGCACCCGGACGGTGTCCCCTGGCTTGATCGCCGGACGGGTCGCGAGCTGCGCCTGTTCGACGGTTTCAACGGCAGTCATTCCAAAGCTCCCTTCTCACCTTGTTCCAACAATTCCTTCAGCAGCGCGCGGTCTTCGGGATCGAGCGCCTCCTGCTCGACAATCAGATCCGGCCGCCGCTCGATCGTTCGCCTCAGCGCCTCGCGGCGCCGCCAACGATCGATCTCGGCGTGATGCCCCGACAGCAGCACCGGCGGCACGGTCAATCCGCGGAACTCCGCCGGACGGGTGTACTGCGCGAAATCCAGCAGCCCTTTCGCGAACGTGTCGCACGCCACCGAGCTCTCATCCCCGACCACGCCCGGCACGAACCGCGCAACCGCGTCGGTGATCACCAGCGCCGGCAGCTCACCACCGGACACCACGTAGTCCCCGATCGACAGCTCCTCGGTCGCCAGGCCGAGCCTGACCCGCTCGTCGACCCCCTCATACCGACCGCAGAGGATCACGACATGGCCGAGCGCGCTCAACCGCCCGGCGTCGGCATGCGTGAAACGCTTCCCGTCCGGCGACGTCAGGACGATGGCGTCCGGTTGCCCCGCGCGCTCGCGAATCGCGTCCACCGCCCGGAACAGCGGCTCAGGCTTGAGCACCATTCCCGGCCCGCCGCCAAACGGCATATCGTCCACCACCCGGTGCCGATCGGTGGTGAAGTCACGCAGATCGTGGACGACGACATCCAGCAGCCCTTTCGCGATCGCGCGCGCGACGATTCCCTCTTCGAGCGGCCCCCGCACCATCTTCGGAAAGATGGTGACGATGTCGATCCTCACGGCCGGCCGCCGGGCTCGTTCAACTCCAGAAGACCGTCCGGCGGATTCACGACAATCCGCCGGCCAGCCACGTCGATCTCCGTGCAAATCTCAGCCACGAGCGGGATCAACACTTCACCGCGGTCACCGGCCACGACCAGCCGGCTCATTTCCATCGTGCCCTCGACCCCGGTGACGGGCCCGATCGTGCGCCCTCCCTGCTCCACCACGACGCATCCAACCAGGTCGTAGTGATAGTAGGTGTGTTCCGGCAACGTCCCCACGCCGGAGGCCGGCACCCTCAACTCTGCACCCGCCAGCGCTTCCGCGTCGTCCATCGTCTCGATGCCTTCGAGCGCGATGATCGGCCGCCCCTGATGAAACCGCACGTCGCGGATCACCCGCAGGGTTGCCGAGGAGCCGACCAGGACGGCGGCCCCCACGCGAAACCGCTCGTCCGGGAAGTCGGTATCGAGGTTGACGATGACCTGTCCCCGGCTCCCGTGCGCTCGCGCCACCCGGCCAACCAAAACGAGATCGTCCATGCAAGATCGGCAGGGGCAGGGCCTAAAGGCCCTGCCCTACGCCTGGCGTCCGTAGGGCGGGGCCTTCAGGCCCCGCCGCCCTAATCCCGATCCCGGAACTCGAGCGTCACCCGCGCCCCCTCGAGCTCCGCGGCAGCGGCCACCAGCGTGCGCAGCGCCGCGGCCGTTCGGCCCTGGCGCCCGATCACCCGTCCGAGATCGCCCGGGGCCATGAACAGCTCGATCAGTGTCTGACCGCGATGCGGCTGCTCGGTCACGCGAACGCCGTCCGGCTGATCGGCCAGCGCCCGGGCAACCACCTCGACGACGTCGCGTGCGCGGCTCACGATGCGGGCTGTTCGACCGCGACGGCCTCGGCCGGCGCTTCCGGCATCCTCGCCACCAGCGTGCGCACGGTGTCGGACGGCTGCGCTCCCGCCTTCAGCCAGTGCTCCAGCCGATCGCGCTTCACAGTCAGCGTTTCCGGCTTGGTGCGCGGATTGTAGTACCCGAGCACCTCGACGAAGCTGCTGTCGCGCGCCGTGCGCGAATCGGTCACCACCACGCGGAAAAACGGCCGCTTCTTCGAACCCGTACGTCTCAGTCGAATTGCTAACATTTCTGCTCCAAAAAGTTCCCAGTTTCCAGTAACCAGTTTCCAGCCTGACTGGCAACTGGTAACTGGCAACTTCTTTACTTCAACATCCCCTTCATCATCCCGAGCCCGCGCATCTTCTTCTTGCCGCCAAGACCCGCCATGCCGCCGAGCTGCTTCAGCATCTTCTGCATCTGCACGAACTGCTTCAGCAGCCGATTGATCTCCTCGACCGACGTGCCGCTCCCTTTCGCGATGCGCTTGCGGCGGCTGCCGTTCAGCATCTGGTGATTCCGGCGCTCCTGCGGCGTCATCGAATTGATGATCGCTTCCACGCGCCCGAGCTGCTTCTCGTCGACCTGTTCGCGGTTGGCTGCGAGCTCTTTCAGGTTCCCCATCCCGGGCAGCATCCCGAGGATCTGCTCGAGGGGGCCCATCTTCTTGATCGTGCGCAGCTGATCGCGGAAGTCTTCGAGCGTGAACTCGTTCATCCGGATCTTGCGCTCGAGCTTTTCTGCGTCCTCCTGCGTAACGGCTTCTTCGGCCTTCTCGATGAGCGACAGCACGTCGCCCATGCCGAGGACGCGCGACACGACGCGATCGGGATGAAACGGCTCGAGATCCTGCAGCCGTTCACCGCTGCCCACGAAGGCGATCGGCACACCCACGACGCCGACGACCGACAGCGCCGCGCCGCCACGCGCATCGCCGTCCATCTTCGACAGGACGACGCCTGTAATCCCGATTCGCCGGTTGAACTCGCCGGCGCTCTTGATGGCATCCTGCCCGGTCATCGCATCAGCGACGTACAACAGGTCGGAGGGCTGAACCGCGGCCTTGATCGCCTGCAGTTCGTCCATCAGCTGGTCGTCGATGTGAAGCCGCCCCGCCGAGTCCACGATCACGACGTCGAACCCGCCGTTGCGCGCCTCGGTCAACGCGCCGCTCGCGCGCTTGACCGGATCCATCTCACCCGCCGGGTCGTAGACCCGGACGCCCGCCTGCTTGCCGACGACCGTCAGCTGCTCGATCGCCGCGGGCCGCCTCACGTCGGTCGACACCAGCAATGGATGCCGGCCCTGCTTCGTGAGCCATCGTCCGAGCTTGCCGGAAGTCGTCGTCTTGCCTGACCCCTGCAGGCCGAGCAGCAGGATCACACGCGGCCGTGCCTGCGATGCCGGCAACCCACCCTGGGTATCGCCGAACAGCGCCAGCATCTCGTCCCGCACGATCTTCACGACCTGTTGCGCCGGGGTCAGGCTCTTCAAGACGTCCTGGTCCACCGCCCGGTCCCGAACCCGGTCGATGAAGGCCTTGACGACCTTGAAGTTCACGTCCGCCTCGAGCAGCGCCAGGCGAATCTCGCGCAGCGCCGCCTCGACGGTCTGTTCCGTCAGGCGGGCCTCGCCCCGAAGCGAGCGGAAAACGCCCTGCAGGCGATCGCTGAGTGAGTCGAACATGGAGTGTGGCGGTCCCTACGACGCTAAGGGCTTACGAAACAAACGTTTATCGTAACCCGTGGAGACTTCGACGTCAATTGCCAACAGTGCCAAGATTGCCAACATTCTTCGGAAATTGCCAGAAACCGTCAGCCGGGTTCAATCCGAGGCGGCCGGAACCGCTCGTCACGACGGCTTGGGCCAGATTCCTCGTGCTACCCGCCAAATCTTGGCAATGTTGGCAATGTTGGCAATGGATCAGACGGAAGTAAGTTTGTGCCCCAGCTTCTCCTTCTTGGTCTTCAGATAGACCCGGGTGTGATCCGAGGGTGCGATTTCGAGGGGCAGCCACTCCGCGACCGAGAGCTGGTATCCCTCGATGCCAACCAGCTTCCGCGGATTGTTCGAGAGCAGACGCATCGACCGCACTCCCAGATCCTTCAGGATCTGGACGCCGATCCCGTAGTCGCGCTGGTCGGCCTTGAACCCCAGGCGCTCGTTGGCCTCGACCGTGTCCAGGCCCTGGTCCTGGAGCTCGTAGGCGCGGATCTTGTTCGCGAGCCCTATTCCGCGGCCTTCCTGGTTCAGGTAGAGCAACACGCCGCGCCCCTCTTGGGCGATGCGGGTCATCGCCGCTTCGAGTTGGGGACCGCAGTCGCAGCGCGCAGAGTGAAAAACGTCGCCGGTCAGACACTTGGAGTGCACGCGGACCAGCACGTTCTCACCGTCACCCAGATCGCCGCGTACCAGCGCGACGTGGGTCTCGCCGTCGAGCACGCTTTCGTACGCCATCACGCGGAACTCGCCGTGATCGGTTGGCAGGGCCGCCGTCGCGACCCGTTTCACCAGCGCCTCCGTTCTCATCCGGTATTGAATGAGGTCGGCTATGGTGATCATCCGCAGCTTGTGACGCCTGGCGAAACGCGTGAGCTCGGGCACCCGCGCCATGCTGCCGTCCTTGCTCGTGATTTCGCAGATCACACCCGCAGGGTACAAGCCGGCGATGCGCGCAAGATCGACCGACGCCTCGGTCTGCCCCGCTCTGACCAGCACGCCGCCGTTGCGCGCCCGCAGCGGCAGGACGTGGCCCGGCCGCGCCAGATCCGTCGGACGAGTGCGAGGGTTGATCGTCGCCAGTATCGTTGCGGCACGATCCGCGGCCGACACGCCGGTCGTCGTCACCCCCTTCGCGTCGATGGTCACTGTGAAGGCGGTCTCGAACTGTGATGTGTTCTCCCTGACCATGAGCGGAAGATCGAGCTCCATGAGCCGCTCTTCGGTCAGCGCCACGCAGACCAGGCCGCGCCCCTGGGTGATCATGAAGTTGACGACGTCCGGGGTGACCTTCTCGGCGGCAACCGTGAGGTCTCCCTCGTTCTCGCGATCCTCGTCGTCGACGACGATGATCATTTCACCGTTGCGAAAGGCGTCGACCGCTTCGTCTATGGGGGCGAAGGCCGATTTCCGACGGGTTTTCTTGGGTGTCATGGTCGTTCTACTTGCGATCTGGCGTCCGGGCCGCGCCCGAGAGCTCGATGGCGCGGGCCACGTACTTGCCGAGGATGTCACACTCGAGGTTGACGACGTCTCCCGCCTGGAACGCGTGGAAGTTCGTATGGGTCCAGGTGTACGGAATGATCTGCACGTCGAAGCGGCGGTCGTCGACCCCGGCGACCGTGAGGCTGACTCCGTTCACCGCGATCGATCCTTTCCGCACGATATATGGAGCGAGCGCAGGGGGGAACCTGACCGTGAGCCAGTATGACTCACCGTCCTGCCGCACGTCCTCGACCGTCCCTGTCGCGTCCACGTGCCCCTGAACGAAGTGCCCACCGAGCCGCGCATCGGCGCGCAACGGCCGCTCGAGATTCACGATCGAGCCGCGCCGCGCGGTTGCGAGTGTCGTGACGCGGACGGTCTCGGGCGACACGTCGACGTGGACTCCATCCGCATCCCTGGCCACGACCGTCAGGCAGACTCCGTTCACGGCCAGGCTGTCGCCATCGGCCAGCTCGGGGGCGAGCGCGGTGCTCAGCCGCATGCGCAAGCCGGCCGGCGCCGGCTTCACCTCCGTGATTTCGCCGATCGCTTCAACGAGGCCGGTGAACATACCCCTGCATCATTTCGTCGTCTCCGAGCTTGAGCCTCGACACATCCTCGAGCACGGCGGGAGCCAGGATCGCCGGCTCGAGCCAGCCCACACCTTCCGGCCCGACCGCCGAGTTGGTCCTGAACACCTGGACGCGGTCGACGAGCTTTGCGTCCCACAGAGCCGAGTGGAGCCGGGGACCTCCTTCCACGACGATCGAGGACACGCCAATCTGTGCAAGACGGGACATGGCGGCGCTGAGGAACCCGCCCGGATGCTGCGCCGGAATCAGTTCGACCCGGACGCCCGCCTCCTGGAGGGCAGTCATCTTCTCCGCGGCTCCGGGAACAGGGGAAATCGCTGCAATTATTATTATCGGCCCGGCGGCCGCCGTAGCCAGCAGCCGGGCCCCCGCCGGCGTCCGCAGTCTGCGGTCGAACACCACTCGAGTGAGCGGCCGGGTGCGGTAGGCGCCACGCGCGGTGAGCACGGGATCATCCGCGATGACGGTGCCCGACCCGACGGCGATTGCGTCGACTTCGGCCCGTTCCCGGTGAATGAACCGATTCGCGGCCGGCCCGGTCAGGTGCACTCGCGCCCCGTTCCGGCCGGCGACGAAGCCTTCCCGGCTGAGGGCAACCTTCATCGTGATGAAGGGCCGCTTCCGCCGCATGACCGTGAAGAACGGGCCGTTCAGACGCTCGGCCGCCTCCCGTAGAACCCCAGCACAGACCTCGATGCCGTGCTCGCGCAAGTGAGCGAGGCCCCGGCCCTGGACCTGCGGGTTCGGATCTTCGATGGCGATGACCGCGCGGCGGATGCCCGCAGCCACCACTTGCGGCGCACAGGGGCCGGTGCGTCCGGTATGACTGCAGGGTTCGAGCGTGCAGTACAGCGTCGCACCCCGCGTTCGAGTTCCCGCATCTGCGAACGCGCGAATCTCTGCGTGCGGTCCCCCGGCAACCTCATGCGAGCCACGCCCGACCACCACCCCCTCGTCGTCCACGATGACGGCCCCGACCATCGGATTCGGGCTGGTCCGGCCGCGTCCGCGTTCGGCGAGCGCGAGCGCCTTCGCCATGTGCTGGGTGTCGCTTGCCATCTTCGTACGGCTACCATTGCTCCTCGAAGAGCGCGTCGACGTACTCCTCTGGAGCGAACGGGACGAGATCGTCGATACCTTCGCCGACACCGACATAGCGGATGGGCAGCTTCAGGTCGTTGGCGATCGCCACCGCGATGCCGCCCTTCGCGGTGCCATCGAGCTTCGTGAGGATGATGCCGTTCACGCCCGCGACCGACATGAACTCGCGGGCCTGGGCCAGCCCGTTCTGGCCGACCGTCGCGTCGAGCACGAGCAGCACCTCGTGCGGCGCGCCTTCGACCTCCCGCGCCGCGATCCGGCGAATCTTTTCGAGCTCGGTCATCAGGTTGACCCTGGTGTGCAGCCGTCCCGCGGTATCGACAATCACGACGTCGCGCTTCCGGGCCTTGCCGGCGGCAATGGCATCGAACACGACGGCAGCTGGATCCGCGCCGGTGCGGGCGCGAATGAGATCCACGCCGGCGCGGGTCGCCCAGATCTCGAGCTGCTCGACGGCAGCGGCGCGAAACGTGTCCGCCGCACAGATGAGCGGTGCCTTGCCCGCCTCCCTGTTCAGGCGCGCTAGCTTGCCGACCGTCGTCGTCTTGCCGGTGCCGTTCACGCCGACCACCATGACCACGTGTGGCGCGTGACCGTTCGGCGCGACCGTGTCCACGCCGCGCAGGATCTCGAGAATCTCCGCTCTCACCAGCGCGCGCAGCGACTCACCGCGCGACGTGCGGCTGCGGACCGCCTCGACGATCCGGCCGGTCGCGGCGACACCGACGTCCGCGGAAATGAGCGCTTCCTCGAGCGCCTCGACCGTGTCCATGTCGATCGGACGCGACCGCGCGTCCGGGGCATCAGCGCGCCGGGCCGCTTCGTCGAAGCGGCCGACGAACTGCTCTTTGGTTCGTGCGAGCGATTGCTTGATCTTGTCGAAAAAACCCATTGTCACTTTCCGTCCGCCTGAAGGCGGAAGCCACAAACGTCTCTTGGCACTCGAAGGCGGAAGTCAGTCTCGGACGGAACCTCCGGCTGAAGGAGACTGTAATCGTTGACTCTCGTGGCTTCCGCCTTCAGGCGGAAGCATCAGGCCGTCTCGATTTCCTGTTTTTGCGGCCGGATCATCAGCGCTTCGACCGCCTCGCGAGGGGTCTTCCGCCCATCCAGCACCGCCGCCATCTGCGCGGTGATGGGCAGTTCGATGCCATGTCGCTCGCCCAGCGCCAGCGCGGCCCCGGTAGTACGGACTCCTTCGGCGACCATGTGGATTCCAGCCAGCACGTCGGGCACAGCGCGGCCGCGACCCAGTTCGATCCCGACCCGGCGATTGCGGCTCAGATCGCCGGTGCACGTCAGAACCAGGTCGCCGAGGCCGCTCAGCCCTGCCAGCGTTTCCCTGCGGCCGCCTTCGGCAGTCGCCAGTCGCGAGATTTCGACGAGGCCCCGCGTGATGAGTGCGGCCATCGCGTTGTGACCGAGGCCGGTGCCCTCGACAACCCCGGCGGCGATGGCGATCACGTTTTTCAGCGCCGCACCGATCTCGACCCCGATCACGTCGTCGCTCGCATAGAGCCGGAACGCGGGACCGCGGAACTGGCGCTGAACAGCTTGTGCCGCGCTGGCCTCCGCCGACGCCGCCAGCACGGCGGTCGGCCGCTCGCGGGCCACCTCGAGTGCGAAACTCGGACCGGACAGTACGACGATGGCGTGCGTCGAGTCAGGGATCTCTTCGCGGAGCACTTGGGACATCCGGGCGAGCGAGCCGGCTTCGAGCCCTTTGGCAGCGCTGATCACGATCGCCGCCGGCTCGAGCCATTCGACCGCATCCCGCGTGACTGCGCGCAGCACGTGCGATGGCAGCGCGAAGACCGCGTACGAGGAATTCCTCAGCGCGCGGCGCAGGTCCGTGGTCGGCAGAACCTGGTGCGGGATGTCGACGTCGGGCAGATACCGGCGGTTCCGTCGCGAACGTTCGATCTCGAGGACGACGTCGGGATCCCTTCCCCACAAACGCACGTCGTGACCGGTTCGTGCGAGGTGAACTGCCAGTGCAGTTCCCCAGCTCCCGGCCCCGATCACGGCGATCGCAGGAGGCCCTGAGCTTCCCGGTGACGACGGCTCCGCCGCGCCGCTCATGCCCGCGCGCCCATCCGACGCTCGGTCCCGGCGCGAAGGCGTCGAATGTTGCCGCGATGCCGGAACAGGATCAGTGCACCAGTCGCCGCGGCCGCAATCACAACGGCGGTGGGTTCGCCGGTCATCCATGCCGCCGGTGGCAGCGCCAGCGTCGCCGCAATCGAGCCGAGGGACACGTAGCGCGTGGCCCACACGATCACGACGAAGAGGAAGAACGCCACGCCAGTCGCGATCGGCGTCAGCACGGCGAACACGCCAGCCGCGACGGCGACCCCTTTGCCACCTTTGAACCGCAACCAGACGGGATAAATGTGTCCGACTACCGCCGCCGCCGCAGCCATCGCCGTCAACGTCACGCCGGCATGGGCGACCGATGCCAGAAAGACGGCCAGTACACCCTTCGCGACGTCCAGGACCATGACCGTAACGCCACGCCAGGCGCCGGTGGTCCGCAGGACGTTCGCAGCCCCGACGTTGCCGCTGCCGGACACGCGCACGTCAATGCCGACGCGACGGGCGAGCAGGAACGCAAAGGGCACGGATCCGGCGAGATACCCGAGCAGGACCGCCCACATCACATCAATGGTACTCGCAGCAGCGGCTCATACGCCGCGCCCCGAGGCGACAGCCGGCTCCGGAAGAGGGTCACGGCATTCACGGCGCTCTCCCCGCACGAGGCCGGTACGGCCGTAATCGCGTCGCGGATGACGCGTCCGGAGGCACGGCCCGGATCCTTGACGCGCGCGATGGTCAGGTGCGGCGTGTAGGGGCGGCGTTCTGCTGCAAACCCGAGCCGGACGAGGCGGTCCTCGATCCGGTCATAGAGCTCCCGCATCGCCTCGGTGCCTTTCGTCGTTCCGATCCAGAGAACCCGCGGCGCACCGGAAGGCGGGAATGCGCTGCATCCCGTGAGCGCGAGAGAAAATGGGGCGACATCGAACGGCCGCCGGAGGGCATCGCTGATCTGCACGAGACGCTCGTCGGCGACTTCACCGATGAACCACAGCGTGATGTGCAGGTTGGCGCGGTCGATCCACCGCGCGGTAAATCCCGGCGCACGGGTATCGAGCCGGGCTCTCAGTTCGAGCGCCGCCGTCGCCGCCGCGGCCCTGACGGCCTCGTCGAGCTCGATTCCGACGAACAATCGCACAACGGGCTCGACGTCAAAAACCTAGATACTTAGTCGTGGACCGCGGTCCGTGGTCCGCGGCCCGATCCAGGTCGAATATGAGGCCTGTCGGACCGCGGACAACCGACTGCGAACACGATTCTCCCCGTCAACCACTGAGCGCCCGCCGTACCATGTCGAGCGCCGCCTGCGTAGCGTTGAACTTGACCTGGGTGCGGCCACCGTACGCCCAGACGGTCCGCACGCGTACAGGAGCACCGGGAACGAGCACGGCGATCGCGACCGTTCCTACAGGCTTCTGCGGAGTGCCGCCGCCAGGTCCTGCAATGCCGGTGATCCCGACGCACACATCCGCACCGCTGCGCTCGCGAACACCTTCCGCCATGGCAACTGCGACCGGCTCGCTCACGGCACCGTGCATTTCGATCAGGTCTGGCGGGACGAGGCCGACGTTCGTCTTCAACCCGTTGCTGTAGAGGACGAGGCCGCCGGCCACGTAGTCCGAGCTGCCGGCGATGTCGGTCAGACGAGACATCAGCAGACCGCCGGTGCACGACTCGGCGGCAGCGATCGTCAGCCGGCGCTCGCGCAGCATCGACCCGACCAGTTCCTCCATGCTGCGCCCGTCGGTGCTGAAGACATCCCGGCCAAGCGCCGCGATCAGCGCGTCCGACGCTTCGCGCAGCCGGCGTTCTGCGGCGGCGCCATCCGCTGAGCGCAGCGACAGATGAAGCTCGATCTGGCCCGGTGTGGCGAGGATCGTGGTCTCGATCGGCTCGGGTTCGTTCCGCCAGTTCGAATAGAGCGGTTGCGCAGCCTCTTCGACGTGGGATTCGGTCCGCCCGGTAATGAAAAGGCTCGTTCGGTACACGCGATCGGCGGCTGCTCGCGCGCCGAGCAGACCTTCGCACAGCGCGTTCAGCATCGGCTGGAGCTCGCGTGGAGGGCCCGGCAGGAGCACGATCACGCGATCGCCATGTTCGAGGTACTGTCCCGGCGCCGTCCCGTTCGGGTTGGGGAGCACGACCGCCCCCTGGATCACCTGGCCCTGACGGCGATTCACGTCAGGCATCTTCAGGCCTCGTCTTGCGAACCGCGCGGCGATGTTGTCAACGATCTCCGCATCCTCCCGAAGCGGCCGGGCGACCACCGCAGCAATCGCCTCGCGAGTCAAGTCGTCGTCTGTCGGCCCGAGTCCGCCGCTCATCACGACGAGATCGACGCGGGCCAACGCCTGCCGGCACAGATCCGCGATCAGCGCCAGGTCGTCGCCGACGACGGTCTTCGACCGCAATTCGATTCCGATCGCCGAAAGACGCTCTGAGATGTACAGCGAGTTCGTGTCGAGGCGCGTCGAGCCGAGAAGCTCCGAGCCGACGGCGATCACCTCCGCCGAACGGAGAGGCCTAGCGGATTGGGACGTCATGGGAGCAGTGCCCCGGGCCGTTCATGGCGCATCAGCGGATTCCGGGTCAAAGCCATCCCGGTCGAACGGACAACACGAGCCGCAGGACGATGTTCGCGTAGATTGCGGCCATCGCATCGTCGGCCATTACGCCGAGGCCTCCGTGGAGCTTCTCGAAGCGGCCGGCCGGGAACGGTTTGAGAACATCGAACAGCCTGAACAGCAAAAATCCAATCAGCGCGCCGGCAATCCCCACCGGGATGAATGCGAGCGTAATCAGCATGCCGACGACTTCATCGAGCACGATGGGACCGGGATCGATGCCGCCGAAGTAGCGCTCCGACGTTGTCCCGGCCCACACTCCGACCGCGAAGAGCAGCAGGATCAACACGGCCTCGAAAAGGGGCGACTGCGCCCACCAGACGAGCAAGTAGAACACCAGCCCCGCCGCCGAGCCAACCGTGCCGGGGGCGATCGGAAAGTACCCGCAGTAGCCGACCGTGGCAATGAAAACGGCGAGACGGGTCACGCGGCTACGACGCGGGTGTCAGCGATGCGATCATGAAACGCTCGCCGGTCAGCGCTGAACAGGACCGGCAGGAATCCACAGCCCAGCGCCAGGACAGATCCCAGACAGGTGACGGTTCGAATGAACGCCGTGCCGAAGGAGACGCGCGCGGGGGCGTCCTCGGCCGCGTTCACGACGCGAATCCCCGCGGTCATCTTGCCAATGGTCTGACCGCCGGCGGCCGTGAAGAGAATGAAATAGCCGCCGCACAGGAGGAGGAGGAACGCCAGCATCGGGACAACCGGCAGGATGTGCCACTCGGCGAGCGTGAGCTGGGCAATCCGCAGCGTGAGCAACACCACCACCGCTCCGATGGTGCCCAGGATCCCCACATCGATGATGCCAGCGGAGATCCGCCGTGCGATGCTCGCACCCAGAATACCCTCGGCGCTCTCGATCGCGGCCGTGTCCTCCCCTCCGTGGTCCGCTGCCAAATCGTCGGCAGGTCCCAGCGGGAGCTCGTCGAGTGCCGGGCCTCGGGAACGGGGACGGACCGGGGCTGCCTTGCGCACCGACAACGGCGCGCGAGGCACCGCCGGCGGCGTCACGAGGGGAGCCTGATCGTCGGCGACCCGCTGCTCGATGAAAAGCGGCAGATCGGCTGCCGTCAAGGGACGCCTGACGTTCGTTGCCCCGGGCCGCTCGGGGGCCGAGGGCGGCGGCTTCAGCGGGGCATCGAGGGCACTGAAGGAATCGCGGCCGCGCCGCATCGATTCCGGTTCGTCGCGCGCAATCGTGACCTCGACGGGCTCCTCCTCAACCGTGTCAACGGAGAGTGAGAACTCGTATCCGCAGTTCCGGCAGCGATCGTCGCTGTCGAATGTGATGTATTGACACTTGGGACACCGCATTACTTCGCGCCGCCCCGGGGGGGTGCCGGAACGCGGGGACCTCGCCCGCCCGCGTCCGCGGCCGGCGAGAATCCGGCCTGCTTGCGTCCGGCCTCAATCAGCCGCCGCTGGATGGTGGCACGAAGCTCGTCGAACGCGGCTGCGTGCAGGGCATCCGGATCGCCCGCCTCCAGAATCGCCTGCGCCTCGTGCAGTTTGCCGTCCTGCACGAGCAGGCGTGCCCTGCCCAGTCGAAGTTCGCAGGTCGCGGGCACGGGAAGCGGCGGGTCTGACACGGCTGGAGCGCTCCGCGCCACCGTCAGCTCGAAGGGATCGTCGGCGAGCCAGAAGTATCCGCCGGCGATCGCCGCCAGCAGGATGCCGGTGGCAATGCCCGTGACGATCCACGCGAGCCGGGCCTCGCGTCCGCTCACCCCGGCCGGTTCGTCACGCTGAGGCCGCGCCGGTGACTCCCCGGGTGGTCGGCTGACGAGCGGAGCGCCCACTTCCAGCCGATCGAGACGGTGCAGCAGGGCCAGCGCTTCGTCGCTGCCACCCGCGCGCTCGGCCGACGTCAGCAGCTCCCGGGCGGTCACCCGATCGCCGCGCGTGAGCGCATCGGCGCCGGTCTGGAGGAGCTCTTCCGCCTCTCGCTGTTTCTCCGAAAGCGCTCCCCTTGCCCGCTCGATATACGCACGCGCCTTCCCGTGGGCCCGATCGAGAAACAGCACGCGCGTCCAGATGTTGATGGCGAGATCGTGACGGCCGGCGAAGTAGTGATCGAGACCGGCGAGCAGCAGCTCTTCGATTCTGGCGTCACGAACACGATCAGGGTGATCGGGATTCGAGGACCGATCGGAGCGAAGCGCGTCGGTCATGCGGGTAGTGAGGTGACGGTCATGCCGGACTGCAGCAGTCGGCCGATTATAGCGCGCCGCCACGGCTCATGGCCGTGATAGAAGAGGCCATGCCGATCATCGAAACGATCCCCAACGTCAGCGAGGGGCGCCGTCCGGAAGTGGTCGACGCACTCGTGGCCGCGGTCCGTGCCACTCCAGGCGTGCGCCTGCTCGACTACTCCTCCGACAGCTCTCATAACCGCTCGGTCCTGACGATGGTCGGCGATGGGTCGGCGCTCAAGCAGGCCATCCTGTCGCTCTACGAGGCTGCCGTGCCGCGCATTGATCTCCGGACTCAGACGGGTGAACATCCGCGGATCGGCGCGGTTGACGTCGTGCCGTTCGTGCCGATCGAAGGCGTCACGATGGCCGAGTGCGTCACGCTCGCACGCGACGTGGGCGAAGCCGTCGCCACCCGCTTCGGCATACCTGTCTATCTCTACGAAGAAGCGTCGAACGACCCGGTGCGCAGGAACCTGGAGGACATCCGCCGCGGCGAATTCGAAGGGCTGCCGGACAAAATGTCGTCTCCGGGGTGGGCACCGGACTTCGGGCCGCCGGCCCGCCACGAAACCGCCGGCGCCAGCGTGATCGGCGCCCGGATGCCCCTCATCGCCTACAACATCAACCTGAACACCGACCGGCTCGACGTGGCGCGGCGGATCGCGGCCGCGATCCGCCACAGCAGCGGCGGTCTCCGCTACGTCAAAGCCATGGGGGTGATGCTGGAGGATCGCCGGATCGCGCAGGTGTCAATCAACCTGACCAATTACCAGAAGACCCCGATCCATCGCGTCTTCGACCTGGTCGCTCGGGAAGCCGCCCGCCACGGGGTGGCCGTGCTCGAAAGCGAGATCATCGGCCTGATTCCCGCGGCCGCGCTGGTCGGTGCCGCCGAGCATTACTTGCAGCTCGAACGATTCGGTCCAGCCCAGATCCTGGAGAACACGCTCAAGGCCGAGCCGCCCGGGAATTGAGCTCGTACAAAAAAGAAGGGGACCAAACATTTCTTCGGTCCCCCAGGCACGCACCTCGAACGCGTGGACGGCGACACCACGCGAGAAAATCAGTCCGCCGCTCCGCCGTGCAGGATCCGCGCCCGCCGGCCCGATCTGCAAGACGCTCCGAAATCGTTGAAGTGATTCGGTGTTAGGTCGAACAGCCTGGTTTCAAAATGAACCGTGGATTCGGTGCATTGGATCCGCAATCCAAGAAGTCTTATTACTTTTGGCAATCTTGGCAATTTTGGCAATTGTATTTAAGCCGTCTCTTCCTCTCCATCCACGCGACGGACCGGCGCAATCCCGAAGCCGCGCATCTTTCGATAGAGATTGCTGCGCTCGACGCCGAGTACCTCGGCCGTCCGGGAAATGTTGCCCTGCTGGGCCGCGAGTGCCCGGAGAATGTAGTCGCGCTCGAACTGATCGCGCGCCTCGTGCAGCGGCACGACCGGTGCCGGACCTTCCGGCGCTCCTGCGGCCATCCCATCCAGAAACGAGAGATCGCCGAGACCGATGATGTCGCCCCGGACCATGATCATCAGCCGCTCCACGACGTTGCGCAGCTCGCGCACGTTTCCCGGCCAGCGGAAGCTCCGTAAAGCTGACGCCGCACCCGCGTCGAACGTCTTCGGCCGCCGCCCATACTCGACCGAGAGCTCCGTCATGAAATGCTCGGCCAGCAGCAGGATGTCGTCGGGACGGTCACGCAGCGGCGGAACGAAGATCGGGATGACGTTGAGCCTGAAGTAGAGGTCCTCGCGAAAACGGCCCATCCGGATCTCGGTAATCAGATCCTTGTTCGTCGCGGCCAGCACGCGGACATCCACGCGCACGCTGCTCGCGCCGCCGACCGGCTCCACGACCTGCTCCTGCAGCGCACGCAACACCTTCGCCTGCGTTTTCAGGCTCATGTCGCCGATCTCGTCCAGGAACAAGGTTCCCCCGTCGGCCAGCTCGAACTTGCCGCGCCGGTCGGCCATCGCGCCGGTGAACGCGCCTTTCATGTGACCGAAGAGCTCGCTCTCGATGAGCTCCTCGGGAATCGCCGCGCAATTCACTTCGACAAACGGTCCGCCACGGCGCCGGCTGAGCGCGTGGACGGTGCGCGCGACGAGCTCCTTGCCGGTGCCGTTCTCCCCGTGAATCAACACCCGTCCGTTGGTCGGCGCGGCCATCGCAATCTGCTCGCGGAGCTGCTGCATCACGTAGCTCTCGCCGACCATGGCCAGCCGGCGATCCACATGCGCGCGCAGCGCGCGGTTCTCGGCCTCCAGCCGGCGCTGGCGCACCGCGTTGCTGATCACCAGAACGGTTTTCTCGAGGGAAAGCGGTTTTTCGACGAAGTCGAACGCTCCCATCTTGATGGCGCGGACGGCCGATTCGATATTTCCATGTCCGGAGATCATCACCACGGGGGCATCGACGTGGCGGAGCCGCAGCCGCTCGAGCGTCGCAAGTCCGTCGAGCCCGGGCAGCCAGATGTCGAGAACGATCACGTCATAGGCATTCCGGGCGACCCGCTCGAGACACGTCTCGCCGCTGTCCACCGCCTCGACCTGGTAGCCCTCGTCACGCAGCACGCCGCTGAGCGCGCTCCGCACGCCCGCTTCGTCATCAACGATCAGTACTGACGCTTTCATTTAATCTTTTCCGGGGGCTTCGCCCCCCGGAGCCCCCCTCCACCGTTCCTCGCGCCCTTCGACGAAGCTCAGGGCGCCCCGAGCACCCGTCGAGGGGCGGGGTCCCCTTCGCCCCACTCCGGAACGGTGGCTCGTTCGCTGCGCTCACTCGCGGGCCTCACAGCGGCAACTCGATCACGAAGCGGGTCCCCGTCGGCTTATTGTCGTGCACCTCGATGCTTCCCCCGTGCTCGACGATGCTGCGCCGGACGATCGCCAGGCCGAGGCCGCTGCCGCGGCCCTTGGTCGAGTAGTACGGCATGAACAGCTTGTCGCGATCGGCGGCCGAGATCCCCGGCCCGTTGTCGGCAACCATGATCCGCGCAACGCCTTGTGCCGGATCGTGCCTGGTCTCGACCGTGATCACCGCCGCGCCATCTCCCTGCACCACCGGCGCGGTGCTGCCGCCGAGCGCCTCGACCGCGTTGTCCACGAGATTGATCACCACCCGCCGGAGCTGCTCGACGTCGATTCGCACCAGCGGGAGCGTTTCGTCGAAGCGCCGCTCGATCCGGATGTTCCGAAAGAGACCGTTGTAGAGCGCGAGAGCGTCCTCCAGCATCCGGTGCAGGTCTTCGGGTACGGCCTTGGGTGCCGGCATTCGTGCGAAGTGCGCGAACTCGTCCACCAGGCCCTTGAGTGACTCGACCTCGCCGACGATCGTCGACGTGCACTCGTCCACCAGCTCACGGGCTGCGGGCGGCGCCGTCGTGAAGTGCCGGCGCATCCGCTCGGCGCAGAGCTGGATCGGGGTCAGCGGGTTCTTGATTTCATGGGCCAGCCGCCGCGCCACATCACGCCATGCGGCGACCCGCTGCGTCCGAATCAGTGGCGTCACATCGTCGAACACGAGCACCGCTCCCTCGACACTCCCGTCGTCGCGCTGAAGCGCTGTCGCGGCCGAGGCCAGGTGCAGCTCGCGGCCATCCCGGGCCATCGCAATTTCGTTGGCCCCATGCCCCGGGCCCGTATACGCCTGCCGCAGAAGAACTCCCAGGGGCTGCAGATCCTCGCGGGCAAATACCTGCTCGGCCTGGGTTCCGACCACGTTGCGATCGACGTCGAGCAGCCGCAGCGCCGCCCCGTTGACCGTCTGGATACGGCCGTCGGCGCCCATCGAGACGACCCCTGTCGCGATCCGTTCGAGCACGGTTTCGATATAGCGGCGCCGTTCGTCGAGCTCCATGTTCTTGCGCTCGAGATCGAGCCGTGAACGCTCCAGCGTCCGCTGGCCAACCGCAAGCTCCCCGGCCATCGAGTTGAATGCCTCGATCAGGGATCCGAACTCGTCGCGGGTCTCCGGCTCGATCCGGTGATCGAGATGGCCGGCGCCGATTTCGCGCGCACCCTGCGCCAGCATTTGAACCGGGCGCGTGATCCGCTTGGCCAGATACAGCCCCATCCACGTCGCGCTGACGAGAATCATCAACGTCATCATGACGAACAGCGACAGGTACATGCCCTGGATCGGACGTTTCAGAACCTGCAGGCGCTTGTAGTTCTCGTACGCGGAGATGATCTTCGTCGACTCGACCGCCAGCGGTCCGGTGAGCGGCTCGCTGGCGATGACCACGCCGACCGACTGGTTCGATCCCGGATCCACGACGATCGAACCGGCTTGAACGAGCTCTCCGCCACCACCAAGGGTCTCGTGCGCTGTATTGCCGCTGCCGCCAATCACGCGGGCGGCGAGAGCCTGCCCTGTCGCAGTCGATCGATCCGCAGTTGCGGCTGGAGCGCCCACCGCGATGAGCGCGGGGGCCGCACCGGGAGAGACACGATAGATTTCGATCCGTCGCGCGGAGCCCGCAGCCATCTCGCGATCGAGGAACCGGCGGAGACCTTCAGCATCGCCGTCCTTCAACAGCGCCGCCGGCAGGACTCCCGCCACCGCCGCCGCCTGCCGGACTACGACGTCCTCCCGTTCCCGGTAGTACTCGTTGGCGATCTGCCGTGCCGACGTCACCACCGAATCCACGGGCTGACTGACCCACTTCTGCGTACTGCTCCGAATCAACTCGGCCCCGACGATGAGAACCAGCAAGGCAGGAATGATGGTCAGACCGAGCAACGCTCCGACGAGCTTGGCGCGGAAGCGCGAAAACGGCAGCCCCCTCCGGCGCTCGACCGCGAGCTTGACGATGTTGCGCGCCAGCACGAAACCGAGCGCGAGCAGCATCGTCAGGTCCGCAACCGACAACGCATACAGGAGCACTTCGGTCAGGAAGTTCGGATTGAAGTCCGGCGCCCGGTCGGCGAGGGTCACCATCGCGACCAGGGCAACCAGCAGGATGAGGATCCCGAGGAGGATGAGCCGGGGATTGTCGCGGAACGGCCGGCGAGCCGGCGTGCGGGGAAGAGACTGTGGCGTCTCGGTCAGGGCCGCAGGACGGAGGGTGGTGGCCATTTGCTCATCGCCAAAAGTGTCCGCCTTCGCGCCGCCCGATGTCACGCGGCGCGACCGCGAGAATCTCGCCGGAGCCTGTCGGCTGAGGTTTTTCGCCGATCAGCGTGGCGGGCCAAGATTGCCAAAATTCCTTGGGGCCAATTCGTTGCAGTTGGCCACCGCCAAGCCTCGTGGCTATCCGATCGGACCGCCCCCCAATTTTGGCAATCTTGGCACTTTTGGCAATTTTGGCAATTGCGAGCCGAGGAGATGCCTGTCTTCAGCGGAGAAAAGTGAATTTGGCAAGACCCGCGACGTCCGTCCCCTGCCAGGGCCAGACGAACGACGCGTTCCGCGGCGTCGTGCGGGCGCGGACGCGCACGTAGTACTCGGCGTTGGGCTCGAGGCGTGCGTTGCTGAAGAGGTCGAGCCGATCGAATCGTGTGAGCGACTCACGCGCGAGATCCTCGCGGTCGAGCGTGCGAGACGCCTGAAGGCGGCCGTCCGCGCGGATGGTGACCAGGTAGCGGCGCGCCAGGTTGTCGTAACGGACCTCGGCTCGCACGGTGGATGACTCGAGCGTACGGTCGAGCCAGACAGCGGCGCCCCGCCGGAGTTCGACGTCGTACTCGAACGTGATGGTCAAACCGCTGTGAATCGCGGCGCGAATGTCTTCGTTGTCGAAGGCGTCTGAAAACTGAAAGGACACGTAAACCCGGCCGTCCCGAACCAGTGGAGTGACCTGAATGCCCTGGGCCGCACGAACGACGGTGTGCACGGCGAGCAGCAGGATGGCGCAGGCGAGCGCACGCTTCAACATCGCGCGCAATCACTCTTTAACATTGAGGAGATCCTTCAGTTCCGTCATGAATTCGCCGATGTCCCGGAAATGGCGGTACACCGACGCGAACCGCACGTAGGCCACTTTGTCCAGGTGGCGGAGCTCGTTCATCACGAACGCGCCGACTTCCTCCGTGCTCATCTCCCGTTCGGGCTTATCCTGCAGCGCCGACTCGACCCGATCAGCGACCGCCTCCAGTGACGCGACGCTGACCGGACGTTTTTCGCATGCCTTGAGCAATCCCGCAAGCAGTTTCTGCCGTTCGAACCGTTCCCGACTCCCGTCCTTCTTGACCACCATGTACGGGATCTCATCAATTCGCTCGTAACTGGTGAACCGGCGGCCGCAGCCCAGGCATTCCCGCCGGCGACGGATGACCTCGCCCTCCTTGCTTTCTCGAGAGTCCACGACCTTGTCGCCGAGGTGAGCGCAGTAGGGGCACTTCATCAGGCAGCTTTCGCCAGCGCCTGCGCCCGCGACAGGCTGAGGCCTTCGCGCGCCATGAAGTACAGCCCCAGCAAGGTCACCGGCACGAACGAGACCGCGTGCAGCACGATGGCCGCGCCGACCGCCCGGTCGTCCGGGACGCCGAAAAACGAGTGCACGGCAATCTGGTAGGCGGCGTGAAACCCGCCGACCGCGCCAGGCGTCGGCATCGCGACGCCGACCACCAGGATGGTCATGACGAGGAACGAACCCACAAAGGGAAACGTAATATGAAAGGCCAGCGACGTCAGCCAGATACCCGCCGCAATCGAAAGCCACAGCGGGACCGACAGGGCGAGAGAGACCAGCAGGCGTCGTGGTTGACGCAGCACCCCGAGCCCCTGCGTAAACGACTCCACGAACTTCGCGACGATTCTCGCCAGCCTCGCCGGCAGCACGTGCTCGATCCGTAACGCCCAGCGGCCGAGACGCTCCGGATGGCCGGCGGCCACGAATGCCGTAGTCAGGGCGACGGCGGCGGCCGCCGCGGCCAGCAGTCCTCCGGCCTTCACCCGCGCGAGGTGGGCCGGTTGGGCCGACATGGTGGCCGGGTCCGCGGTCAGGACGAAGACAGCGAAGAGCGCCAGGACGGTCACCATGTCCATCAGGCGCTCGAGAATGATCGTGGCGAACGTCGCAGTCGCGGGCAGTCCCTCGCGCCGCGCCAGAAGGAGCGGGCGGATCACTTCCCCCGCCCGGGCGGGCAGCAGGGATGTGGCAGCAAACCCGACGACGGTCGCCCGGAACGCATTCGAGAAGTGTGTTTCCCCGAGCGGCGACAGGACGTACTGCCAGCGCAGCGCGCGGAGGATGAAGGTCAGGCCGGTGACGAGCACGGCGGCCACGATGAGTCCGGGACGCGCCCGGCGGATCTCGGCCCAGACCTGTGCCATGTCGGCGTTGCGAAAGAAAAACCACAACAGTCCGAATGTCAGGAGCAGGATGAGGACTGTGCGGACGCGTGACGGCATGCGTTGAGACTGTCGGGGTTAGAATCCGGGAAGTGTCAGAAGGGCGCTCCCGGCGAACTCTACTACGGGGAGCGTCGCCAAGTCTATGGGCAAGCGCGAGTTACTGCTCGTCATCTGCTTCATCGTCGTGGGGGTCGTGGTCTATCAGGTGACCGCGCCCAGCCCTGCGCCCGGCGAACGAGGCCTGTCGCTCGGGCGATTGATCGAGGCGGCGCGGCGCGAGGTGGGTGGCAACCGGGCTGTGGCCGAACTGACGACGACGACCATGCATGCACTCACCTCTGAGATGACAGAGCTCCGGATCACCGGCCAGATTTCGGAAGTCGAAGTCCAGGGCCAGGACCGCAGCGACATCGAGAGCACGCTCTTCGTGAATTCGCGGGCCTACAATGACGCCGAGGCCAAGCAGTACGCTGCCGAGTCCAAGCTCGTCGCGGACCAGACCGCGTCGGCCCTGATCCTTCGGATGCAGTTCCCCACCCCCGGACGGCAGCGCTCCACGGTGAAGCTCAAGGTGCCAGCGCGCCTTCGCATCCGGGTCGAACCCGGATCAGGCACCCTCGACGTGAAGAATGTCGCAGCCGTCGAGATCGCGGGAACCCGCGGTGAGGTGACGCTCAGTCAGATCGCCGGACGAGTCGAAGTGTCGCATCGCGGCGGAGAGGTCACGATCCAGGATGCCGGGTCGCTCGACTTCAACGGTCGCGCCGGATCGCTGAAGCTCACCGGCGTGCGCGGCGACACGTCGATCAAAATGGACGGAGGTGGAGAGATCACCGTCGCGAATCTCGCCGGCTCGCTCAACCTCGAGAGCCGCAACACGGACGTGACGCTCGAGAACCTCGAATCCACGCGAGGGCCGATCCGGGTCAACTCCATCGCAGGGTCGGTGAGGATGAAGGGCCTGAAGTCGGAAGCACGGATCGACGTCCGCAACGCCGAGCTCGACGTCGCGATGACGGCCGCCGCCACGGTGGCGATCTACACCGAGAACGAGCGCGTGTCGCTGACCCTGCCGCCAGGCGGATACACGCTCGATGCCCTGGTGATCGATGGCGAGATCAAACCGGCCGCGCGCATCAGCGAGCTCGGCCTCCGGGCCACCCGCGAGAACGACAAGGAAGCGCGACTCGTCGGCGCGATCAAGGGAGGCGGCCCGACCATCACCGTGCGGGCAACGCGCGGCGACTTCGAGCTGCTGTCACGCGATGAAAAAGCGCAGCGGGAAAAGGCTGACGCGGGCCCTGAAAAGTAGCGCGAACGCCCTACACCTCGCGCGTCCATCCAGTTAGCTACACCCTTCGGCGTACCACCATGGTCGCCCGTTGCGCTGCGTCCGGCGCACGTGTAAGCTTCGTGTCTTTCCGCGTCCGGGCGGACCGCTTCAGCGAGGCTCACTCTTGGTATCTGCCGCACCACTGCTCAACACTGAACTCGAAGGCCTGACACTCCACCGCCGTGGCAAGGTGCGCGACGTCTACGAGATCGACGATCGGCTGCTGATCGTCGCGACCGATCGCATCTCCGCGTTCGACTACGTGCTCGGTTCCGGCATTCCCGACAAGGGCAAGGTGCTGACGCAGCTGTCGGGTTTCTGGTTCGCCCGCATGGGCGATCTGGTCCCGCACCACCTGATCTCGATGGACGTGCAGGCGTTTCCCGGGCCCGCCCGACGTCACGCGGAACAGCTGCAGGGCCGGACCATGCTCGTGCGCAAGACCGATCCCGTCCCGATCGAATGCGTGGCCCGCGGCTACCTGTCGGGATCGGGCTGGAAGGAGTACCAGCAGACCGGCCGCGTCTGCGGTATCGCACTGCCCTCCGGCCTTCGCGAGTCCGACCGGCTGCCCGAGCCCATCTTCACTCCCGCGACCAAGGCCGAGAGCGGCCACGACGTGAATATCAGCGAGGAAGAGGCTGGCCGGCTGGTCGGCGCCGACCTGGTCGCCCGCCTGAAGACGCTCACGCTCGAGATCTACAGCCGCGGTGTGGCCCATGCCGAGTCGAAGGGCATCATCATCGCGGACACGAAATTCGAATTCGGGCTCGCGCCAGCGAGCCCGTCTCGCCATAGCGCCGGAGGCGCGGCGGCGGGTGCCGGACCGGGCAACGAAATCGTGCTCATCGACGAAGTGCTCACGCCGGACTCCTCGCGCTTCTGGCCGCGGGAGCAGTACGAACCGGGGCACGGTCAACCGAGCTTCGACAAGCAGTTCGTGCGCGACTACCTCGAAGCGATCAAGTGGAACAAGCAGCCGCCGGTGCCATCGCTCCCAGACGAGGTCATCCGGCGGACGCGTGAGAAGTACGTCGAAGCGTTCCGGCTGCTCTCGGGCGGCGAGCTTCAGTAGCGGCGGACGTGCGCGATCAGCTCGAGAGCCTCGTACGCGTGATGCTGGACCGGGGCGTTCGCTACGACGACGCCCGGCGGGAATTCGAAAAAGTGTTCATCACGCGAGCGCTCGAGCGGTCCGATGGCGGCGTCAGCGACGCCGCGGAGCTGCTCGGCCTGCACCGAAACACCGTGACCCGCAAAATGGCTGAATATAAGATCAAGAGCCGTTGACCTCGACAAATCCCAAGCTCCACGCTCCAAATCCCAACGCACCCTCCAACTTCCAACTGCCAACAACGTCCAACACTTGGGGATTCTTGGGATTTGGAGCGTGGAGCTCGGGATTTAGCAGTCTGCCCCTCCGACTGCTTGACAACAAAACCCCATTTAATAGAATTAGCAGTCGGCCGCACTGATTGCTAAGCGACAGTACGAGTGCAGCCACCTCAGGCAGTATTTACTGCGATTTTTCGTTCAGCCAACGGGGCGGTCACGCCCCGCTGAAACGCGGAGCCATCGGTTCCGCCCCAACCGCGGGGAGCAATCCTCCGCGCGCCCAGATGGAGTGAAGACCGCTATGCCAGCAACTGCAGTGCGTATCCGTCCCCTGCACGATCGGGTCATCGTCCAGCGTCTCGAGGAAGGCGAGCAGAAAGTCGGCGGCATCATCATCCCCGACACGGCCAAGGAGAAGCCGCAGCAGGGCAAGGTGATTGCCGTCGGCAAGGGCAAGGTCGAGAAGGACGGCAAGGTCACGCCGCTCGACGTCAAGGAAGGCGACACGATCCTGTTCGGCAAGTACTCGGGGCAGGAGATCAAGCTCGATGGTGAGGAATACCTCATCATGCGCGAGGAAGAGATCCTCGGCGTCCTCAACTCGTAAGGGAGATCACAAGAATCATGGCGAAGCAGATTATTTACGGTGAGGAATCACGTCAGGCCATCCTCCGCGGCGTGAACAGCCTTGCCAACGCAGTCAAGGTCACCCTCGGTCCGAAGGGGCGCAATGTCGTCCTCGACAAGAAGTTCGGCTCCCCCACCATCACCAAGGACGGCGTCACCGTCGCGAAGGAAATCGACCTGAAGGATCCGCTCGAGAACATGGGCGCCCAGATGGTGCGTGAAGTGGCGAGCAAGACCTCGGACATCGCCGGCGACGGCACCACCACGGCGACGGTGCTGGCGCAGGCGATCTTCCGCGAGGGCGCGAAGAACGTCGTGGCCGGCGCGAACCCGATGGAACTGAAGCGCGGCATCGAGAAGGCGGTCGAGGTCATCGTCAACGAGCTGAAGGCGCTGGCCAAGCCGGTGAGCGGCCAGGCCATCGCGCAGGTCGGCACCATCTCCGCCAACAGCGACGACACCATCGGCAAGATCATCGCGGAAGCGATGGAGAAGGTCGGCAAGGACGGGGTCATCACCGTCGAGGAAGCGAAGTCGATGGAGACCTCGCTCGAGGTCGTCGAGGGCATGCAGTTCGATCGCGGCTACCTCTCGGCCTACTTCGTGACGGATCCGGAGCGCATGGAAGTCGTGCTCGAGAATCCGCTCGTGCTGATCCACGAGAAGAAGATCAGCTCGATGAAGGACCTGCTCCCCCTGCTCGAGCAGGTGGCCCGCGCCGGACGTCCGCTCCTGATCATCGCGGAGGACGTCGACGGTGAAGCCCTCGCGACTCTCGTCGTCAACAAGCTGCGCGGCACGTTGCAGGCGGCGGCCGTGAAGGCGCCCGGCTTCGGCGATCGCCGCAAGGCCATGCTCGAAGACATCGCGATCCTCACGGGCGGCCGCGCCATCACCGAGGATCTCGGGATCAAGCTCGAGAACATCAAGCTCGACGACCTCGGCAAGGCGAAGAAGGTCACGATCGACAAGGACAACACCACGCTCGTCGAGGGCTCGGGTCAGCAGTCGGCCATCGAGGGCCGCGTGAAGCAGATTCGCACTCAGGTCGAGGAAACCACGTCCGACTACGACCGCGAGAAGCTGCAGGAGCGGCTGGCGAAGCTGGTCGGCGGCGTCGCGGTGATCAAGGTCGGCGCGGCCACCGAGACCGAGATGAAGGAGAAGAAGGCGCGCGTCGAGGACGCGATGCACGCGACCAAGGCAGCGGTCGAAGAAGGCATCGTTCCCGGCGGCGGCGTCGCGCTGCTGCGCGCGGGCAAGGCGCTCGACAAGCTGAAGCTGGAGGGCGATCAGCATGTCGGCGCGGAGATCATCCGCAAGGCGATTGCCGAGCCCCTGCGCTGGATCGCGACCAACGCCGGTCAGGAGGGCTCGATCGTCGTCCAGAAGGTGAAGGACGCCAAGGGCGACGAGGGTTACAACGCCGGCACCGACAAGTACGAGAACCTGGTCAGCGCCGGCGTCATCGACCCGGTCAAGGTCGTGCGCACGGCGCTCCAGAACGCCTCGTCCATCGCGTCGCTCCTCCTCACCACCGAGGCTCTCGTCTCGGAGATCCCGGAGGAGAAGAAGGAATCCGCCGGCGCGCCGGGCGGCCCCGGCGGCATGGGCGGAATGTACTAGTCGGTGATCGCTAGTCCCGGATCTTGGATCCGTCGTCCTGGGTCCCGATCTTGAATCCCTGCTCAGGGTGGCCGGTCGGAGGAAACTCCGGCCGGCTTTTTTTCTTTAGCGGAACAACAACAGGATCAGGAGGCCGGCCAGGCTAGTCCAGCTCGCCGTTCTCGATCGCAGGTCGGCCCTCAGCGGTGGCGGATGACGGGCCACCAGTGTGCGCACGGCCTCAACGCGGGCCGGCTCTCCGCTGAGCCGACCGTGACCGTCATACGCGACCGTCAGTCCCGCGCGGAGGGCATCGAGCACGCCGCGCTGGCTGATCTCGTCGACGAAAAGATAGGTTCGGCACAGGCCGAGGGCTCCACCGAAATGGAAGTCGGACGATCCCACGGGGGCGAGAGACGGATTGCGCGTCGACGCTGCCTCGAAGAACGCGGCCAGCTCCTGCCGCAATCGGTTGGAACCGATCGTGGCCGGATGTGCGACCTCGGCACCGTCGAGCAGGGCGAGCGCCTCGGCGTTCTCGTCAGGTCGCCAGGAGTGCCGGCCCGGATGAGCCGCAATCGCGACGCCCCCCTGCGCGTGGATCGCACGGACCGCATCGCTGGCACTCAGTCTCCAGTCGACCACGTCTTGGATGCCGGCAGCGACCAGGTGGAATCCCGGCGCCGTCACTTCCTGACCGACGATCGTCAGCGGATCCTCAGGAACGGGCCGGCGCAGACCGGTAGCCGCAATTTGCGCCGCCAGGCGCTGGTTGTGATTGGTGACCACTATGACGTCGAGCTCACGCCGGCGCGCCTCGCGCGACAGTTCCCAGGCGGCCAGTCCTCCGTCACCGGGAAAGGCGTGCACGTGGAAGTCGGCGGTCAGAACGAACCGACCGTCGACGCGGGGGATCTCACGGATCGGCAGCCGATCGTGAACCGTCGCGCCGACGATGCCGCCGAGGACCAGCACGAGGCCACAGGCACGCACCAGCGTCACCGTTGAAACGCTCCGATCAGCCTCACGGATAATCGTGTCGCGAGCTCAAAGTAGGCGACGATCAGGAGCATCGTCGTCGCCTGATGGAATAACACCCGCGTTCGCGCCTGCTGTGCGGAGAGGCCCAGAACGTTGCGGCCATACGCCAGAAGCATCCAGCCCGTCCATGCTGTCGGGATCAGCGCACTCAATATTGCCATGTCCTGGCTCGGACTGACGGTTTGAAGCAGCCCCATGACGATGAGCCAAAGCGACCAGGGACCGTGGGCCGCAAACAGCAGTTCCACGGCACGGGAGAACGTGACTGGTCGCTCAGGCGCCGAACCGATAAACATCGAGCCGGTGGCAAACTGCAGCACCGGGACGAAGCTCCAGCAGACCGCCTGACTGATTACAAGCGACGCCACAACTCGCCCCGTCGTGGCCATGGACGTCACGATCCCCAGTAGGCCGACAAGCAGGACGGGAACCGAGATGGCGTGCACCCACGCAGAATCGCGCGACCTGGCTACTCGCGCCGAGTACTCTGCAGCTGGCCGGACCATCAGCCGCAATGCGTCAGAGGTAGTCCACTTCTCAGCGCTCCGGATCATGGGTTATTCGGCAACGTAGAACACATTCCCGTCCAAGGGCAAGGAGCGGGGTCGGCTATCGCGCCGAAGCCCGAGTCCATCGGTGGCCTCGTCACCTGGAGCGCGAACGAGCACCGAGCTTGCCTGCGATTCAGAATCCGACGTCACCACGCCGAGCGACACCTGTTGGCCGGATTACGCCATCGTCCCGCGCGCGAAGTGCCGGTTGTTCGCAGCCCGTGGTCCGCAGGCCGCGGCCCGGAGGCGATCGGGCAAAAAGCTAGATCGGGATGAAAGTGAAAACGGCCAGCCTTGATGGCCGGCCGTTTCTGTTTAACTCGCGCGGGCCGCGGACCGCGGATTTAGCGAAGTGTAAACGTGAGCTCGATCTCGACGAGCACCGGTACCGCCTGACCGAGGCGGGTCCCGGGGCGGAACCGCCAGCGCCGGACGGCCTTCACGGCTTCCTGGTCGAGACCGAACGTGGGATCGAGCGACCGGACGACCTGGACCTGGCCCACTCCACCGTCGGGCATGACCACCGCCTCGACCATCACGATGCCCTGAATTTTCTGACGCATCGCATCGGCGGTGTAACTCGGCTTCACCTCGGACAGTACCGTCGGCATCACCACGCCGTTGCCGGGACGATAGACGCCGCCGCCGGTGCCGCCGCCACTGCCCGGTCCCAACCCGGATCCCGATCCCGGGCCGATGCCGGTGCCGGTGCCCGTTCCAGCTCCGCCGCCAGAGCCACTGCCCTGCGACACCACCGCCGGCAAGCCGGTCAACGTCCCCGCCATTTCCTGGATGCCGCTCGACATCGCCACGGCAGGGATGTTGAGCTGCGCCTGCGGCTTCGGCGTCTCGGGCTTCGGCGGTTCGGGTGTCACCGAGGGGGGCTTGGCCACCGGCACCGTGATCTTCTCCTTGCCGGGGAGTTCGGCCTTCTTCGGAGGCTCAGGATTCCTGTTGCCTCCGCCGCCACCGCCACCGCCGGGACCTGGCGAGTTCAACCACACAATGTCGGCCGGCAGTTGCTCGGGAGGTGCGGTCGTGGGCCCCGGTGGCGGCATCCGCGCAATCATGAAGACGACAAACAGCACCGCGCCGATGTGCCAGGCGAGAGAAGCGGCCATACCGCCGCCCAGACGGCCTTTCTCACTCTCGCCGGACTGGATTTCACCAATCAGGAAGTGCGCGTTGGGGCTAAAGCGCGGCTCCGGAATTTCGGACATGTCGGCGGTAAATGGGACTGATGTCATTGTGGCTGACGCCGTGCCGCGTTGCAAGGCTGCAATAACGATGCCCCAGCTGGAAATGCGGCCGGTCCAGAAAACCGCTTTTGAAGAGGGGGGACGTCCTCGGTTTAGGACGTCGGGAGGACAGAATCGGCCGGGCTACCGATCCTCGTTCCAGTTCGCCACATCGAGCTCGAGCGGCTCTGCAGAGACGAGCGCGTCCTTCACAATCCCAGTCTGATCCGCCGTCGCGTGCACCGCGAGCAGCACACTGCCGCGCTCGACGGCGTCCTCCATCTGCTCGGCACGTGGCCCCGGAACGCCGGACGCTTTCAACGTCGCCGCTACGCCCCCGGCGACGTGCCCGGCGGCTTCGCCGAGTCCCGCCGCGAGCGGACCGGCGGCGACTATCGCACCGATGCCGGGCATCCCGACGGCGATGGCGGCGAGCACGAGGCCGCCGAGCTCACCGAGACGTGCGGCGGGACGGGAGTCCTCGATGTCTGCACCGGGCGACGCGTCCATCTGATCGGCGAGCGCGCCGTCCTCGTCATGACTCCGCGAAACCACCGAGATTTGATCACGCTCGATCCCTCGCGCGTGGAGCGCGCGGGCAGCCGTGGCGGCGGCAGCAGGGGTCGCAAAGAGCGCCAGCACCAGGGGATGAGCCATTGGCGGTATGTTACTTCGGTAGATGATCGACTTTCATGTCGCGATCGTCGGCGGCGGCCCTGCCGGTTCGTGGGCCGGATTCCTGCTGGCGCGCGCCGGGGCACGCGTGGCGATCGTCGATGGCAGCCATCCGCGCGAGAAACCGTGTGGCGGGGGGCTGAGCGCGCGGGCGCTGAAGCTCCTGCAGGGGTTCGTTGGAGGCGCGGCACCTGCCGGCAACGAAATCGCCGCGAGCACGTTCTCGGACGGCAGGCACGGTGTCGATGTTCCTCTCGAGCGCACGGCCCCGCTGACACCAGCGCTGCTCGTGAGCTCGCGGCGTACGTTCGATTTGTCGCTGCTGAACGCGGCGAGGGAGGCGGGCGCCGAACTGGTCGCCGAGCGGGTAACGGAGGTCGAACGCGGGCGATCGGCCTGGACATTGAAGATCGGAAACAAGGCCGTCACCGCAGATTGGCTGGTCGGCGCGGACGGTGCCAACAGCCTCGTCCGGCGCGGCGTCGGCCGGCCCTTTCCCCGCAGCGCACTCTCAATCGCGAGCGGCTATTTCGTGCGCGGTCGGACCAGCCCGAAGATCGATATCGCCTTCACGAGCGAGCCGGCCGGCTATCTGTGGTCGTTCCCGCGGCCCGACCACCTCGCGGTCGGCGCCTGCGGACAAGCGAACGAAACGTCGAGCGCCGATCTGCTCACGGCGTCGGCCGCCTGGATCCGGCAGCACACCGATGCGGCAAGCGCCGACATGACGAGATACAGCTGGCCGATCCCGTCACTCTCGGAAGGCCAGCTCGATGCAGAACGGCCAGCAGGTGATCGCTGGGTGCTCGTGGGTGACGCGGCCGGCCTCGTGGATCCGATCACACGCGAGGGCCTGTACTTCGCCCTCGCATCGTCCATTCTCGCAGCGGAGAGCCTGATGAAGGATCGAGCCGCGGACCGTTACATCGATCGCGTTCGCCGCGAGCTCCACTCCGAACTGCGGAAGGCCGCTCGACTGAAAGCGCGTTTCTTTCACAGCGTCTTCACCGGTCTGCTCCTTCGCGCCCTGGACGACAGCGCACAGATCCGGCGCGTGATGGCGGATCTCGTCACGGGGGCGCAGACCTACCGGGGTCTCAGACGGCGGTTGCTGCTCACCGGAGAATGCAGACTCGCGGCGGAGTATCTTTTCCGGGGTGCGTTCAAGGGGGGGACTGAGCGCGGCTGGCGCACGAAATAGCTTCGAACGCCGCTCGTTGCCTTCCGGCTGAAGCCGGAAACCGCACGACTCAGACAGGAAGCCACACCAACCAGGACGGGTGGCTTCCGCCTTCAGGCGGAAGGCTGCCGCTTACTCACTTCACCAGGTACCCATCCCGCGCCCGCACGGTGACGTCAGGACGCGACACGGTCACTGTGATGGAGCGCCACTCGTTGCTCCCCGCCACCGGCGGCTTGGTCGGGCTGTAGCCGATCAGATACTGATTCCTCAGCTCCGCCGCGATCGTCTGCAGCGTGTCGGGAAGCTGGCGGGCGTCGCGGACATGGAACGATCGTCCTCCGGTGAGCGTCGCGAGCTCCGCGAACGCTTGCGGCCGCGCTCGTCCAAGGGCGATCG
>Ga0209382_10000592_pt1 | contig 59171 bp, 61 predicted proteins | sample SoiMetdeltSBSDD5_FD_187599 | JGI IMG/M metagenome (GOLD analysis project Ga0209382, IMG submission 187599) | Bulk soil microbial communities from a Populus tree surrounding site in Tennessee, USA - Soil MetaG P. deltoides SBSDD5 (SPAdes) (version 2) | ecosystem: Environmental > Terrestrial >...
CCCAGTTCGACCTTCCACACCCCGTCGGGCATCCGCTCAAGCAGGCCGGCCGCCGCCTCGGCGGCCCGCCGGGTCTTGCCGGCGCCGCCCGGGCCGGTCAGGGTGACCAGGCGGGCGCCGGCGAAGGCGGCCGTGATCCGATCCAGGTCGTCGCCGCGGCCGACGAAGCTGGTGATGGGCGCGCGCAGGTTGGTGCGGGCGCGTGGCGGCGGCGGGGCGCCGGCGTCGCGATCGGCCGGCGGGGGGGCGAGCTGGCCGCGCAGCACGGCCACCTGCAGCGCCCGGAGCTCGGGCGACGGATCGATGCCGAGCTCCTCGGCCAGCCGGGCCCGCAGCCGCTGGTCGGCCCCGAGGGCGTCGGCCTGCCGTCCCCGCAGGGCCAGGGCCCGCAGCAGCTGCCCACCGAGCCGCTCCGAGAGGGGATGGGCGGCCACCAGCTCCTCGACCTCGGCGACCAGCCGGTCGCTGGCGCCGGCGGCCAGGTCGGCCTCGACCCGGCCCTCGAGGGCCTGCAGGCGCAGGTCGTCGAGGCGGGCCACGGCCGGCCCGGCGAAGCCGGCGTCGGCCGCGTCGGCCAGGGCCGGTCCCCGCCACAGGGCCAGGGACTGGCCCAGCAGCTCCCGCGCCCGGCCCGGGTCGCGGGCCAGCCGCTCGTGGCCGGCCAGGGCCAGCGCCTCGAAGCGGGCGGCGTCCACGGCCTGGGCGGCCACGGCCAGCCGGTAGCCGCTGGGGTGCGACTCCACCACGCCGGGCAGCAGCCGCCGCAGGCGCGAGACGAGCGCCTGGAGGGCGTTGGCCGCCCCCGCCGGCGGGTGCTCGTCCCAGACCGCGTCGACCAGCTGGCCGGAGGTCACCACCCGACCGGGGGGGTGTGGACAGCGGCGACCCCGGATCCCGCGGTGGGCTACCCTCCCGGTAGGGGCCCCACTATCCCGGGGTCGGGGGTGATCCACGCCCCGACCCCTGCACAGGGTTCGGGGCGGTCCATGGCCCGAACCGGCTGCCGGTCCCGGCCGCGGCCGCCCGGTACAGGTCGCGCAGACAGCCGATCTCGGCGCCGTGGTGGGCGTCGTGGTCGATCATCGTCCACACGATCCGCCAGGCCGGCCACCGCTCCCCCCAGTTGGTCCAGCGCGGCCCGTCCAGCCCGTCGTCGTCCAGGCCCGCCAGCGCCGCCCGCAGCGACCGCTGGCCCGCCTCCAGCCGTTGCACCGCCCCGGCCGCCGTGGGCGGCGCGGCCAGGTCGGGGAAGGTCAGCCGGCGCCCGCCGAAAGCCCACTCGTGGTACATCACCTTGCAGTCGGCCAGGTGGACCAGCCGCCAGCCGATGGTGGTGAACGGGGCCGGGTCGGGGTCGGGCTCGACGTAGTCGGCCACCCAGACGCCGGACGGGTCACGGCGAACGGTCCAGCACCCGGGGACCGGCTCCCAGAGGTACTCCTCGTCGCTCAGTCCCTCCAGACGCCCCCGGAGGCGGCCGTAGACCTCGTCCATCTGGGCCAGCAGCAGCCCGACACGCGACATCGCCATCACCCCCACGTCGCGGGCGAGGGTACTGGACCCCCTCACGACGGCGCCTCGGGTCCGGGGTGTCCGGAGCCCGGCTCCGGCAGGTCCGGTCGACGGTGGCCGGGTACACTCGGGCGGGGTGACTTCATGATCCGTCTGCGCCTTCCCGCATGGCCGCGGCCGCTGGTGCCGCTGGTCGTTGCCGGTGTGGTCGTCCTCGCGCTGGTCGGGGTCGGGCTGTTCGCGCTGGGCCGGGACGGCGGGGGACCGGGCGGCTCCCGGTCCGGGAACGGGGCCAAGGGCTCGGCCGACCGCGGGGCGCCGGTGGCGCCGGTGCGGCTGACCGTCAGCCCCCGCAACGGCGCGGCCAAGGTCGCGCTCGACGCCAGGACGCGGGTGGTGGCCGACAGCGGGCGGCTGCGCCGCGTCCGGGTCACCGCCGCAGGCGGCGCGCGGCTGGCCGGCAGGCTGGCCGCGGACGGCCGCACCTGGGTGAGCGCCGACCCCCTGGCCGCGGCGACCCGCTACCGGGTGGTGGCCGAGGCCGTCGACGACGCCGGCGCGCCGACCCGCCGTCAGACCACCTTCACGACCCTGCGGCCCCGGGCCGAGCTACGGGCGGCGATCATGCCCCTGGACGGCGAGACGGTCGGGGTCGGCCTGCCCATCGGCGTCTGGTTCAACCAGCCGGTGGCCGACCGGGCCGCGGTCGAGCGCCGCCTCCAGGTCACCTCGTCCCGGCCGGTCACCGGCGCCTGGCACTGGTTCGCCGACAACGAGGTCCACTACCGTCCCCGCGACTACTGGCCGAGCGGGTCCCGGGTGACCCTGCGCACGCGGCTGGCCGGGACCGACGCCGGCGACGGGGTCTGGGGCGTGGCCGATCGGACGGTCCGCTTCCGCATCGGCGAGCGCCGGGTCAGCGTGGTCGACGTGCGGACCCACCGCATGCGGGTCGTGTCGGGCGGGCGGACCCTCCGGGTCCTGCCGGTCAGCACCGGCCGCGAGCGCTACCCGACCACCAACGGCATCCACTTCGTCGTCTCGAAGACCAAGGACGAGCTGATGGACTCCTCGACCGTTGGCATCCCCAGGGACTCCCCGGGCGGCTACTACGAGCACGTCGCCTGGTCGGTGCGGATCTCCAACTCCGGCGAGTTCGTCCACGCCGCTCCCTGGTCGACCGGGTCCCAGGGCCGGGCCAACGTCTCCCACGGCTGCGTCAACCTGTCCACGGCCAACGCCGCCTGGTACTTCGGCCTGACCCGCCGCGGCGACGTGGTCGAGATCAGGGGCTCGCCCAAACGCCCCGGCAGCAGCTTCGGCGTGGCCGACTGGAACATGTCCTGGCGGGCCTGGCTGGCCGGCAGCGCCCTGCCCAGGTGAGGGCCGGCCGGCCTCAGGGGGCGCGGAGCCGGCAGCGGTCGACCACCCTGCGGTAGTCGGCCAGGGCCACGTCGAACTTGGCCGACTCGGCCGAGCCGGCGATCAGGGACGGGGTGCCGGTGCGGAGCGCGGTGGCCGCGTCGATCTTGCCGTTGAGCAGCCTGTTCATGATCTCGGTGTGCTGGCGGAGGGCGGCCGACACCGCGACGGCATGGCTCATGCTGGCGTTGGCCCGCCGCACCGCCTCGGCGCACTCGGGGGCGGCGGTGGGGACGGCGGCGACGCTGCTGACGGTGGCGCTCTCGAACCCGGGAGATCGGCTGGGGCCTGCGGCGCCCCGGTTGCCGCCGATGGCGATCCCGCCGGCCAGAGACACGGCCATCAGCAGGAGGACGACCAGCAGCCAGGGCCAGACGGTCCGCCGCCGTTCCTCAGCCGGCCGCCGCTGGTCGCCACGGCGCTGGCCGCCGATGTCGAGGTCGGACACGTACCGGCGCAGGGCGGCGAGCTGGCGTTCCCGGTAGTCGTCAAGCTCTGGAGGCATGGCTTCCCCTCCCGGACCCCCTCAGACCAGGCCCGACCGGTGCAGGACCCGCGTGCCCGGCTCGTCACGCCGGGAACTGGCGGCTCAGCCTAACCGGGCCCGCCGGCCGCCGCCACGGGAACAACGACCTAGCCTGGCCGGGCCACCGGGGTGGGGCTACCTCGCGGCCGGGCGGGGGCCGGCGTCGGCGAAGTCCCACACGCCGCCGTCCCGGAACGCCCGCAGGACCCGGCGGCTCACCACCATGCGGTGGACCTCGTCGGGGCCGTCGTAGAAGCGGGCCGCCCTGGCGTCGGCGTACATCCGGGCCAGCGGGGTCTGGTCGGTCAGGCCGAGGGCGCCGTGGGTCTGGACCGCCCGGTCGATCACGTCGTGCAGCACCCGGGCGGCGTAGAACTTGACCGCCGAGATCTCGACCCTGGCCTCGTCCCCCTGGTCGATGCGGGCGGCCGCGTCGAGGGTGAGCAGCCGGCAGGCCTGGATCTCGGCCGCCGAGTCGGCCACCCAGTTCTGCACCGTCTGCTTGTCGGCCAGCGGCCCGCCGAACGCCTGGCGGCCGAGCGCGTAGCCGCACATCAGCTCGAAGGCACGCTGCATCTGCCCGAGCCAGCGCATCACGTGGTGGATGCGGCCGGGGCCGAGCCGCTTCTGGGCGATGCGGAAGCCGTCGCCGGGCGCGCCGATGGTGTTCGCCACCGGGACGCGCACGCCCTGGTAGCGGACCTCGCAGTGGGTGCTCCAGCCGCGGCCCCGGTGCCCCATGACCGGGATCGCCCGCACGAGCTCGACGCCCTGGGTGGTCGCCGGGACGATGATCTGGCTCATGCGCCGGTGCGGCTCGGCGCCGGGGTCGGTGACGGCCATGACGATCCCGAACGCCGCCCCCTCGGCGCCGGAGCTGAACCACTTGTGGCCGTCGATCACCCAGTCGTCGCCGTCGCGCACGGCGGTGGTCCGCAGCCCCGTCGGGTCGGACCCCGACACCTCGGGCTCGGTCATGGAGAAGAAGGAGCGGACGTCCCCGGCGACCAGCGGCCGCAGCCACCGCTCGCGCTGGGCGGGGCTGCCGAACAGCTGGAGGATCTCGGCGTTGCCGGCGTCGGGGGCCTGGCAGCCGAAGACCAGCGGCGCCCAGGCGCTGCGGCCGATCAGCTCGTTGAGGAACGCGTAGGCGACGAACCCGTGGCCGCTGCCGCCCGCCTCCGGGCCGATGTGGGGGGCCCACAGCCCGGCCGCCCGGACCTCGGCCCGCAGCTCCTTGACCAGCGCCTCGGCCTCGTCGTCCTCGCGGTCCAGCAGCGGCTCGTTGGGGTAGACGAGCCGGTCCATGAGGTCGCGGACCTGCTCGCGCAGCTCCCGGACCTCCGGGGTCATCGCCAGCACGGGCATCGGGTGCCTCCTTCGGGCGCGGCGCCACGACGATACGGTAGGCGCTCGACGCCGCCAGGGGCGAGGGGAGCCACCTGTCGATCCGGGGAGGAAGAGCTTTGTCGACAAGGCGACGGATCTACCTGCTTCGCCACGCCGAGGTCGCCTACTTCGACCAGCAGGGGCAACCGGTGCTGCCCGACGAGGTGCCGCTGACCACGGCCGGCCGGCGCCAGGCCGAGCGGACCGGCGCGGCCCTGGCCGGGGTCCGCCTCGACCGGGTGCTCACCAGCGGCCTGCCCCGCACGGTCGAGACCGCCCGCCTGGTCCTGACCGCGGCGTCGACGGCGCCGGTGCCGGTGCCGGTCGAGCAGTGGCCGGAGCTGCGCGAACTGGTGCCGGGGCGGCTGGCCGACCTGGCGCCCGAGGAGCTGGAGGCGGCGTTCGTGGGGGCGTTCGCGGGGGTGGTGCCCGGGCCGGCCCGGTTCCTCGGCGGGGAGACGATCGACCAGCTGTTCGACCGGGTCCTGCCGGCCCTGGAGCGGCTGCTGGGCGACCCGGCCTGGGACACGGCCCTGGCCGTCCTGCACGGCGGGGTGAACCGGGCGCTGCTGTCGTTCGCCCTCAGCGGCCGGCGGCAGTTCCTCGGCGCCATCGAGCAGGCCCCGGCCTGCATCAACGTCCTGGACGCCGACCAGGCGGGGGCCTTCGTGGTCAGGGCGGTCAACGTCACCCCCTGGGACCCCGCCTACCTGGCCGGCCGCTCCACCACCATGGAGGAGCTGTGGGCCCGGTACCGGGGGCCGCGGCCGGCTTGACAGGCGGTGGCCGCCGCCGGGAGGGTGACCGGCATCCGGCGGCCAGCAGCGGGCCGCCCAGCCGGAAGGATGGTCGTCATGGCCGAAAGCGTCTACAGGGTCACCGAGCTGGTCGGGACCAGCTCCGAGTCCTGGGAGCGGGCGGCGGCGGCCGCGGTCGAGACGGCGTCCCAGACGCTCAGGGACCTGCGGATCGCCGAGGTCGTCAAGCTCGACCTGCAGCTCGAGGACGGCCAGATCCGGGCCTACCGGGCCCGGATCCAGGTCTCGTTCAAGTACGAGCGGGGCGGCGCCTCCTAAGCTCCGGAGGCGCCCGGGGCGGCGGCCCTCCACCTCTTGACAACGCAAGCAGCCGGGTTGCGTAATGACCTAACGGTGTTCGACATGATCGAACACCCGCGGGCCGTGCGGCACCGCGTGGACGCGTCAGGAGGTGGAGGGCCCGTGAGCGTGGGCCTGGTCGTCGTGTCCCACTCGGCCAAGATCGCCGAGGGCGTGGTCGAGCTGGCCGGGCAGATGGCGGAAACGGTGCGCATCCAGGCCGCCGGCGGGGCCGACGACGGTGGCATCGGCACCGACGCCACCCTGATCGCCGAGGCCATCGCGGCCGCCGACGAGGGCCAGGGTGTCCTGGTCCTGGTCGACCTGGGGTCGGCGGTGCTCTCGGCCCAGCTGGCCATCGACGAGCTGGTCGAGGAGGAGACCCGCGGCCGGGTCCGCATCGCCGAGGCCCCGCTGGTCGAGGGCGCCGTGGTCGCCGCCATCCAGGCCAGCACCGGCGCCAGCCTGGACGAGGTCGACCAGGCGGCCAGGGGCGCGGCCACCATGGCCAAGGTCAAGCCGGAGGAGCCCGGCCCCGCCGGCGGGGCGCCGGGGCCGGCGGGGGGGAACGCCCCGGGGGGTGCCCCGGCGGACCAGGTCGGGCGTTGACGATGACCGGGACGGCCACCGCAGTACCATGGGGTCCTCTGTTGCCCGAACCTCGACGGGAGGCGGCCAGGATCGTGGACGCGGCCTGCGTGCGTCTCTGGCTGGGCGAGGTCGCCGTCCGCCTGGAGGCGGAACGGGACTTCCTGACCCAGCTGGACGCGGCCATCGGCGACGCCGACCACGGCGTCAACATGCACCGCGGGTTCACCGCGGTGATGACCAGGATCGCCGCCGTGGAGACGGCCACGCCCGGCCAGCTGCTGAAGGTGGCCGGGCGGACCTTCGTCTCCACCGTCGGCGGCGCCGCCGGGCCGCTCTACGGCACCGCGTTCCTCCAGGCCGGCGAGGTGCTCGGCGACTCCGAGCGCTTCGGGCCGAAGCTGCTGGGCGAGGCCCTGGGGGCCGCGCTGGAGGGGGTCCAGCGGATCGGCGCGGCCTCGGTCGGCGACAAGACCATGGTCGACGCCCTCTCCCCGGCCCTCGGCGCCTACGGCCTGGAGCTGCGCATGGGCGGCTCGCTGGAGACGGCGGCCAGCGGGGCCAGGGAGGCGGCGGCCGAGGGGATGCGGGGCACCATCCCGCTCCAGGCTCGCAAGGGCCGCGCCTCCTACCTGGGCCCGCGCAGCGTCGGCCACCAGGACCCGGGCGCGACCTCGACCGCCCTGATGTTCGCCGCCCTCGAGCAGGCCGTGATCGCCGACCGCTCCCAGCGGTTCGCCGGCGGGGCCAGGCGCCCGGGGAGCGGGTCGTGATCCAGTCGGTCGGGCGGGCGGCCCGGATCCTCAAGGCGCTCGGGTCGGAGTCGGCCCGCCTCGGGGTCACCGAGCTGGCCGAGCGGCTGGGCCTGGCCAAGGCGACCGTGTACGGCCTGCTGCGGACCCTCGAGGCCCACCAGCTGGTCGAGCAGGACCTGGAGACCGGCAAGTACCGGCTCGGGCCGGCCCTGCTCCAGCTGGGCAACGCCTTCCTGGACAACAACGAGCTGCGCGCCCGCTCGCTGCTGTGGGCCGAGACCCTGGCCGGCCGGGCCCGCGAGGCGGTGCACGTGGGCGTCCTCTACGGCCCCAACGTGCTGCTGGTCCACCACGTGTTCCGGCCCGACAACTCCCTCCAGATCCTCCAGGTGGGGGCGTCGATCCCCTGGCACGCCTGCGCGCTCGGCAAGGCGACCGTCGCCTACCTGGAGCCGGAGCTCCGGGCCGAGCTGCTGGCCGGGCCGCTGCCCCGGCTGACCGGGCGCACCCTCACCAGCCGGGAGGTGCTCGAGGCGGCCCTGGAGGCGGTGGTCGACAGCGGCGTGGCCCTGGAGGACCAGGAGGCCATCGTCGGCGAGGCCGGCATCGCCGCCGCCCTGTTCGACAACCGGGGCGCGGTGGTCGGCGCCATCGGGCTGGCCGGCCCGGTCGAGCGGCTGCTGCCCGACGGGCCGGCCGCCGAGTCGGTGGCCGCGGTCAAGGAGGCGGCCCGCGGGCTCTCCCGCGAGCTGGGCGCCGGCCGCCAGGCGCTCCCCGGCGCCGGCGCCTGAAGTCGCGGCCGGCGCGCCCCCGCCCTACGATGGCGCCATGACGTCAAAGGAGGACTCCGGGCCCGAGGTGTCCCCGGGGTCTGGACGACTCCAACCCGGTCCCCCCCGCAGCCGGATCGTGCGGCTCGACGATGGGCTCGACCCGCTCGCCCTCGCCGGCGAGGACGGGTTCGTCTGGCGTTCCCCGGCCGGCACCCTGGTCGGCACCGGGGTGGCCGCCCGCGTCCCGGTCGGGACCGGACCCGGCCGGATCGAGCGGGCCGCCGAGGCCGTGGCCACCCTGCTGGCCGGGGTCCAGGTCGACGACCCCGACGGCACCGGCCTGGGCCCGGCGGCGGTCGGCGCCCTCCCGTTCCACCCGGCCAGCCCGGGCGAGCTGGTCGTGCCCGCCCTGCTGCTGCGCACCGACCCGACCGGTCGGACCTGGGCCGTCGTCACCGGGCCGGGCCCGTTCGCCCCGCCCGCACCCGCCGGCCTGCTCGCCCGCCTGCGCGCCACCGCCGCCCACGACCACCCCTGGCCACCCGCCCGCCGCCTCGACGGCCCCTGGCCGATCCCCGGGCCCGAGGCCAACGGACCCGGCCTGGCGGCGTGGCGCCGGGGGGTGGTGGCGGCGCTGGCGGCGATCGGGGCCGGGCGGCTGGACAAGGTGGTGCTCGCCCGGGAGGCGGCGGTGGAGTCGGACTGGGCCTTCCCGCGGGTCGAGGTGCTGCGGCGGCTGCAGCGGCGGTCGGGCGGGTCGACCTACCTGTACGCCAGCGGGGGCTTCGTCGGGGCCAGCCCCGAGCTGCTGGTCAGGCGGCGGGGCCGGGTGGCCACCTCGCGGCCGATGGCCGGGACCGTGCCCCAGGGCGACAGCGCCGCCGAGGCCGGCGGGCTGGCCCGGCTCACGCGGTCGCCCAAGGAGGGGGCCGAGCACCGGCTGGTGGTCGACGCGGTCGCCGAGGGGCTGGCCAAGGTGGCCGACCGGGTCGAGGTGGGCCGGCCCGAGGTGGTCAGGCTGGCCACCGTCGCCCACCTGGCCACCGAGATCACCGCCGACCTGACCGGCCCGCTGCCCACCGCCCTGGAGCTGGCCGGGCTGCTGCACCCGACCCCGGCCGTGGGCGGCTCGCCCAGGGACGCCGCCCTGGCCGCCATCGCCGCCCTGGAGCCGTTCGACCGGGGCTGCTACGCCGGCCCGGTCGGCTGGGTCGACCACGCCGGCGACGGCGAGTGGGCGATCGCCCTGCGCGGCGCCACCCTCGACGGCCGCCGCGCCCACCTGCTGGCCGGGGCCGGGATCGTCCCCGGCTCCGACCCCGACGCCGAGTGGGTCGAGACCGAGCACAAGCTCCGGGCCATGCTCGAGGTGCTGCTCACCCCCTGAGGCGGCCCCGGGGGCGCCGCTACCGCGACCCCTCGGCGAAGAACCCCTCCAGCGCGGCCAGGGTCTCGGCCGGCGCCTCCTCGGGCAGGAAGTGGCCGCCGGGGACGCCCTGGCCGCGGAGGTCGTCGCACAGGGGCCGCCAGGAGGCCAGCGGGTCCTCGGCCCGGCGGGCGATGCCGTCGGCTCCCCAGAGCACCAGCACCGGGCAGGCGATCCGGCGCCGGCCCAGGTCGGCGGTGTCGAGCCGGTCGTCGACGGTCGCCCCGGCCCGGTAGTCCTCGCAGGAGGCGTGGATGGCGGCCGGGTCGGCGAAGCAGCGCACGTACTCCTCGACCGCCTCGGGCGCGAACGCGTCGGGGTCGCCGGCCCAGCGGCGCAGCTTCTCCCGCACCCACCAGGCGGGGTCGGCGCCGATCATGGTCTCGGGCAGCCCGTCCGGCTGGGCCAGGAACAGCCAGTGGTAGGTGGCCATGGCCAGCTCCCGGTCCATCCGCCGCCACATGACGAAGGTCGGGACGATGTCGAGCACGGCCAGCCTGGTCACCACCGCCGGGTGGTCCAGGGCCATGCGGTAGCCGACCCGGCCGCCCCGGTCGTGGCCGGCGACCGCGAAGCCGCCGAAGCCGAGCTCGGCCATGACCCGGACCATGTCCTGGGCCATGACCCGCTTGGAGTAGGCGAGGTGCTCGGGGTCGGAGGGAGGCTTGGCCGAGCCGCCGTAGCCGCGCAGGTCGGCCGCGACCACGGTGAACCGCTTGGCCAGGCCGGGCGCGACCCGGTGCCACATGGCCGAGGTCTGCGGGTAGCCGTGCAGCAGCAGCAGCGGCGGCCCGTCGCCGCCGAGGCGCAGGTGGATGGCGGCGCCCTCGGTGGCCACGGTCCGGCGGCTGAACCCCTCGAACATCGGGCGGCCAGCCTACCCGCCGACCGCGTCGGCCACGGCCTCGGTCAGGGCGAGGTGGCGGGCCAGGTTGGCCGCCCGGTCGCCGCGGACCACCACCAGCCGGGTGCCGCCCCCGGCCAGGACCGCGTCCAGGGCCGGGACCAGGTCGGCGGCCTTCTCGACGACCCGGGTCGGGACCCGCGCGGCCGCGGCCAGGGCGGCCAGGTCCAGCCCGTGGGGGGTGCCGAACAGGGGCTCGAACAGCTCGGCCGGCAGCCGGGCCTGGGGGAGGAAGCTGAAGATGCCGCCGCCGTCGTTGTCGCACACGACCAGGACCGCCCCCCGTGGCCGCCCGGCCGCGCCGAGCAGGCTGGAGGCGTCGTGCAGCAGCGTCAGGTCGCCGCACAGCGCCGCCACCGGCTCGTCGCCGGCCGCCGCCACCCCGAGGGCGGTGGCCACGAACCCGTCGATCCCCGACAGGCCCCGATTGGCCAGCAGGCGCAGCCCGTCCCGGGGCTGGGCGAAGGCGTCCACGTCCCGCACCGGCATGCTGGAGCCCACCACCAGGGTGCCGCCGTCGGGCATCCAGGCCACCAGGTCGCGGGCCACCCGGCCCTCGAACGGCTCGGACCACTCCTCCAGCAGCCCGTCGATCGCCTCCCTGGCCCGCCGCTCCGCCTCCAGCCACTCCCCGAGCCACGGCCCCGGGCCGGGGCCATCGAGCCGGGCCGCGACGGCCGCGAGCAGAGCCGAGGGGTCGGCGGTGAGGCGCAGGGAGGCGCCGCGGCCGGGGTCGAGCCAGCCGGCGCCGGGGTCGACCAGGACCTGGGGGACCGACGCGTCCAGCCAGGCGGTCAGGGCCTTGCTGGTGGGGGCGCCCCCGACCCGGACGACCAGCTCGGGCCGGTGGCCGGCGGCGAACCGGGGGGCGCGGAGCAGGCCGTCGTAGGTGGAGACGGCCGCCGGGCCGCGGCGCGCCCCCGACAGCGGGTCGGCCAGCACCGGCCAGCCGCTGGCGGTGGCGAACGCGTCGGCGGCGGCCGGGTCCAGGTCGGCGCCCCAGCCGGCGACCAGCAGCCCCCTGGGGCCGGCCCGGACCGCCTCGGCCAGGGCGGCGACGCCCTCGGGGGCGGCCGCCCGCACCCCGGCGGGCGCGGCCGTCCAGGGGGCGCCGCCCGGGCGGCCCTCGGCCGGCTCCCCGGCCAGCCGGGCTCCCCACGGGCCGACCCCGGACTCGCCGGAGGGCCGTGGCCACACCGCGGCGTCGGGGTCCGGGTCGAGGGGGACCAGGGGGTCGGCGAAGGCCAGGTTGAGGTGGACCGGGCCGGCCGGGGAGCCGGTCGCCTCGGCCCAGGCGCGGCTGGCCAGCGAGCGCCAGTAGCGGCCGGCGGCCGGGTCGTCGGAGGGGACGCCGACCTCGCAGAACCAGCGCACCGCCGGGCCGTACAGCTTGAGCTGGTCGGTGGCCTGGTTGGCGCCGGTGCCGCGCAGCTCGGGCGGCCGGTCGGCGGTCAGCACCAGCAGCGGCACCCGGGCGTGGTCGGCCTCGAGCACGGCCGGGTGGAGGTTGGCCGCCGCCGTCCCCGAGGTGCACACCACCACCGCCGGCCGCCCCGACCGCTTGGCCGCCCCGAGGGCGAAGAACGCCGCCGACCGCTCGTCCAGGTGCACGTGCACGGCGATCCCCGGGTGCTCGGCCAGGGCCAGGGCCAGCGGCGCCGACCTCGACCCCGGGGCCAGGCAGGCGTCGGTCACCCCGGCCCTGGCCAGCTCGTCGACCAGGGTCAGGGCGAACCGCCGCCCCGCCCCGCTCACGCTAGGCTCCGCACATGACCGCCCACCTCGCCCCCCTGCACCGCGTCGTCGACGGCGGGCGGGAGCCGGCCGGGCGGGCGGTGCTGGTCCACGGGTTCACCCAGACGCTGGCCGCCTGGGGGCCGGTGGGGGAGCGGCTGGCCGGGCGGTGGCAGGTGGTCAGGGTGGACCTGCCCGGGCACGGCGGGTCGAGCGGGGTCCGGGTGGGGTTCGCCGAGGCGGCGGGGCTGGTGGGGGAGGCCGGCGGGGCCGGGGTGTACTGCGGGTACTCGCTCGGGGGGCGGCTGTGCCTGCGGCTGGCGCTCGACCGGCCCGACCTGGTGACGGGGCTGGTGCTGGTCGGGGCCTCGCCGGGGATCGCCGACCCGGAGGGTCGGGCGCAGCGGCGGGCCGCCGACGAGGCCCTGGCCGGGCGGGTCGAGCGCGACGGGGTGGCGGCGTTCCTGGACCGCTGGCTGGCCGGGCCGCTGTTCGCCACCCTCCCGGCGGAGGCGGCCGGGCGGGCCGACCGGCTGGCCAACACCCCCGAGGGGCTGGCCTACGCCCTGCGGCGGCTCGGCACCGGCGCCCAGGAGCCGCTCTGGGACCGGCTCGGCGGCCTGCGGCCGCCGACCCTGCTGGTGGCCGGGGAGCGGGACGCCAAGTTCGCCGCCATCGCCGGCGAGCTGGCCACCGCCATCGGCCCCCGGGCCCGGGTCGCGCTCGTCCCGGGGGCCGGCCACGCCGTCCCCCTGGAACGCCCGGCTCAGCTGGCCGCCCTGGTGGAGGCGTTCCTCGACGCCACCCCGCCCGGCCGGCCGGCGGCCTAGGGCCCCGGTCACGACAGCCACAGGCCGGCCGCCAGCAGCAGGCTCAGCACGAGCTGGAGCCGGGCCGTCGCCCCCAGGGCGGCGACCAGGCCGGGCCCGTCGGTGCGGGTCCGGACCAGCCGGACCGGGGCCACGGCCAGAGGCAGGGCGGCCAGGGTCACCAGCACCGGAGGGCGGGCCAGCCCGAGCAGGGCGGCGGAGGCGAACATGGCCGCGACCACCGCGGTGAACAGCTCCCGGGCCCGGGGCCGGCCCAGGCGCACGGCCAGGGTGCGCTTGCCGGCCAGCCGGTCGCCGTCGATGTCGCGGACGTTGTTGGCCAGCAGGATCGCGACCGCGCCCAGGCCGACCGTGACCGAGGCGACCGCGGCCGCCGCCGGGACCCGCTCCAGCTGCACATAGGCCGACCCGCAGGTGGCCACCACGCCGAAGAAGGCCAGCACGGCCAGCTCCCCGAAGCCGGCGTAGCCGTAGGGGCGGGGGCCGCCGGTGTAGAGCACCGCGGCCACGATCGCGGCCACCCCGACCAGCAGCAGGCGCAGGTCCACGGCCACGGCCAGGGCCAGCCCGGCCAGCGCGGCCACGGCGAAGGCGACCGCGGCGGCCCGCCGCACCGCCGCCGGGGCGGCCAGCCCGGCCGCGGTCAGGCGGGCCGGGCCGAGCCGGGCCGGGGTGTCGGCGCCGCGCAGGCCGTCGGAGTAGTCGTTGGCGTAGTTGACCCCGACCTGCAGCGCCAGGGCCACGACCAGGGCGGCCAGGGCCCGCCAGGCCACCACCGGGCCCTCGGCGGCGGCCGCGGCCGTCCCCACCAGCACCGGGCACACCGCCGCGACCAGCGTCCTCGGCCGAGCCCCCTGGACCCAGACGTTCATCGCCCTAGGGCCGCTTGGGGAACTTGGCGAAGTCGGGGCGGCGCTTCTCGCGGAAGGCGTCGCGGCCCTCCTGGGCCTCCTCGGTCATGTAGAACAGGAGGGTGGCGTCGCCGGCCAGCTGCTGGACCCCGGCCAGGCCGTCGGTGTCGGCGTTGAGCCCGGCCTTGAGCAGCCGCAGAGCCAGCGGGCTGTGCTCCAGGATCCGGCGGCACCACTCGACCGTGACCCGCTCCAGGTCGGCCAGGGGCACCACCGTGTTGACCAGCCCCATCTCCAGGGCCTCGTTGGCGTCGTACTGGCGGCACAGCAGCCAGATCTCGGCCGCCTTCTTGCGCCCAACGGTGCGGGCCAGCATGCCCATGCCGTAGCCGCCGTCGAAGGACCCGACCCGCGGCCCGGTCTGGCCGAAGCGGGCGTTGTCGGCGGCCATGGTCAGGTCGCAGACCAGGTGGAGCACGTGCCCGCCGCCGATGGCGTACCCGGCCACCATGGCGATCACCGGCTTGGGCAGCCGGCGGATCTGGATCTGGAGGTCGAGCACGTTCAGGCGCCCGATGCCGTGCTCGTCGACATAGCCGTCGTCGCCGCGGATGCGCTGGTCGCCGCCGGAGCAGAAGGCGTCGGGGCCCTCCCCGGTGAGCACGATCACCCCGATGGCCGGGTCGTCGCGGGCGAGCTCGAAGGCGTCCTGGAGCTCGTAGAGGGTCTTGGGCCGGAAGGCGTTGCGGACCTCCGGCCGGCGGATGGTGATCTTGGCGATCCCCTCCGAGGTCTCGTACCCGATGTCGGACCAGGTGCCCTGCGGCTGCCACTCCACGGCGGTTCGCGCTCCTCGACAGGCTTCTCGGCGGCGACGGCCCTGCTAGCCTACCTGCCCATGTCGTCCTCTGGTGCGCTGGTCGCCATCGCCCTGCCCCGGCCGGCCGCGGCCAGGGCGATCGTGGCCGCCTGGGAGGCCGGCGAGGCGGTCCTGCCGCTGGACCCGGACGCGCCCGCGCCCGAGCTGGCCGCCACCCTGGCCGCGGCCCGGCCGACCCACCTGCTGGACGGCGAGGGCCGCAGCCGCCGGGCCGGTGGCGAGCCGGCCGAGGCCGGCGTGGCCGCGGTGGTCGCCACCTCGGGGACCGGCGGCGCCCCCAAGGCGGTCGAGCTGGGGGCCGACGCGGTCCGCTGGTCGGCCCTGGCCACCTCGGCCGCCCTGGCCGCCGGGCCGGGCGACCGCTGGCTGTGCTGTGTGCCCGTGCACGGGGTGGCCGGGCTGGCCGTGCTCGCCCGGGCCTGGCACACCGGCCTGCCGGTGGAGGTCCACGAGCGCTTCGACCCCGCCGCGGTGCGGGCCGCCGCCGGCCGGGCCACCCTGGTCTCGCTGGTCCCGGCCATGCTGCGGCGGCTGCTGGCCGCCGGCGACGAGGCGGCCCGGTTCCGCCGGGTCCTGCTCGGCGGCGGCCCCGTCCCGGCCGACCTGACCGCCGAGGCCACCGGCCGGGACGTCGGCCTGGTCCGCACCTACGGGCTCACCGAGACCTTCGGCGGCATGGTCCACGACGGCCACCCCCTCGACGGCGCCGAGGTGCGGATCGGGGGGCTGTGGACAACCGGCGCCGACCCCGAGGGCGAGGTGCTGGTCCGGGGGCCGATGCTGTTCCGGCGGTACCGCGGGGACCCGGGGCGGACCGCGGCCGTGCTCCGGGACGGCTGGCTGCGCACCGGCGACCTGGGCCGGGTCGGGCCCGACGGGCGGCTGGCCGTGCTGGGCCGGCGCGACGACCTGGTCATCAGCGGTGGGGTCAACGTCCACCCGGACGAGGTCGAGGCGGTGCTGGCCAGCCACCCGGGCGTGGCCGAGGCCGCCGTGGCCGGCCGGCCCGACCCCGAATGGGGCCAGCGGGTGGCCGCCTTCGTGGTCCCCCGCAACCCGGCCAGCCCGCCCACCCTGGCCGAGCTGCGCGCCTTCACCCGCCGGCGGCTGGCCCCGGCCAAGGCCCCCCGCGAGCTCGTCCTGGTCCCGGCCCTGCCCCGCGGCCCCTCGGGCAAGCTCCTGCGCCGGCTGCTCCCCGACGCCGGAGCGGATTCTTCCACCTGAGCGATACGAGGGGATCGCCCGTCACGGTTTGGCGGCCCCCGTTACCATAGGATCCTCGGGGGCCTGCACCAGCATGCCCCCGGCGACCTTGGAATGAGAGGTGCCTGTGGGCTTCGAGGTCGAGCCTGCCGTGCCGGACACCGCCCAGGTGCCCGGGGCCCGGCCGGCGCCGCCGCCCCCGCCGCGGCCGCTCGGCCGGCGCGTGCGCGCGCTCGCCGCCCGCTCCATGCACCCGTTCGCCCACGGCCACCAGACCCCGCTGGAGGCGCTGGTCGCGGCCCACCGGGCCGCCCATCCCAGGGCCGACACCCGCCTGCTGCACCAGGCCTACGAGGTGGCCGAGCGCGAGCACCGGGGCCAGCAGCGGACCAGCGGCGAGCCGTTCATCACCCACCCGGTGGCCGTGGCCGCCATCCTGGCCGAGCTCGGCATGGACACCACCACCCTGGTCGCGGCCCTGCTCCACGACACCGTGGAGGACACCGGCTACACCCTGGAGCAGACCCGCGACGACTTCGGCGACGAGATCGCCCACCTGGTCGACGGGGTGACCAAGCTCGACAAGATGGAGTTCGGCCACGCCGCCGAGGCCGAGACCATCCGCAAGATGATCGTGGCCATGGCCCTTGATCTCAGAGTGCTGATCATCAAGCTGGCCGACCGGCTCCACAACATGCGCACCCTCCGGTTCCAGCCGGCCCACAAGCAGCAGCGCACCGCCCGGGCGACCCTGGAGGTGCTGGCCCCCCTGGCCAACCGGCTCGGGCTCCAGGTGATCCGCCGCGACCTGGAGGACCTGGCCTTCGCCACCCTGAACCCGGCCGAGCACGACGAGATCGTCCGCGTGGTCGACCAGCGCGACCCGGGCCGCCGCGAGCACGTGGCCATGCTGACCCGCCAGGTCGCCGCCGACCTGCGCGCGGCCAAGATCAAGGCCATGGTGACCCCGCACCCGCGCCACTACTACTCGATCTACCAGACGATGCTGGAGCGGGGCAGTCGCGAGATCCACGACCCCGACCGCATCCTGGTCGTGGTCGCCGGCGGGGCCAGCGACTGCTACATCGCCCTCGGGGCCGTCCACGGGCGCTGGCACCCGGTGCCCGGCCGGTTCAAGGACTTCATCGCCGCGCCCAAGCTCAACGGCTACCAGTCGCTGCACACCACCGTGATCGGCCCCGGCGAGGAGCCGGTCGAGGTCCACATCCGCACCGAGGCCATGCACCTCACCGCCGAGTACGGGGTGGTGGCGGCGGCCCGCGAGGCCCGCAGCCGCCGGGCCAACGGCCAGGGCGACCCCACCGGCAACGCCGACGACCTGGTCTGGCTGCACCGGCTGCTGGACTGGCAGCGGGCCGTGTCCGACCCGGGGGAGTTCCTGGAGTCGCTCCGCTCCGACCTGTCCGACCACGAGGTGCTGGTGTTCACCCCCAAGGGCGACGCCCTCACCCTGCCGGCCGGCGCCACCCCGGTCGACATGGCCTACGCGCTCCGGACCGAGCTGGGCCACCACTGCATCGGCGCCCGCGTCAACGGCCAGCTGGTCCCCTTGGCCAGCGTCCTGGCCGACGGGGACGTGGCCGAGATCCTCACCTCCAACGCCGAGTACCCGGGCCCGACCAAGGAGTGGCTGGGCTTCGTCAAGAGCCCCCAGGCGCACGTCAAGATCCGCCAGTGGCTGGCCTCCCAGCACCGCGACGACGCCGTCGACGCCGGCCGCCAGGCCATCGGCCAGGTCCTGGCCGACCAGGGCTGGTCGCTCCAGCGGGCCAAGGAGGACGGGTCGCTGGCCATGCTGGACTCCGCCGACCTGGAGGCGATGTACCGCGCCGTCGGCCAGGACCAGCTGTCGGCCCAGTCGGTCGCCCAGTGGCTGGTCACGGTCCTGGGCGACCAGTCCGAGGGCGACCCCGGCTAGGAGGTCAGGGCGAGGTCCAGCTCGAGCCAGGCGGCCAGGTCCTTGATCTCGTGCTCCACCGCGGCGGTCGTGGCCCCGTCGAAGGCCACGTCCTGGTGGACCGCGTTGACCTGGAGCACCCCGGCCTTGCGGTCGACGGTGGCGTCGAGCTTGCCCACCAGCCGGTCGCCGTACAGGACCGGCAGCGCGAAGTACCCCCAGCGGCGCTTGGCGGCCGGCTTGTACATCTCCAGGTAGTAGTCGAACTCGAACAGCTCCAGGGTGCGCCGGCGGTCGTGGACCAACCGGTCGAACGGTGACAGCAACGCCGCACGCCCCGAGAACGGCTGGCCCACCAGGGCAGGGTCGACCCGCCACTCGCCGTCGACGCCCTCGACCACGGCCGGCTCGCCGGCGTCGCCCACGTCCATCGGCTCGACCCGGCATTCCGGCCCCCGGGCGCGGGCGATGCCCAGCGCGCGCAGCCGCCGCTCGTCGCGGATGCGCCGCGCCGCCTCGAAGGGGACCACCGGGTCGCCGGGGTACACCCGGGTCGCCAGGTCCCACAGCCGGTCGCGGCCCCGCCGTCCGGCGATCGCGACCTCGCCGCGCAGCACCATGAAGTCCAGCAGCTGGGTGACGTTGCGGTTGTTGGTCCACCCGGACGACCTCCAGGGGACCTTGCAGGTGTCGGGAAGCTCGCGCGACGTCAGCGGCCCCGAGGAACCGAGCCGGTCGAGGATGTCCAGACGGCAGGCGTCGTTGGCCTGCACCCAGTCGCGCTGGGACGGCCGCCAGCCGGCCAGCAGCTCCCCGCGCCTGGACCACTCGGCCATGTCGGCGCGGTAGAGCGCCAGGTCCTCGCTGGGCCGGATCATCGCCTGGAGCTCGAGCAGGGCCCGGTCCTCGAGGGCGGTGGCCAGCTCGGCCGGCGAGTACGACGAGCCGAGGCGACTCCAGGCCACCAGGTCGGCGTTGGGCGCGATCGCGGCCGTCGGGTCGATCTGGAGCAGGGTCAGGTGGCGTACCACCTCCAGCAGCCCGGTCGGGCGCGGGCCGTCCAGGAGCTGGGCGCGCATGGCGACGCGGCGCGCGTCGGCGCGGGAGAGCTGGTGGACGGCCACGACCCGAGGGTAGATGACCGGCCCGACAGCCAGCCAGCGTCCGGGCCCTAGCCCCCGAAGATGTCCAGGGGCAGGAACGCCGAGACCACGAAGCTGGGCACGTCCACCACCTCCGAGACCTTCAGGTCCACGGCCACGCTGCAGATGGCGTAGGCCTGCTGGCGGGTCCAGCCGCCGTGGTCCTGGAGGTGGTCGATCATGTTGAGCAGGGCGTTGCGGGCGGCCAGGGTGAGGTCCTCGGGGCGGCTCTCGCCGTCGCGGGTGACCGACAGGCCGGTGGTGGCGAAGAACCGGCGCGGGGCGGCGTACTCGGGCGGCAGGTAGTAGTCGTCGCGGGCGAACTGGAGGTCCTGGATGCCGCGGGCCGCGGCCCGGCCCTTGTGGACGGCGAAACGGACGTGGAGGGTGGAGCGCATCTCCACGGCCGTGCCGCAGGTCTCGGAGTCGCCCTGGGCGAAGTGGGCGTCGCCGGCCGAGAACAGCCCACCGTGGGCGTACACCGGGATGTAGAGCCTGGCGCCCTTGCCGAGCTGCTTGATGTCGACGTTGCCGGCGGTCTCGCGGGGCGGGATGGTGCGCAGGGCCTCGGCGGCGACGGCCGGGTCGGAGGGGACGGCGCCGGTGGGGTCGGGCGGCAGCGCGAACCCGCCCCGGTCGATGGCGGCCTGCTCGCGGGCGGCGGTCCGCTCCATCAGGGCCCGGTCGGGGGCCAGGCCGATGGTGCCCATGAACGGCGACCCGGGGATGCGCACCCCCGGCAGGTCCTCGGAGGTGGCCCAGCCGCCGTCGATGCGCCAGCGGGCCATGTACGGGTCGGGGAACACGTCGCGCAGGAACCCGAACCCGGGCACCTGCACGGTGTAGCCGTAGCGGTCCGGCTCGACCTCCAGGATCTCGACCTCGAGCAGGTCACCCGGCTCGGCCCCGTTGACGTACACCGGGCCGGTGAGGGGGTGGACCACGTTCAGGTTGGGCCCGGCGACCGTCTCCAGGGTCGCCTGCGGGCCCATCTGGCCGTCGAAGGCGTCCCGGGTCTCCAGCACCACCTCCTCGCCGGCGTCGCAGGTGACCGCCGGCGGGATGTCCGGATGCCACCGGTTGTGGCCGGTCTCGGGCTCCTCGGCGAGGGTCTTGGAGTAGTCGACGCGCACCTCGTGCGTTGCCATGGCCACGCTCCTCGGTCTGCCAACTGGGCGCCGAGATCATCGCCGTTCGCGGCCCGTTGGGAAAGGGTGGCCTCCGCCGCGGGAGGGATCGCCCGGGACGTCTCCTCCGGGGGAGCGAGCACCAGCACCTGCCGGTGGCGGCCCTGGGGAGCTGGTTCTGGGGCCTGATCGTCACCGGGGCGTTCCTGCTGGCGATGGGCAGGCTGCGCGGCGACGCGGCCCGGGGGCCCATCTGGGTCGGGCTCACGGTGGCCACCCTGGCGGTCTGGCTGGTCGCGACCATCGCAGGCATCGCGTCGCCGGTGGTCGAGACCGGGTCGGACCCCACCCGCTAGGGCCTGGTCACCAGCGTCCCGATGCCGACGACCACCCCGGCCGCCAGCACTAAGAGCGTGTTTCCGACGTTCGGCTGGTTCTTGGTGTTCGCCCTGCTCAGGGTCTAGCGTCTCGGGGTCGGGTTGACCGATGCCGGCTGTACGAGAACGGCGGAGGAGTGTGACCGAGCGCGGTGCAGGAGCAACGCGCCAGCTGCTGCGCTGGCCGGTCAGTCGGGGATGGCTGGGAGGCAGTGGCGGAAGAAGACCTGGCCGACCAACTCCCCACGGCTGCGGACGCCGACCTTGTCGAACACGGCCGTCAGATGCTCCTGGACCGTGTAGGGCGAGATCTGAAGCGCCCGCGCGATCTGGCGGGTGGAGCGGCCCTGGAACACCAGCGCGGCCACCACCTGCTCCCGGTCCGACAGCCCGTAGGCGGCGACCAGCAGCGGGGCCAGCTCGTCGGGTCGGGGCGGCTCGATGATGACCGTCACCCGAGCTTGCGGGTCGCCGTCCAGGCGGGCGCCGTGCAGGATGAGCCACTGGCCGGTCCGGGTGCGGACCCGGGCCCGCGCCGGCCCGCTGGCCTGGGCCATGGCGGCCACCGCGGACAACACTGGTGGGTCTTGGCCGAGGTCCTCCAGCCAGTGGCGGGCGGCCGCGGTCAACGACTCGACCTGGCCGTGACGGTCCAGGACCACCAGCCCGGGGCCCTGGGCCGGCTGCTCGACGGTGGCCTGCTGGGCGACTACCGTGCGCCGCAGGCCAGCGACCAGCGTGCCGGCCAGCCGCTCGACGGCACCCATGGTCTGGGGGTCGAAGTCGGGCCGACCCCGGTCGCGGACCAGGATCAGCGAGCCCCAGCAGCCCGCGCCGTCGACGAACGCGACCCGCAGCTCGCCGTCGAAGCCGCCTGGTCGCAGCATCTCCCGCCAGCGCAGGCTGCGTTGCGGCTGGCCGTCGGTGGCCTGGCTGAGCACCCCGACCCTGTGGGGCGCGGCGGCCAGGTCGGTGAACTTGTTGACGTCTTCGGCGAGGTATTCGTTGGCGGCCAGCAGCGGAAAGCGGCTGGGTAGGTTCAGGGTCAGGTGGCTGGTGATGAGCGCGGTGGCCGGGTCGTTGGTCTGCCAGCAGGAGCCGTCGAACCTCACCACTCCGCCCAGCAGGGCATTAGCGGCGCGGAACCAGGTCTGGGTGTCCAGCCCGTGCTCACCGAGTCGTACGAGCTCCCGCTCGACCCGGTCCACCGACCCCTGGAAGTCCATAGGGGCAGTGTCCGCCGCGGCTGGGCTCGCGGAAACCCCAGATTGCTGGTATCGACCACCGGGCCGGTCAGCCTCGACGATGGCGTTCGCCCGCTGCAAGTGGCACGGGCGGCTCATCGAGAGGAGGCCCTCATGTCCGATCCGACCACCAACAAGGCGCTGGTGACCGAGTTCATCGACGCGCTGTTCACCAGGGGCGAGCTGGACGCCGTCGACCGCTACCTGGCACCCGGGTTCGTCAACCACGACCCGTTCCCCGGCTTCACGTCCGACCGGGAAGGGTTCCGCCGCATCGGTCAGGTCTTCCGCCATGGCTTCCCCGACTGGCACAGCCAGCTCGAGGCCCTGGTCGCCGAGGGCGACCTGGTCACCGAACGGTTCACCGCCCGCGGCACCCACCAGGGCGAGGTCCTGGGCGTGGATCCGACCGGGCGTGAGGTCGTGCTGGCGGGGATCAACATCTTCCGCGTCCAGGACGGCAAGCTGGTCGAGCGCTGGGGCCGCACCGACGACCTGGGCCTGTTGCAGCAACTCGGGCTCGTGCCAGCACTGTCGTCGTGACCAACCCAAGCGCCGGCGAGCAGCCCGACGTGTCACCCAGGCCATCGTCAGGATCTCGGGAGGAGGGCGAGCCCGCTGATCGAGTCCTTGGTGGCCGCCGCGCGCCTGCCCCAGACCGACCCCGACCAGGCGGCAGGCATCGGTCAGGCCGAAGGTGAGGCAACGCTCGCGCTGTTGCGAGCGCTTGGCGACGGCGACTGGACGCGACCCAGCGACTGCACCGAGTGGGACGTGCGCGCCCTAGTCGCCCACCTGGTCGCCCAGTGCGAGGACAGCATCCGCCTGGGCACCCTGCTGCGCCGGGAGCTGGTGGGCCGACGCCGCTACCATGCCAAGGTCGCCGTGGATGCCCACATGGCGGTGGGGGTCGACGACCACCGCAAAGCCAGCGGACCGGAGCTGGTGGAGCGCTTCGCGTTGCTGTGGCCCCGCGCCGTGGGGGCCCGCCGGCGCCGGCCAGGCTTCCTGCGCCGCATCAAGGTCGACAGCGGCATCCCGGGCCTGCCCCACTGGCCCGTCGCCTACCTGTTGGACGTTATCCTCAACCGCGACCTGTGGATGCACCGGGTCGATCTCAGTCGGGCGACCGGGCGGCCATTGGTCATCGGCGGCCACGACCAGCAGATCGTTGCCCAGGTCGTCCGCGATCTGGCGCTTGGCTGGTCGGCGGCGCCGGTGGCGTTGGAGCTCACCGGCCCCGCAGGGGGCTGCTGGCTTCTCGGCGCGGGTGACCCGGTGGCGGTCGTCCGCGCCGACGCCGTGGCCTACCTGCGCGCCCTGTCCGGCCGCGACGACGACGTGGTGCTGGACCTGCTCGCTGGACACGCGACCGCACTCACCCCCATCCGCCAGGCCCGAGTCGCCTTCTGATCGTCTGGTTCATGGCTTCGCCTGGTTCAGCGAGTTGAGACAGATCAGCGCGCAGGCCAGCTGCACCAAGCCCAGCAGGATGTCGGCGCGTCGCTCGTAGCGCATCTGCAGGCGCCGGTAGCCCACCAGCCAGGCCAGTGACCGCTCCACCACGTACCGGTGGCGGCCCAGCCGCTGGCTGGACTCCACCCCACGCCGAGCGATCCGTGGAGTGATGCCGCGTCGGCGCAGCGCCCGCCGGCAGCGTGGGTAGCCGTAGCCCTTGTCGCAGCGCAGCTTGGCAGGCCGCCTACGGGGCCGCCCAGGCCGGCCGCATCGGCCCTTGACCGGTGGCACGGCGTCCACCATGGGCTCCAGCAGCACCGAGTCGTGGGTGTTGGCCGCCGACAGCCCGACGGCCAGGGGGATGCCGCGACGGTCGGTCAGCAGGTGGTACTTGGACCCGAGCTTGCCGCGGTCTGTCGGGTTCGGGCCGGTTAGCTCGCCCCCCGTTTGGCGCGCACGCTGATCGAGTCCAGGCTGGCCCGCGACCAGTCGAGCTGGCCCTGCCGGCCGTGCTGATCCAGCAGCCGGTGGTGGAGTTGCTGCCACACACCGGCGCGCTGCCAGCCACGCAGCCGCCGCCAGCAGGTGACCGGGCTACCACAGCCCAGCTGCCGGGTGGGCAGCAGCCGCCACGGGATGCCGGTGTGTAGTTGATAGACGATGCCAGCCAGCGCGGCGCGGTCATCGATGCGGGGCCGGCCGCCGTAGCGGCGTGGTGGTGGGGCAGCAGGGGCTGGATCGTCTGCCAGAGCTGCTCAGGCACGAGGGTGTCGGCGGTGATCGTCATGGCCGCCAATCGTGCCCACGACCATCGCCAGCAACAAGAACCGGCCCAAGCTCGGAAACAGGTTCTAAGCAGGGCGGCCCGGAAGATGAGGTAGGCGGGCCGGGAACCTAAGGCAGCCGTCCGATCCGGGCCGGGGGGTCTTAGCCATACCGTGATGATCGAGAGACCGGAACCGACAAGCGAGGTGCACGATGCAGCAGCACCACACCATCCACGACGTCATCGCCCGCGACCACGTCGACGTCCTCCGCCGCGAGGCCCGGCAGGCCCGGCTGGCCCGGACCCGCCGCCACCTCATCCGGTCCAACCGCCGGAGCCGCTAGGAGGAACCCCGTGACCGTGGTCATCCACGACAGGCAGCGACGAGCCGGCGCACCCGCCGGCTCGTTCGCTTCCGAGGCCGGCCGCGCCATACTCGTCGCCATGACGGCGACGCTCAGCAGCGCGACCTTCGTCGGCCGGACCGAGGAGCTGGCCCGGCTGGCCGCGGCCGCCGACCGGGCCGCCGCCGGCACCCCGACGGCGGTGGTGGTCGGCGGCGAGGCCGGCGTGGGCAAGACGCGGCTGGTCGGCGAGCTGGTGGCCTCGGCCCGCCAGGCCGGGGCGACCGTGCTGGTCGGCGGCTGTGTCGAGCTGGGCGGCGAGGGGCTGCCGTTCGCGCCCCTGATCGAGGCCCTGCGGGGCTTCGTGCGCGACCTGGACGAGCCGGAGCTGGCCCAGCTGGTCCCGGGCCGGACCCGGGTCGAGCTGGCCCGGCTCCTGCCCGAGCTGGGCCCCGGCGGTCCCGGCAGCGCCGGCACCGCCGACGGGGGGCTGTGGACAGCCGGGTCCACCCGATCCCCCGGTCCGGTAGGCTCCCCTACCGGGGGACCCGGCGCCGGGCTGGGGTCGGAGCAGGGGCGGCTGTTCGAGCTGCTGCTGGTGCTGCTGGAGCGGCTGGGCTCCGAGCGGCCGGCCGTGCTGGTGGTGGAGGACCTGCACTGGGCCGACCGCTCCACCCGCGACCTGCTCGCCTTCCTGGTCAGGAACCTCCGCCACGGCCGGCTGCTGCTGGTGATGACCTACCGGTCCGACGAGCTGCACCGCCGCCACCCGCTGCGGCCGTTCCTGGCCGAGCTGGACCGCGGCCGCCGGGCCGAGCGCCTGGAGCTGGCCCGGTTCGGCCGGGACGAGGTGGCGGCCCAGCTGGCCGGGATCCTGGGGGCGCCGGCGCCGCCGGAGCTGACCGAGCGGATCCACGCCCGCTCGGACGGCAACGCCTTCTTCGTCGAGGAGCTGGCGGCCACGGCCGCCGCCGGCGCCGACGGCGAGCTGCCCCCGAGCCTGCGCGACACCCTGCTGGCCCGTATCGAGCTGCTGGCCGAGCCGACCCAGCAGGTCCTGGGGACCGTGGCGGTGGGCGCGGCCGCCGTGGCCGACCCTTTGCTGGCCGAGGTGGCCGGCCTGCCCGACGCCGACCTGCTGGTCGGGCTGCGCGAGGCCGTCTCGGCCCACGTGCTGCTGGTCGACGCCGGCGACGGCACCTACGGGTTCCGCCACGCCCTGGTCAAGGAGGCGGTGTACGCCGAGCTGCTGCCGGGGGAGCGGACCCGCCTGCACGCCCGGTTCGCGACCGCCCTGGCCGGCCGGGACGCCGTCGGCGACCCGGGGCCGGCGGCCGAGCTGGCCTGGCACTGGTACGCCGCCCACGACCTGGAGCGGGCCCTGCCGGCGGCGGTCGAGGCCGGCCGGGCGGCCGAGCGCGCCTACGCCTACGCCGAGGCCCAGCGCCAGTTCGAGCGGGCCCTGGAGCTGTGGGACCGGGTCCCCGGGGCCACGGCCGGGCTGGACAAGGCCGAGCTGCTGGCCCGGGCCGGCGAGGCCGCGGCCAACGCCGGCGCCGCCGACCGGGCCGTCGCCCTGGTCCGGGGCGCCCTGGCCGAGGTCGACCCCGGCCGGGACCCGCTGCTGGCCGGCCAGCTCACCGAGCGGCTGGGCTTCCACCTGCGCATCGCCGGCCGGCCGGGGGCGATGGAGGCCTACCAGGAGGCGATCGGCCTGGTCCCGCCGGGACCGACGGTGGAGCGGGCCCGGGTGCTGGCCGGGCTGGGGCAGGCCCTGATGCTGCGGGCCCGGTTCGCCGAGGCCATCGCGACCTGCGAGGAGGCGATCCGGGTGGCCAGGGCGGCCGGGTCCCCGGCGGTCGAGACCCACGCCCTGTGCAGCCTCGGCACCGCCATGGCCCGCATCGAGGACCCCGACGACGGCCTGGCCGCGCTGGGGGAGGCCCGCCGCCTGGCCGCCGAGCTGGGCCTGGCCAAGGACGAGGCCCGGGCCTGCGTCAACCTGTCGGACCTGCTCAACGACCTGGGCCGGCTGGAGGAGGCGGTGGCCGTGGCCATGGAGGGGATCGAGGTCGCCAGCGCCGCCGGCCTGCGGCGGACCTTCGGGGTCTTCCTGGCCGGCAACGCCGCCGCCGCCCTCTACAACCAGGGCCGCTGGGACGAGACGGCCGAGCTGACCACGGCCTACCTGGAGCTGGGCGACGACGAGGACCTCAACACGGTCACCCTGCGCCAGTCCATGGCCATGCTGGACGCCGGCCGGGGGCACTTCGAGTCCGCCCTCGGCCATGTCCGGGCGGCCAGGCGGCTGGCCGGCGACGAGTTCATCGCCGTGCAGTACCCGCCCAACCTGGCCGCGGCCGAGGCCGAGGCGGCGGCCTGGCGGGGCCGGCTGGAGGAGGCGGCGGCGGCCGTCGCCGGCGGCCTGGCCGCCCTCCAGGGCCCGCTGGTCGACCTGCGGGCGTGCATGCTGCTGGCCATCGGGCTGCGGGTCGAGGGCGAGCGGGCCGGGCTGGCCACGGCCCGCCACGACCACCAGACCCTGGCCGACGCCCGGCTGGTCGCCGACGAGCTGGTGCAGTGGGCCAGGGGCACCTTCGCCGGGTCGCGGGTGGCCTGGCGGCGGGCCGTGCTGGCCACCTGCGAGGCCGAGTGGGCCCGGGTCCAGGGCGAGCCCGACCCGGAGCGCTGGCTGGCCGCGGTGGCCGCCTGGGAGGAGTCCGGGCACCCCTACCCGCTGGCCGTGGCCCGCTGGCGGGCGGCCGAGGCGCTGCTGGCCAGGCGCGGCGACCGCGCCCTGGCCGCCGAGCTGCTGCGCCGCAGCCACGCCGCCGCCTCCGGCCTTGGGGCCGAGCCGCTGCGGGGCGAGCTGGAGCGGCTGGCCCGGCTGGGCCGGGTGGACCTGCGCCCCCAGGACCCGGCCGGCGCGCCCGCCGCACCGCCGTCCGAGCCGACGGACGCGGCCGGGGCCGCGCTCGGCCTGACCGCCCGCGAGCTCGAGGTGCTGACCCTGGTCGCCGAGGGCCGTAGCAACCGCCAGGTCGCCGAGGCCCTGTTCATCAGCGCCAAGACGGCCAGCGTGCACGTGTCCAACATCCTGGCCAAGCTGGGGGTGGCCAGCCGGGTCGAGGCGGCGGCGGTCGCCCACCGCCACGGCCTGCTCGCCGGGCAGCCGGGGCCCTGACGCCCCCGGCCCCCGGCGGGTCCTAGACCGCCGCGCCGTCCACCCGGGTCGGCGCCGGCAGGTAGCCGTAGCCACCCCCGCCGCTGCCGCCTCCGTTGTCCTTGCGGCAGCCGGTCAGGGCCAGGCCGAGCACGAGCAACAGGACGGCGACGGCCAGCAGCAGCTTCGCGTATCCGCTCATCTTGGCATCGCCTCCGACCGGGAAACCCCCAGGCGGCCCGGCCGATTCCCACCCATGCCCCGGGTGTGCCGAACGTCACCGGCCCGGGGTGTCGGCCGGCACCGACCGTGGCGGCGGGCGGCGGCCACACTGCCTGGGTCGGGCGAGCACCACCGCCCGGCCTGCCTGGAAGGAAGCATGGTGAACCAGATCGTCGCCTGCCCCGAGCCCGGCTGCGAGGTCGCCGCCGAGGTGGTCTCGCGCTGGGTGTGGCCGTCGACCGACGGCCCGGTCGAGCACGTCAAGCTCTTCTGCCTGCAGGGCCACGCCAGGACGGTGCCGAGCGCCTGGCTGGTCGCCCCGGCCCGCTCGGCCAGGGTCATGCACCCGTCGGCCCGCTGGAACTGACGCCGCCTCCACCCGGCGTGGCCGGGGACGGTAGCCTGCGCCCATGGACGGGCAGGAGGCGGGCGCCCTGGCGCGCTGGCGCGAGCGGCTGGAGGACTGGGCGATCCCCGAGGAGATCCTGGCCGCGGCGCCCGAGTCGCCGTGGGGATGTCCGGTGGGGCTGTTCCGGTCGCGGGCCCGGCGGGCCGGGTCCCGGCCGGCGACCCCGTCGAACCGGGAGGCGGCCCGGTTCCTGCCCGCCGGCGGCACCGTCCTGGACGTCGGCGCCGGCGGCGGGGCGGCCAGCCTGCCCCTGGCCGGGATGGCGGGGCGGCTGGTGGCGGTGGACGAGTCGCCGGCCATGGTGGCCGCGTTCCTGGCCGCGGCCGAGGCCGCCGGGGTGGCGGCCGAGGGGGTCGAGGGCCGCTGGCCGGAGGTGGCCGGCCGGGTCGCCCCGGCCGACGTGGTCGTCTGCCACCACGTCCTCTACAACGTGGCCGACCTGGCCCCGTTCGCTGACGCCCTGACCGGCCACGCCCGCCGCCGGGTGGTGGCCGAGCTGACCGACCGGCACCCGCTGGTCGGCCTGGGCCCGCTGTGGCGGCGCTTCCACGACCTGGAGCGCCCCACCGGCCCGGGCGCCGACGACGCCGTGGCCGCCCTGGAGGCGCTCGGCCTCCGGGTGGCCCGCCAGGACTGGGAGAGCCAGGACCGGTTCGGCTTCGACGACCTCGACGAGCTGGTGGCCTTCACCCGGCGCCGGCTGTGCCTGCCGGCGGACCGCGACCCCGAGGTGGCCGCGGCCCTGCTGGACGAGGGCACCCGCCAGGTCGACGGGGTCTGGGTGAGCGGCCAGCCGCGGCGGGTGACCACCCTGTCCTGGCCCGGATCGGCAGCCTGACCACGAGCGCGAGAGAGGAGCCCACGGTGGACCGGCAAGCCTGGCTGCGGGAGCGGCGGCAGACGGCCGAGGAGCGCCATGACGCCATCCACGCCTTCACCTACGACGACCACTACGGGGAGATCGGCCCGACCCACCGCCGCTTCGTCACCGACCTGCTGGAGGGCTGCCCGGCCGGCGGGACCGTGCTGGACGCGGCCTGCGGCACCGGCAAGTACTTCGCGATGGTCCTGGACAGCGGCCGGCGCGTCGTCGGCACCGACCAGTCGACCGGGATGCTGGCCAGGGCCAGGGCCCGGTTCCCGGCGGTGCCGCTGGAGCGGGTCGGGCTCCAGGAGCTGGCCTTCGACGCCGAGTTCGACGCGGTCATGTGCATCGACGCGATGGAGAACGTCCCGCCCGAGGACTGGCCGCGGGTCTCCGGCAGCCTGCGCCGGGCCGTGCGCCCCGGCGGGCGGGTGTACCTGACCGTCGAGGAGCCCAACCGAGCCGACCTGGAACGGGCGCAGGCCGATGCGACCGCCGCCGGGCTGCCGGTGGTCCCGGGTGAGATGACCGCCGAGGGCGCCGGCTACCACTACTACCCGTCGCGCGAGCAGGTGGGCGGCTGGCTGGAGGAGGCCGGCCTGGCCGTGGTGGCCGAGGACGTCAGCGACGAAGGGGACGGCTACGGCTACCTGCACCTGCTGACCCGGCCCGCCTGAGCCGGCAGGCGTCAGGCCAGGCGCTCCAGCACCGTGCCGTCGCCGGCGACCCGGAAGGCGGCCGGCACGACCGCGACGTGGTAGCGGCGGGCCAGGTCGGGGCGGCGCGACACGTCCACGGTGTGCAGCGGCGGGGCCTGGGCGGCCAGGCGCTCCTCCAGCTCCCGGCAGTCGCTGCACAGCGGGTGGGTGAACTGGACCACGGCCGGCCGCCCCGGGGCGGCGCCGACCTCGGCCAGGTCGAGGACGCCGACGGCGCCGGGCCGCACCCCGCGCAGCCGCGCCCCCAGCTTGTAGAGCTCGCAGCCGACGCACAGCCCGGTGGTGGCGGCCAGCAGGGCCAGCGCCGCGACCACGGCCCCGAGGGCCGTGCCGGCGGCGGCCAGGCCGGCCAGGTGGGCGGCGAAGGCCCCGCCGAGCACGGTCGCGCCGACCTTGTTGGCGAAGCGGGGCGGCCGGGCGTCCTCGACCCGGCCCTCGCCCACCCGGGGCTGGACCAGCTCGAAGTAGGCCACGCAGGGCAGGCACCAGCGCCGGCCGAGGACCAGCCCGACGACGAGCTGCAGGGCGAGCAGCCCGTACAGCCACCACCAGCCGGTCACCAGGGCGAGGACGGCCCCGGCGCCGACGGTGGCCTGGAGGAAGCGGGGGGCGCGGGCGTCGACGACGTCGCTGTCGGCATACGGGTCGGCGGTGCGGCGGGAGGGGACGGTGGTCGAGGGCATCGCGGGACCATCCTGGGGTGCGCGTCGGGCGGGGGAGCGAGGCCCGGCCGGTCAGGTGGTCGCGACGAGGAGGGTGCGCGACGACCGGCGGGCCCGGCGACAGGCGCAGGACACCACGTGCCCGTGGTCGAGGGCGCGGTTCCTGGTCAGCCGGACGCGGACGATGGTCATGCCGGCACGGTGCCGGACCCCGCCGGCCCCTGTCAACCGCCCGGCGGGGCGAGCAGCCGGTCGCGCAGCCGCTCCAGGTCGCCCCGGGACACCCCGGCCGCCAGCAGGTAGGGCTCGACCCCGCCCCAGCGCTCGGTCAGCCCGGCCAGCACCTCCAGCATGACCTCGGCGGTGGGGGCGAACCTGGCCACCATGGCCTCGCGCTCGGCCCGCTCACCGGGGCCGTGCTCCAGCCACTCCAGCTCCCGGGACCGCAGCGGCTCGGCGGTCAGGGCGTAGTCGTCGGCGATCGTCGCCGCGGGCACGCCCACCAGCCCCAGCAGCAGGGCCGAGATCAGCCCGGTCCGGTCCTTGCCGACCGCGCAGTGGATCAGCACCCCGCCCTCGGGGGCCTCGGCCACGGCGGCCATGACGTCGGCCACCCCGCCGCGGTAGCGGTCCAGCATCCGCAGGTAGTCGTCGGCCAGCGTGGTGGGCTCCTCGGGGGGCGCGGCCGCCGGGTCGATGAACGACACGTTGGTGTAGGCGATCCCGTGGTCCCCCGGCTCGGCGAAGGGATTGGGCTCCCGGTCCAGCTCGTCGGGCAGCCGCAGGTCGACGATCGCCCGCACCCCGTAGCCGGCCAGGGCGGCCCGCCCCGCCCCGGTCAGGCCGCTCAGGGCGGCCGACCGCACCACCGCCCCCCACCGGGTCTCGCGCCCGTCCCCGGTCCCGTACCCGCCCAGGTCGCGGGCGTTCAGCCCGCCCTCCCAGTCCAGCAGCCGGCTCCATTCGCGCTGTTCGATCGCCACGTTCCCTCCCGCTCACCTCGCGCCGGTGGCCAGCCTACCGGCCGTCCCCGACGGCGCCGCGGCCGCCGGGTTGACGTACCGGGGCAGGCGTCCCAAGGTTGGAGGGCCGGGACGCCGAGGTCCGCGAGGTGGAGATGGCTGACGTCCGCACCGCCGCCGTGATGGAGGCGCTCGCCTCCGTCTACGACCCCTGCTGCCAGGAGAAGGGCCTGTCGGTGGTCGACATGGGCCTGGTCCGGCGGATCGACCTGGACGGCGACCGGCCCCGGGTCGAGCTGCTGCTGACCACCGGCTGGTGCCCGTTCGCGGCCCACCTGGTCGGTGAGATCTCCGAGCGGGTGGCCGCCCTGCCGGGGATGGCCGGCTCGACGGTCCAGATCGTCTGGGACGAGCCGTGGACCACCGACCGGCTGTCCGACAAGGCCCGGCGCACCCTGCGCTTCCTGCCCAACCCCAAGGAGGTCGGCCCGTGATCGGGAACGACGCGATCGTGTTCGACGGCGTGGCCCACGTCTTCAACTTCGAGAAGAAGAACGCCCTGGGGCCGGCGGGGGAGATGTTCATCAACCACCTCTACGCCTTCCACAACGTCCTGACGCCCGAGGGGCAGCCGCTCCTGCCGCCCGAGGAGTTCCTGCGCCAGTGGACCGTCGACGACATCGACGAGATGGTCTACCGCAACAGCACCACCGACATGCTGGTGGCCATGCCGCTGCCGCTCACCGACCTGTTCCGGGACGGCCTGTCGCCCTGGGAGGAGTGCGCCGAGCTGGCCCGCCGCAACCCCGACCGGACGGTGTTCTGGGGCTCGGTCAACCCGCTGGAGGGCCGCCACGCCCTGGACCTGATGGAGCGCCAGGTCGGCGAGTTCGGGGCCAAGGCGTTCAAGTTCTACAACATCCGCTACGACTTCGGGCAGCCGTTCCCCTGGCGCATGGACGACCCCCGGGTCGCCTTCCCGGTGTTCGAGAAGGCCCAGGAGCTGGGCGTCAACCTGATCGGCGTCCACAAGGGCCTGCCCCTCGGCCCCCAGCCGATCGAGCACACCCAGACCTGGGACATGGACGGGGCCGCGGCCAACTTCCCCGACATCAACTTCGTCATCTTCCACGTCGGCCTGCCGTTCATCGACGAGACCTGCTGGCAGCTGATCCGCCACCCCAACCTGTACGCGTCGATCGCGGCCACCATCAACCTCGTCGCCCGCGCCCCCCGCCAGTTCGCCGAGCTCATGGGCAAGCTGCTGTTCTGGGCCAGCGAGGACAAGATCGTCTACGGCAGCGAGGCCCCGATCTTCCAGCCCCAGTGGGCCCTGGACGCCTTCTGGAACTTCGAGCTGCCCCAGGACCTGGTCGAGGGCTACGGCTACCCGCAGCTCACCGAGCAGGCCAAGCGCAAGATCCTGGGCGAGAACCTGCTGCGCCTGCACGGCATGGACGTCGAGGCGACCCGGGCCAGGCTGCGCGCCTGACGAGGGGGCCGGGTGGCAGAATCGCCGCATGAGCGGCCCTGCGCGCATGTTCGAGGTGGCCCGCAACCCGGACGCCGCCTCCCGGCTGCCCTACCTGGTGCGGCTGCCCCTGCCCGGCGGGGACCTGGTGCTCAAGGCCCGGGCGCCCTGGCCGCGCACCGGCGCCGTCTACTGCCACCCGGCCGACGGCGAGTGGCCCGAGCCGCCGGAGGCGGCCGAGCTGGTCGAGCGGGTCCCGGTCCGTTCCTGCCGGCGCCGCGGCGGCGCCATCGACCTGGTCCTGGACCGCCCGCGCGAGCACCGCTCCCAGCTGGTGTTCACCCGGGTCCGGGGCCGGCAGGTGATCTTCTGGCAGTCGCCCCGCACGGCCAGGGCGGCCCGGCCGGGGGTGCGGGTGCCCGGGCGCCGGGCCGCCGGCCTGGAGCGGCTCACCATCCTGGTCGACACCCGGGAACGCTACCCGTGGCGGTTCGCCAGCCAGCGGGCGGTGTCGACCGAGCGGCGGGCCCTGCCGGCCGGCGACTACGCCGTCGAGGCCCCCGGCGGGGAGCTGCTGGCGGTGGTGGAGCGCAAGACCCTGGCCGACCTGTCGGGGTCGCTGGTCGACGGGAGCCTGAGCTACCTGCTGGCCGAGCTGGCCGCCCTGCCCCGGGCCGCGGTCGTGGTCGAGGACCGCTACGCCGGGGTGTTCAAGCTCGAGCACGTCCAGCCCGGGTTCGTGGCCGACCTGCTCGGCGCCCTGGCCGTCCGCTACCCGGCCGTGCCGGTGGTGTTCTGCGACACCAGGCCCCTGGCCCAGGAGTGGGCCTACCGGTTCCTGGGGGCGGCGGTGGCCGAGCTCAGTCCAGGGGCTCGGGGGTGAGGTCGAGGTCCTCCTCGTCGCCGAAGGCGATGCCGAGGCCGCGGGCGGTCTGGATCATCTCGTGGTCGATCGGCACGGTGTTGACCTTGCCGGCGCAGTCGGCCATGCGCACGGTCGAGATCTCGCTGCCCTTGCTGACCACGACCTCGCCGTAGCGGCCCTCGGCCAGCACCCGGACCGCGGCCGCGCCGAAGCGGGTGGCCAGGATGCGGTCATACGGGGTCGGCATGCCGCCGCGCTGCACGTGCCCCAGCACCACCACCCGGGCGTCCTTGCCGGTCACCTTGGCCACCTGGACGGCCACGTGGGCGCCGATGCCGCCCAGGGTGCCGGTCGACTCCTGGTAGTGCTGGCCGCCGCCGCGCTCCACGGCGCCTTCGGAGCAGATCACGATCGAGAAGGTGGAGCCGCGGTACTCGCGGGCCAGGATCTTGGAGGCGACCGCCTCGACGGTGAAGGGGATCTCGGGGATGAGGATCACGTCGGCCCCGCCGCCCAGGCCCGAGTGGAGCGCGATCCAGCCGGCGTCGCGGCCCATCACCTCCAGCACCATCACCCGGTCGTGGCTGGCCGCGGTGGTGTGCAGCCGGTCCAGGGCCTCGGTGGCCACGGTCAGGGCGGTGTCGAAGCCGAAGGTCTGGTCGCAGCCCCACAGGTCGTTGTCGATCGTCTTGGGGACCCCGACCGCCCGGATCCCGTAGTGGGACAGCTCGCTGGCGATGCCCTGGCTGCCCTCGCCGCCGATCACGACCAGGGCGTCGATGCCGAGCCGCTTGGTGTTGGCGGCCAGCTCCTTGTAGGGGCCCGGGTCGCGGATCCACTCGCCGTCGACCTGCATGGTCGAGAAGTGGCCCTTGTTGGTCGAGCCGAGGATGGTCCCGCCCTGGGGCAGCAGCCCGCTGACGGCCGAGGAGTCCAGGGTGCGGGTGCGGGGCCGGCCGATCAGCCCCTCGAAGCCGTGCTCGATGCCGAGCACGGCCCAGCCGTGGTCGACCTCGGCCGACCTGACCACCGCGCGGATGACCGCGTTGAGCCCGGGGGCGTCGCCGCCGCTGGTGAGCACCCCGATGCGTCGAATTGGGGCTGCCATGTCGGGTACACCCCCGCTGCCGATGGGTTACGTACCGCTCCGTGGGGCAGGGTAGCGCGTGACGGCGCCGGCCGCGCAACCCAATGCCCGGCGGCGGCGTCAAAGGTTCGCGACGGTTCGGCTGGGATCGATGGGGGAGGACCGGTGGCCAAGGCGGCGAGCACCAGGAAGAAGCGCCCGGGGCTGACCCGGCGGATGGTCAGGTCGACGATGCGGGTCGCCATGCTCGCCACCGCGGTGCTGGTCGGGCGCAAGACCGCCGGCGGCGGCAGGGCCAGGGACGGCCAGGGCGGAGGCGGCGGCGGGCCGGAGGCCCCCGGCGGGCTGGGCGCGGCCGCGGGCGGCGGCCCGGGGGCCGTCCACCAGACCGACCCGGCGGCCGTCGCCGACGGCGGCCACGGCCGCCAGGCCGACGTCCCCCAGCAGATCCCGCCCCGGGGCTGGCTGGACATCGCCAAGCGGACCGCCAGGGAGGTCAAGGCCGACCAGGTCCCGCTGCTCGGGGCCGGGGTGGCCTTCTACGCCCTTTTGTCGCTGTTCCCGGCCATCATCGCCGGCGTCTCCATCTACGGGCTGGTCGCCGATCCCCAGACGGTCCGCGACCAGATCGCCAAGCTGACCGAGATGCTGTCGCCCGAGACGGCCAAGATCCTCGGCCAGCAGATCCAGCAGGTGACCAGCGGGGCCGGCGGCGCCCTGGGCCTGGCCACCGTCATCGGGATCCTGACCGCCCTGTGGAGCGCCTCCAGCGGCATGAAAGCCCTGGTCACCGGGGTCAACCTGGCCTATGACGAGACCGAGGGCCGCAAGTTCGTCAAGCTCCGGGGCCTGGCCATCCTGCTCACCCTGGGCGCGATGGTGCTGATGGCGGTCGCGCTGACCCTGATCGTGGCCTTCCCGGCGCTGGCCGACAGCTGGCCGACGGCGCTGCGCTGGACCGTGGGGGTCCTGCGCTGGGTGCTGCTGGCCGGCCTGCTGATCGCCGCGCTGGCCGTGCTCTACCGCTTGGCCCCCGACCGCGACGAGCCCAGGTGGACCTGGGTCAGCTGGGGCTCGGGCATCGCCACCGTGCTGTGGATCCTGGCCTCGATCGGGTTCTCCGTCTACGTCAACGCCTTCGGCAACTACAACAAGACCTACGGGGCGCTGGCCGGGATCATCATCCTGATGTTCTGGCTGTACCTCACGGCCGTGATCGTGCTGGTCGGGGCCGAGCTGAACACCGAGATGGAGCTGCAGACGGCCAAGGACACCACCAAGGGCCCGGAGCAGCCCATGGGGGAGCGGGGCGGCCACGCCGCCGACCACGTGGCCGAGTCGCCGGCGGCCGAGCCCTCCTAGGACCGCCGCCGCCACACGGCGACCAGCGCCGCGGCGGTCAGGGCGGCCGCGCAGGCCACCGGGACGACGTCGCCGACGCGGTCATAGGGGGTCCGCTCGCTGGACAGCGGGAGGTCGACGGTGGCCGCGCCCCGCCAGGTCCCCGGCGCCCAGGCCAGGCGGCGGCCGCGGGCGTCGAAGGCGGCCGAGGTGCCGCTGAGGGCGGACTGGAGCACCGGGCGGCCGGACTCCACCGCCCGCACCGCGGCCAGGCTGGCGTGCTGGTCCAGCCCCCAGGTGCCCTGGAAGGTGGTGTCGGCGGTCTGGATCACGACCAGGTCGGCGCCGTCGGCGGCCAGGTTCCTGGCCAGGTCGGGGAAGGCCGACTCGAAGCAGATCAGCGGCCCCACGGCCAGGTCGCCGGCGTGCAGGACGGCCAGGTGGCGGCCGCGGTGCCGGTCGACCCGGGCGGCGTCGGTGAAGCGGGTCACCCAGCCGAGCAGCGGCCGCAGCGGCACGTACTCACCGAACGGGACCAGCCGCATCTTGTCGTAGCTGCCCAGCACCCCGGCCGGGCCGACCAGCAGGGCGGTCTTGTAGATGCCGCCGCCCGCCTCCCGCTGGGCGTCGACGTCGGCCAGCACCGGCGACCCGGCGGCCCGGGCCACGGCCTCCAGCCGGGCCAGGTCGCCGGGGTGGGCCGCCGGGTCGCGGCCGACGCTGCTCTCGCCCCACACCACCAGGTCGGGCCGGGAGGCGGCGAGGCCGCGGCTGAGCCGCTCGCTGGCCTGGAACCGGGCCTCGACCGGGCCCACCGCCCCGGGCTGGACGAACGCCACCCTGGCCGTGCCCGCCAGCGGCGGGGCCGGCCGCAGCGACCAGAAGGCCAGCGCGGCCAGGGGGAGGGCGGCCGCGACCCCGACGGCCAGCGCCCGGGTCGCTCCCGGCACGCCGGGGCGGACGGCCGCGGCCACGGCCACGTTGACCGCGACCAGCAGGAAGCCGAGCAGCCAGACGCCGCCCAGGGCGGCCACGGCCAGCAGCGCCGGGGCGTTCCACTGGCTGGCCCCGAGCAGGCCCCAGGGGCCGCCGAGGGCGTCCCAGGACCGCAGCGCCTCGCCGGCCACGAACGCGCTCGGCACCAGCACCAGGGCGGCGGCCAGCCGCGCCGGCCCCGGCCGGCCGCGGCCGCCGCCCAGCAGGGCCCGGGCCAGCCAGCCGACCGGCGCCCAGAGCACGGCCAGGAGCATGGCCAGCGGCACCATGAACACCCCGACGGTCGGGAACAGGAAGGCGTTGACGGCCAGGAAGAAGCCGGTCCCGCCCAGCCAGGCCCTGACCGCCGCCTCGCGCCCGTCGGGGGCGGTCATGGCCGCCAGCAGCACCGGGACCAGCCCGACCAGGGCCAGCCACCACCACCCGGGCCGCGGGAAGGCCAGGGCCAGCGGCGCCCCCGCCGGGAGCGCCCACAGCCGGCCGCCCCACCTGCCCACCGGGTCCTCGGGGTCAGAGGTTCATGGCGACGTACTTGGTCTCCAGGTACTCGGCGATGCCCTCGGGGCCGCCCTCGCGGCCGAAGCCGGACTGCTTGACCCCGCCGAAGGGCGCGGCCGGGTTCGAGACCATCCCCTGGTTGAGGCCGACCATGCCCGTCTCCAGGCCCTCCACGACCCGGAAGGCCCGCTTGAGGTCGCGGGTGTAGACGTAGGCGACCAGCCCGAACTCGGTGTCGTTGGCGGCCGCGACGGCCGCCTCCTCGTCGTCGAAGCTGGCCACCGGGGCCACCGGCCCGAAGATCTCCTCCTTCAGCACCCGGGCGCCGCCGGGAACGTCGGCCAGGACCGTGGGCTGGTAGAAGTAGCCGCGGCCGTCACCCGGGCGGGCCCCCACGACCGCCCGCGCCCCCTTGTCGAGGGCGTCCGAGACCAGCTCCGAGACCTTGTCGACGGCGTCCTTGTCGATCAGGGGGCCGACGGTGACGCCGTCCTCGGTGCCCCGGCCGACCTTCATGGCCCCCATCCGCTCGGCCAGCTTGTCGGCGAACGGGCCGGCGACCGAGTCGGCCACGTGGAAGCGGTTGGCGGCCGTGCAGGCCTCGCCGATGTTGCGCATCTTGGCGATCATGGCGCCCTCGACGGCGGCGTCCAGGTCGGCGTCGTCGAAGATCAGGAACGGCGCGTTGCCGCCCAGCTCCATCGAGACCCGCAGCACGTTGTCGGCGGCCTGGGCGATCAGGGTGCGGCCGACCTCGGTGGAGCCGGTGAACGACAGCTTGCGGACCCGCCCGTCCTTGATGAGCGGCTCCATCACCGCCCCCGAGCGCTTGGTGGTGACGATGTTGCAGACCCCGGCGGGCAGGCCAACCTCCTCCAGGATGCCGCCCAGGGCCAGCATCGACAGGGGGGTGAGGGCGGCCGGCTTGACCACCATGGTGCAGCCGGCGGCCACCGCCGGGCCGATCTTGCGGGTCCCCATGGCCATGGGGAAGTTCCAGGGGGTGATGAGCAGGCAGGGACCGACGGGCTGGCGCATGGTCAGCAGGCGGCCCTTGCCGTTGGGGGCGACGGCGTAGCGGCCGTCGATGCGGACCGCCTCCTCGGCGAACCAGCGGAAGAACTCGGCCGCGTAGGTGATCTCGGCCTTGGACTCGGCCAGCGGCTTGCCCATCTCCAGGGTCATGAGCAGGGCCAGCTCGTCGGCCCGGTCGCTGAGGGCCTCGAAGGCGCGGCGTAGGATCTCGCCCCGCTCCCGCGGCGGGTGGGCGGCCCAGTCGGCCTGGGCGGCCACGGCCGCGTCCAGGGCGGCCACGCCGTCCTCGGGGGTGCCGTCGGCGACCTGGCACAGCTCCTCGCCGGTGGCCGGGTCCTCGACCGCGAAGGTCCCGCCGCCGCCGGCCTCGCGCCACTCCCCGCCGACGAACAGCCGCGGCGTGACCGCGTCGACGACCGCCTGCTCCGATGTTGCGATGCTCATGGGCTCTGCCTCCTCTGGCGCGTCCCGGCCGGCGCTCCAGCCTAGCGCGTCGGCTTGCGCGCGGCGGCGCCGGCGGCCAGGCTTCCGTGCCATGAGATGGCGCCAGGTGGTGGCCGCGGTGGCGGTGCTGGGGCTGGCCGGGGCCGGCTGCACGGGCGGTGGGGCGCCGGCCCCGGAACGGCCGCCGGCCACCGCGGCGGCGCCGGCGGCCGGGGGGCTGGCGTGGCGGGCGCTGGCGGCGGCGCCCACGGAGCGGACCGAGGTGGCCGCGGCCGCCCTGGGCGACCGCATCTGGGTGCTCGGTGGCTACGGCGCCGACGGCGCCACCCTGGCCACCGTCGAGGTCTACGACACCGGCGCCGACACCTGGGCCCGCGGGCCCGACCTGCCGGTGGCCGTCAACCACGCCATGGCCGCCACCCTCGGCGGGGCGCTGTACGTCGCCGGCGGCAACGACGGCACCCGGCCCAGCACCCAGCTGGCCCGCCTGGACGGGGACCGCTGGCGCACCCTGGCCCCGCTGCCCCAGGGCCGCTCGGCCGGCGGCCTGGTCGCCCTGGACGGCCGGCTGTACCTGGTCGGCGGGGTGGTGGAGGGCGGCCTGGCCGTCGACACCCAGGTCTACGACCCGGCCGCCGACGCCTGGACCGCGGTCCCCGGGCTGCCCACCCCACGTGAGCACCTGGGCGCCGCGGCCAGTGCCGGCAAGGTGTACGTGGTCGGGGGCCGGGTCGGCGGGGTCGGCAACAACCTGGCCGTGGCCGAGGCCTTCGACCCGGCCAGCGGCCGCTGGAGCGGCGTGGCCGAGCTGCCCACGCCCCGGGGCGGCCTGGCCGCCACCGCCACCGCGAGCGGCCAGGTGGTGGCCGTCGGCGGCGAGGCCGCGGCCACCTTCCCCCAGGCCGAGGCGTTCGACCCGGCCAGCGGCCGCTGGCGGACGCTGCCGCCGCTGCCCACCCCGCGCCACGGCCTCGGGGTGGTCGCCGTCGGCGAGGTCGTCTACGTCCTGGCCGGCGGCCCCCAGCCCGGCCTGCACACCTCGACCGCCAACGAGGCCATCGACCTGGGCGAGTAGCCGGGGGGACGGCCAGCCCCCTTGCCCCCGGACTTAGGGACACCTAATATCTGGGGCGATGTTCGTCTGCCACTGCCGGGCCGTCACCGACGGGGAGATCCGCGAGGCGATCTCGGCCGGAGCCTGCGACCTCGAGGAGGTCGGGCGCCGCTGCGGCGCCGGGATCACCTGCGGCGGCTGCTGCCCCCTGATCCAGGAGCTGCTGGCCCAGCACGCCGAGGCCGCCCGGCCGGCCGCGCTGGCCTAGCCTCAGTCGCGGACCTGCTGGGCCAGGTACAGGGCCTCGCCGATCTGGTCGATGGTGGCCAGCTGGGTCTCCCACCAGTCGACGTGGCGCTCCTCCTCGGCGATCATCGCGGCCAGGAACTCGCGGGTGCCCTGGTCGCCGACCTCGACGCAGGTGGCCACGTACCCGTCGAGGTTGCGGACCGCGGTCCGCTCCAGCTCGACCGCCAGCCGGACCTGCTCGACCGCGGTCTCGCCCACCTTGACCGTGCCCAGCCGCTGCAGGTTGGGATGGCCGTCCAGGTAGAGGATGCGGTCGATCAACTCCTCGGTGTCGCGCATCTCCTCCATCGCGATCTCGCGGTGGCGCCTGGCCAGGCGCTCGTAGCCCCAGTTGGCGCACATGCGGGAGTTGAGGAAGTACTGGTTGACGGCGGTCAGTTCGAAGGTGAGGTGCTGGTTGAGCAGCTCGAGGACGCGCGGGTCACCCTGCAAGGGGCCCTCCCGGGGGTCGGTGCCGGACACGGACTCGGGTAGTTTGCCTCAACCGGGGCCGCGGTGGCCGGCGTCAGGCACCCTGGCCCGCCCAGATCCCGACCAGCCGGAACCGGAGCGGCACGTCGACCAGGATCAGCTCGCTGGGGGCCTCGGCGGCGATCGCCAGCGACGGCTGGCCGGTGACCTTGGCCGCGTCGCCGGTGGCCACCGGCTCGCCGTCGAAGCGGGCCTGGCCGTCGATCAGGTAGGCGTAGGCGCCGCGGTCGGGGCCGAGCGGGTGCTCGACCCGGTCCCCGGCCGCCAGCGAGGCCACGTGCACGCTGGCGTCCTGGTGGATCCGGACCACCTCGCCGCCCTCGGGGCCCATCACCCGCAGCAGCCGGCCCGAGCGGTCGGCCCTGGTGAGCACCTTCTGCTCGACCTCGGGCTCCAGGCCGGCCTCGTCGGGCAGGATCCAGATCTGGATGAACCGCATGGGCTCGTCCTCGGAGGCGTTCTGCTCCGAGTGCAGCGCCCCCGACCCGAGGGTCATGCGCTGCACCGATCCGGCCGGCAGGGGACCGGGGGCGCCCCCGACCGAGTCCTCGTGCCGGAAGCTGCCCTCGACAACGTAGGTGAGCCCCTCCACGTCCTGGTGGGGATGCATCGGCCAGATCGCCCCCGGCACCAGCCGGTCGTCGTTGAACACCCGCATCGCCCCGAAGGCGTCGTTGGCCGGGTCGCGGTAGTGGGCGAAGGAGAAGTGCCAGCGGGCGCTGAACCAGCCCCCCTCCTCGCGGTGGATCTCCTTGTCGCGCCGGATGGTCAGCATGGGCCGCTCCTCAGTAGGGCCGCCCGGCGGTCAGCCGAGCGATGGGATGTTGACCTGCTCGGGGAAGTACTTCTGGAACAGCCGGTCGAGCACGCCGTCGTCCCGGAGCTGGTCGATCACCTCCGACAGGGGCCTGGTGTTGGGGGAGCCCTTGGCGAGGACGGCCCCGTACTGCTCGTCGGTCTTGAACTGGCCCACGACGGTCAGCCCAGGGTACTTGGCGGCGGCGTCGACCACGATGGGGACGTCCGACATGACGGCGTCGACCCGCCCGGCCCGCAGGGCGGCGAACGCGGCGGTGGTCGACCCGAAGGTCTGGGGCGGCCGGATGGGCTTGAGCACCTTGTCCAGGTAGGCGGCGCCCGAGGTGGCCTCCTGGACGCCGAAGCGGAGCCGGCGGGCGTCGGCCACCCCGGTCACGGTCGTGCCCTTGCGGACCAGCACTCCCTGGTTGGCGGTGAAGTAGGGGGAGGAGAAGTCGACCCGCTGTTGGCGGTCGGGCAGGATCGACACCCCGTTGACGTCGAAGTCGCAGGGGCAGGGGTCCCCGTCGACCAGCTTGGTGAAGGGGAAGCTGACCCACTGGACCCGCTTGACGCCCAGCCGCCGGGCGATCGCGTCGACCATGTCGACCTCGAACCCGCCCTTGAGGCGGTCCAGGTCGTCGCCGAGCACGAACGGCGGGTTGGGCAGCTCGGTGCCCACGGTCAGCACCCCAGGGGTGCGGGTCCGGAACTCGGGCGTCCCGGGCGCGGCCCCGGTCGCGGCCGGCTGCCGGCCGCCGCCGCCGCCGCCACAGGCCGCCAGCAGCAGGGTCAGCGCCAACGCCAGCAACTTGCCCACCCTGGCTCCTCATGGTTGCCGATACAACGAGCTCGGGATGGGACGATACCAGGCGCGTTGATAGGCTGGGCCGGCACCCGGTCGGCCGAGCGGACAAGGAGGCGAGATGGTGGTGGAGGCTCCGGACCGGCGCACCGGCCGGCTGGCCGGGGCGGCCGGGTTCGCCCTGCTGCTGGTCGGGCTGACGCTGCTGCTGGAGCCGGCGTCACGCCGGGCGGCGGCGGCGGTCCTGCTGGCCGCCGGCCTGGCCGTCGGCGCGGTGTTCGCCCTGCGCCTGCCCGTCTCGGCCCGCCTCCGGACCCCCATGGAGCGCCTCAACGACGGCGCCTTCCTGGTCGTGGTCTCCGCCGTGTCCCTGGTCGCGGTCCGCCTGGCCCGCCCCTGGACCGCCGCCCTTCCCGGCCTGGTCGGCGGCGTCCTCATCGGCCTGACCCTCCGCCGGCCCACCCAGGCCGAGACCCCGCCCCCCGACGCCGGTCCACCGGGAGAGGGGATCGCCAGAGGGGGAGAGCAGCCGGAGGAGGACTAGCCGGTCAGGTCCGTTCCAGGATCACCACCGGGATGTCGCGCCGGGTCCTGCGCTGGTAGTCCTCGTAGGCGGGCCAGATCGAGGTCATCAGCGACCACAGGCGCGGCTTCTCCCCGGGGCCGGCGGTCCGGGCCGTGGCGGTGAAGCGGTCGGCCCCGACCTGGACCTGGACCTCGGGGTCCTCGGTCAGGTTGAGGTACCAGCCGGGGTGGCGGGCCGAGCCACCGACGGAGGCGACCACCAGGTAGCGGTCGCCGTCGCGGCCGTAGATGAGGGCGGTGCGCCGCAGCTTGCCCGACCGGCGGCCCCGGGTGGTCAGCAGCAGGGTGTAGACGCCGGGCCGCCACTCGTGGCCGTCGGCGCCGTCGCTGTCCAGGTAGCGACGGATGTGGCGGGCCACCCAGCCCTGAGGGCTGTCGAGCACCTGCTCCTCAGGGTCCATCGGGCGCCTGCCGGGGGCCGGTCAGTACCAGCCGTGGGCGACCCAGAACGCCCGGGCGTTCTCGGCCGTGCCGTAGCGGTCGCCGACATAGCCGCGGAACGCCTGGAGCTGGAGGCCGCAGTCGGTCGTGTCGGCGTTGGCGCCCAGGTAGTGGCGGCGACCGTCGAGCAGGAGCTGGCCGAGGCCGAACGCGGTCGAGCGGGGGTTGTCGGCGGTCGGGTCACCGCCCGACTCGTGCATGATGATGAAGTACTCGGCGTCCGAGACGCCCGACAGGTCGCACTTGCCGCCGCCGCGGACCTGGCCGGCCTGGCGCTGCTGGCGCTGCTGCAGGGTCACCCGCAGCACCCCGGCCTCGCCCTCCAGCCGCCGGATCTTGTCGTCGAGGGCGTCCTTGGCCTGGACCCTGAGGTCGCGCAGCTCCTGGGCCTGGTCGATCTTGCGGTTGATCCGGGCCGCGGCCCTGCTGGCGTCGGCCTCGGCCTCGGCCAGGGCCGAGCGGGCCAGCGCGTAGTCCTTCCGGGCGACGATCAGGTCGGCCAGCGAGTTGTTGCTCTCCTTGGCCAGGTGGTCGAGGATCGCGACCTGGCCGAGCAGCTGGTCGGCCTTGCCGCTCTGGATCAGGGCGCCGAGGCCGGCCGGGTCGCCGGCGATGTAGATGCCGCGGGCCCGGTCGCCCATGATGCGGCGCAGCCGGTCCACCCGCTCGGTGGCGTCGGCCAGGGCGACCGTCGCCCGCACCCCGCGGGCGTGGGCGTCCAGGCGCTGCTCCTCGGCCTGGGCCAGCTCGTTCTCGGCCTGGTCGAGGGCGGCGTTGGCCCGGTCCAGGGCGGTGGCCAGCTTCTTGGCGTCGGCCTTGGCGTCGGCCAGGGTGGCCTTGACCTTCTTGAGCTGGGTGGGGACGTCGGTCCCTTCCTGGGCTCCGGCGTGCAGGGGCAACAGCAGCGAGGCCACGGCGGCTGCGGCCGCGACCACGGCCAGCCACCGCAGCACCCACGCGCGTCGATAGGGCGCCATCTTCTGAAAGCCGCTCCCTGAGGGGGTTCGGGAACCGGTTCGCCGCGGCTGGGGGACCGCGGACGGCGACGTTCTTACCACACTACCCAGCCTCGGAGGAAATCACACCGCTGTCGGCCAGGGCGTGGCATGCTGCTGCGATGGCCGACCGGATGACCCGTCTCGTGGTGGACTCGCCCAGCCTGTTCTACCGGGCGTTCTTCGCCGTGCCCAAGTCGATCAAGGGCCCCGCCGGCAACTCGGTGAACGCCGTCCGCGGCTACCTGGACATGGTGTCGCGGGTCCTGGCCGACCGGCGCCCGGACGCGGTGGCCAACGTGTTCGACGCCGACTGGCGCCCCCAGTGGCGGGTCGACCTGTACGCCGGCTACAAGTCCAAGCGGGCCGAAGACCCGCCGGAGCTGCCCGGGCAGGTCCCGGTGCTGCTGGAGGTGCTGGACGCGGCCGGCCTGCCGGTGGCCGAGGCGGCCGGCTACGAGGCCGACGACGTGATCGGCACGATCGCGGCCGCCGCCGGCCCGGACGAGCGCCTGGCCGTCCTCACCGGCGACCGGGACCTGTTCCAGGTGGTCCGCGACCCGGTGGTGTGGGTGCTGTACCCGCTCAAGGGCACCTCGCAGCTGGCCACCATGGACCGGGCCGGGGTGGCCGCCAAGGCCGGGGTCCCGCCCGAGCGCTACATCGACCTGGCCATCCTCCGCGGCGACCCGTCCGATGGCCTGCCCGGCGTCCCCGGGATCGGCGGCAAGACCGCGGCCAGCCTGGTCGACGACCACCCCGACCTGGACGCCCTGCTGGCCGCGGCCGCCGCCGGCCGCCTCACCCCGCGGCTCAACGCCACCCTGACCGCCAGCGCCGACTACATCGAGGCCATGCGCAAGGTGGCCGCGGTGGCCACCGACGTCGACTACCGGATCAGCACCCCCCACCCGCCCGACCGCGACCGTCTGGCCACGCTGGCCGCCGACAACGCCATCGAGGGCCCGGTGGAGCGGATGCTCGCCGCCATGGAGCAGGCCGGCCTGGCCGACCCGGCCTGAGGGCCCCTCAGGGCAGCTAGAGCCGCTGGAGGCCGTGCAGGACCTGCTCGAGCAGGGCCACGTTGGGGCCGCCGGCGTGGCTCGGGGCCCGGTGGACGGTCACCATGCCCTGCTGGGCGAGGTCGCCGACCAGCACCCGGGTGACCCCCAGGGGCAGGTCGACCCGGGAGGCCAGCTCGGCCACCGACAGGGTCTCGCGGCAGGCCCTGGCGATCGACTGGTGCTCCGGGCTGAGCCAGGCCGGGGGCTCGGCGGCCCCCGCCGGCGACCCCACCAGGTCCTCGATGGCCAGGTCGGGCCCGGTCGGCTCGGTCCGGCCCTCGGTCATCGCGTACGGCCGGAGGAACGGGCCCGGGTCGGCCTCCGACGGGCCCGTCATCGATCGGTCCCCCCTGGCCGTGCCCGCTGGCTATCCGGCCACGCCATGATCGGGTCCCGGCCCCGGGGATCGGACGGCGGGGGATCGGACGGCGAACGCCCGGGGCACCGGCGTCGGCACCGGCTCGGCCTTGCCAGGCTCCGCGCCGGGCTCGGCCCCGCCGGGCTCGGCCCGGGACGGCGGCTGGCCCGACAGGGCCGGGCCGCCCTGGCGCCCGGCCGCCGGCTCCATCCCGGTCTCCGGCCCCCCGAGCAGGGGCTGGGGCATCAGGACCAGCGCCGCCACCCCGCCGAACCAGGAGCGGCGCAGCCGCACCTTGATGCCGTGGCGGGCGGCCAGGCGGCCGACCACGTAGAAGCCGAGCCGCTGGGCGCCGGCCAGGTCGATCGAGGCCGGCTTGGCCAGCTGCTCGTTGGCCTCGGCCAGCTCCTCGTCGGACATGCCGATGCCCTGGTCCTCGATCTCCAGCAGGTAGCCGTGGGCGGCCGGCTCGCCCGAGACCTGGACCCTGGTCCCGGGCGGCGAGAACGCGGCCGCGTTCTCGATCAGCTCGGCCAGCAGGTGGACCACGTCGGAGACGGCATGGCCGACCACCCGCACGTCGGCCATGGGCAGGACCCCGACCCGGTTGTAGTCCTCGATCTCGGCCGAGGCGGCGCGGATCACCCGGGCCAGCGGGACCGGGTCGCTCCAGCGCCGGACCGGCTCGGCGCCGGACAGGACCAGCAGGTTCTCGGCGTTGCGGCGCATGCGGGTGGCCAGGTGGTCGAGGCGGAACAGGCTGCGCAGCTGCTGGGGGTCGGCCTCGGTCCGCTCCAGCTCGTCCAGCAGCTCCAGCTGCCGGTGGACCAGCGCCTGGAGCCGCCGCCCGAGGCTGAGGAACATGTCGGCCACGCTGCGGCGCAGGGCCGCCTGCTCGGCCGCGACCCGCACCGCGGTCGAGTGGACGGCGTCGAAGGCCCTGGCCACCTGGCCGATCTCGTCGCGGTCGCGGATGCCGATGGGTCGGGTCTCGGCGTTCAGGTCGACCGGCTCGGCCCGGTGGAGCCGCTCGACCACGCCGGGGAGCTGGCTGTGGGCGACCTCCTCGGCCGAGGACTGCAGCAGGCTCAGGGGCCGCAGCAGGGACCGGACGACGACCAGGGACAGCCCCACGGCCAGGGCCAGGACCAGCAGGACGCCGGCGGCGTCGACCGCCGCCCGCGTGCGGGCGGCCGTCTCGTCGGCCCGGCTGGCGTCGACCGCGGCCACGCCCAGCCGGTCCTCGGCCCGGCGCAGCAGGTCGATCTCGGTCGAGTTGACCGTCCACCACTCGGCCGGGTCGATCTCCAGGTGCTTCGAACTCTCCCCGGCCACGGCCGCCGCCTGCAGCTCCCGGGCCCGCTGGACCTCGGGGCCGACCAGGGTGTCGACGAACACCGCCCGCTGGGCGTCGGTGGCGGCCGCCCGGAACTCCGACAGCAGCACCGCCCGGGTGGCCAGGGTCGAGGTGAACCGCCGGAACTGGCCGGGCGCGAAGCGGCCACGGGCCAGCACCTCCGAGACCAGCTCCCGCTCCAGGGCGGCCAGCTCCTTGATCCGGGACACGGCCACGAACGCCCCCACCTGCTGGGCCAGCTGCGGGTCGGCGATGCCGGAGGCCAGCCCGCGGTTGGTGTTGAGCAGGTCGGCGATGGTGGTGTTGTAGGCGTCAAGGGCCGCGGCCGGCGCGATCGCCCCCCGGCTCACGTCCCGGCGCAGGTCGGTCAGCCCGGCCAGCCGGCTGGTGGCCGAGGCCAGCCGCCCGGCGGTGGCCGGGTCGAGCGCCCCTGGGTCCAGCTCGGCGGCGCTGCCGCGGTAGGCGGCCAGGGCGGCGTTGGTCGCGACCCGCTGGTCGCGCAGGCCCGGCCCGGGCCGGCCGGCGAGCAGCCCGCCCATGGTCAGGCCGCGCTCGCGCTGCAGCTCGTGGGCCAGGGCGGTGCCGCGCAGGGCGAACTCGGTCTGGCCGCGCACCTGGGCGGCCTGCCGGCTGGTCGACACACTCGATCCGATGCGAAGCCCGGCCAGCAGCAGGAGGGCCGCGACCGGCAGCAGGAGGATCAGGGCGATCTTGGGACGGAGAGACAGCTTGCCGAGCACCGACCCAACTTTCGGGGGGACGACGGGTCGATCGACACGGAGCCGTTGGGGATCGTAGTAGGCTTCGTGTCCTCACAAGCAAAGCTTTCACAGATGCGGCGGAGCGTGCAAGAGCGGGCAGGCGGTAGGCGACGGCGAGGCGGGGCCCTGCGGGTCCTGGCCCTGGTGGCCGCCGCCCTCCTGGCCGCCGGCTGCACCGGCGGCGGGCGCGACCCCGCCCGCCCCGGTGAGGCCCCGGCCGCGGCCGAGGGCCTGACCGACCTGGGCCGGCGCCTGCCCCAACGGATCCAGACGGCCAGGGAGATCCGGGTCGGCTCCGACGTCTCGTACGCGCCCGTCGAGTTCTACGACGCCTTCGCCCCCGACGTGCTCGACCGGCCCGTGGGCGACCCCGAGCCCCAGGTCCGCGGCATCGACCCCGACCTGGCCACCGAGCTGGGCCGCAAGCTCGGGGTCCGCTTCACCTTCGTCAACACCGCCTTCGACGAGCTCATCCCCGCGCTCAAGGCGGACAAGTTCGACCTGATCATCTCCTCGATGACCGCCACCCCCGAGCGGGCCAAGGAGGTCAGCTTCCTCGAGTACTTCCAGGCCGGCACCTCGATCCTGGTCGCCAGCGGCAACCCCGAGCGCATCGGGTCCATGGCCGACCTCTGCGGCGAGACCGTCACCCTCCAGGCCGGCACCATCCACGAGGAGCTGGTCGCCGCCCAGCAGGCCCGCTGCGGCGCCCGCCGCATCAGGGCCCGCCCGCTGGACAGCGGCACCCAGGTGGTCCTGGAGGTCAAGTTCGGCCGGGCCGACGCCGCCCTGGCCGACTTCCCGGTCGCCGCCTACAACGCCAAGGTCTCCGGCCAGGGCCACGACTTCCAGGTGGTCGGCGAGCAGATCGACCCGGGCCCCTACGGCATCGGCGCGCGCAAGGACGACGCCGAGCTCCAGTCGGTCCTCCAGGAGGCCCTGCGCGAGATCGTCGCCGACGGCAGCTACGACCGCGTCCTCACCAAGTGGAACGTGACCGACGGCGCCCTCAAGACCGCAGCGATGACCGGCGCCGGCTAGCGCGATGGCCTCCGTGACCTTCGCCGACCGCCTGGCTCGGTTCAACCGGCGGCTGCCCAACCGGGTCATCGGGACCGTCGCCGGGCGGCGGCTGTCCCCGGTGGCCCTCATGGTCCACCAGGGGCGGCGGTCGGGCCGCGAGTACCGGACCCCGGTGCTGCCCCTGCCGCTGCGCGACGGCTTCCTGGTCTCGCTGCCCTACGGCCCCGAGCGCGACTGGGTGCGCAACGTCCTGGCCGCCGGCCGCTGCGCCCTGGTGCGGGGCGGGCGGCGGCTCGAACTGACCGACCCGCGCCTGCTCGACGCCGCCGGGGCGGCCCCGCTGCTGCCGGCGCCGCTGCGGCCGGCCCTGCGGGTGGTGCCCGGCATCCACTTCGTCCGCTTGTCGGCGGCCGGGCCCGAACAGAGAGGAGCACAGCATGCTGGCCGATAGCAGGGCATTCAGCGGCTTCGCGGTGCCCGACATCGAGCAGGCCACCCGGTTCTACGGCGACACCCTGGGGCTGCGCGTGGAGGAGCAGAACGGCCTGCTCAACCTGCGGCTCGCCGGCGACCGGGAGATCGTGGTCTACCCCAAGCCGGACCACCTCCCGGCGACCTACACGATCCTCAACTTCCCGGTCGACGACATCGAGGCGACCGTGGACGCCCTGGCCGAGCGCGGCGTGGTCTTCGAGCGCTACCAGGGCTTCGAGCAGGACGAGCGGGGCATCCTCCGCGGCGAGGGCCCGCCGATCGCCTGGTTCAAGGACCCGGCGGGCAACATCCTGTCGGTCATCCAGGAGTAGCCGTGCCCGCCTCCCACGCCTGACCGCCATGTGCTGCGACCCGCCGGTCGCCGACCGGCTGCCGCCGCCGGTGGCGGCCATGCTGGCCGGCTACCGGGCCCTGGCCACCGAGCGGCCGGCCGACTGGGGCGGCGAGTCCGACGGCTACGACCGCGCCCAGCCGTACGCCCGCTGGCTCGGCAACCGGCTGCTGGCGGCGGTGTTCTCGTTCCAGGAGGTCGACTGGCCGGCCACGGTGCGGGCCTGCCTCACCGACCCGCTGCCGGCCGGGCTGGTCGTGGCCCGGCTGGAGGACGGCGGGGTGACCCTGCGGGCCGGGGCGGCGCCGTACGTGCTCGAGGGCGGCAGCGCCGAGGTGGCCGTGGTGCTCGACTCGGCCCTGCGGGAGGCGACCCGGGTCGAGGTCGGCGGCGCTCCGGTGCCGGTCGATGCGGGCGGGGTGGCGCTGGCCATCCGGGCCGTCACCGGGGAGGGGACGCTGGCCGTGGGGGAGGCGGCGGCCCCCGCCGGCCAGCGGGCGGGCCGGGCCCGGCTGCGGCTGCGGTCCCGCCGGCCCAGCCGCTGGTCGGTGGTGGACGACCGCGGCGGGGCCTGGTTCCCCGACGACCGGCTGCCCAAGTGGGACTTCCACGAGCGGCCCTTCTTCCACGGCCACGACCTCGTCCTGGACGTGCCCGCGGCCCCGCTCACCGTCGGCTGCGGCCGCGGCCTGGAGTTCGCCACCGCCCGGGCCACGGTCACCCCCACGCCCGGCGCCACCCTCGAGGTCGAGCTGGAGCCCGAGCGCCTGCACGATCCCGCGGCCCGCGGCTGGTACGGCGGCGACCTGCACGTGCACATGAACTACTCGGGCGACCAGGTGTGCGGCCCCGACGACGCCGCGGCCATGCAGCTGGGCGAGGGCCTGCATCTGATGAGCCTGGTCGCGGCCAACATCAGCCAGACCCGGGTGTACGACCGGGAGGCCTTCGAGGCAACCGTGGGCGAGGACCTGCCCTGGACCACCGGCGAGCGGGTGGCCCGCTTCTCGGTCGAGTACCGCAACGACCTGCTCGGCCACGTCCACGCCCTGGGGCTGACCAGCCGGCCGGCCCGCTACCACAGCGGCCACGACGGCTCCGACGAGCCCTTCGACTGGCCGGCGAACGCCGCCGTCTGCCAGGAGCTCCGGTCCCAGGGGGCGAGCGTCGCCTACACCCATCCGGTGTTCTCGCCCCTGGCCGACGGCTCGCCCGCCCAGGCGTTCGCCTTCCCCCGGTCGGTGGAGGCCCGCGAGCTGGTCGCCGACGCCGCCCTCGGCCTGGTCGACTCGGTCGACCTGCTCGGTCCCAGCGACGTCGAGGGCACGGCCGTGCTCTACCACCACCTGCTCAGCTGCGGGCTGCGGCTGGCCGCGACCGCCGGCACCGACGTGTGGCTGTCCCACTCGCGGGGGCCGCTGTTCTCGAACCCGCCCGGGTGGGGGCGGGTCTACGCCGACCTGCGGGGGGCGCCGCTTTCGGTGGCCGCCTTCGCCGGCGCCATCCGGGCCGGCCGCACCCTGGCCACCAACGGCCCCTGGCTGGAGCTGCTGGTCGACGGGCGCGGCCCGGGCGACCGGGTCGAGGCAGCCGCCGGCCGGCGGCTGCCGGTGACCGTCCGCTGCCAGGGCCTGGGGGTCGAGCGCCTGGAGCTGGTCGGCCCCGACGGCGTGCTGGCCGCCGCGGCCGGCGGGGGAGCGGCCCCGGCGATCGACACCACGGTGGCCGTCGACGACTCGGCCTGGCTGTGCGCGGTGGCCCGCGGCCCCGGCCACCCGTCGGTGCCGGGGCCGGTGGTGTTCGCCCATACCAGCCCGGTCTGGGTCGAGGTCGGCGGCCGTCCCATGCGCCGTCCGGCCAGCGCCCGCTGGCTGCTGGACTGGCTGGACCGCTTCGAGGCCCTGCTCGGCGACCACGGCCGCTTCGCCGACCCCGCCCAGCGGGCCGAGGTCGTGGCCGTGGTCGACCGGGCCCGCCGCTGGTACCACGGCATCTGTTAGGCTGCCCTAACGACATCTGTTAGGCTTCCCTAACTCTGGGCCCGGGTCGCTGGAGGGCCGAGCGTGCTGACCGCGCTGTTGATCATGCTCCGCGAGGGCTTCGAGGCCGCGCTGGTCGTGGCCATCGTCTACGCCTACATCCGGCGGATCGACCGCCCCGACCTGGTGGGGCCGATGTGGCAGGGCATGGCCGCGGCGGCGGCCCTGTCGATCGGCGCCGGGATCGTGGTCCACCTCACCGTCGAGAGCCTGGAGGGCGGGGCCCGGCTGCTCGCCTTCGCGGCCGTGTCGATGCTGGCGGTGATCGTCCTCACCTGGATGATCTTCTGGATGCGGAGCCAGGCCCACCGGATCAAGGGCGAGCTCCAGGACAGCGTCGACCAGGCGATCTCCGCCGGCGGCGACGTCCGCTTCGCCGTCATGGGGGTGGCGTTCCTGGCCGTGGCCCGCGAGGGCCTGGAGGCGGCCCTGTTCCTGATCGCCGCGGCCACCACCGAGGACGGCTGGGCCGTGCTGGTCGGCGGCCTGATCGGCCTGGCCCTGGCGTCGGTGCTCGGGTTCCTGGTCGTGCTGGGCGGCCGGCGCCTGCCCATGCGCCAGTTCTTCACCATCACCGGGCTGGTCCTGATCGTGTTCGCGGCCGGGCTGGTCTCGCGGACCATCCTCTGGCTCCAGGCGGCCGGCGAGCTGGGCACGGTCTGGAACAACGTCTACGACCTGACCGCCTACCCGTGGCTGACCGTGAGCACCGAGACCGGCAAGTTCCTGGGGGCCATGTTCGGCTGGGACCCGCGGCCCTCGATCGAGCAGATCGTCGGCTACCTGGCGTACCTGGGCACCGTGAGCTGGCTGTTCCTGCGGACCCCCAAGGCCGTTCGCGAGCGGCAGAAGGTCGCGCGCTGACCGGCTGAGCGGGCGGCCGCTCGGAGGAGGGGACGTAGTCCTTCAGAGGGCGGATCACTCTGCGCGACAGCGGCCGGAACGCCGGTCGCCGGTCGCCGGTTGTTGAACCGGGGGTGGATCCCACCAATGGGGTGCAGTCGCTCCTGGTGCAGGCCGGGACGCCGGGTGGCCGGCTGGCCTCAGGTTCGACCAATGGCATCGACAACCGCCTGATCCGCCTCGAAGTCGGCGGCGAGGTCAACATCCGCTCCCTCCCACGAGCGGAGGCCGCCCAGAGGTCCTGTCGCAGGGCGACAAGATCCGCGCTCCGTCTGGCGTCGGGCTGAGCTCGCCGGTCGACTTCTCGGGGCGGCCCTACCGGACGGTGACCGCGGAGCTGCTGCGCCAGACGCTGGACGCCCTCGGCCTCGACCGGGTGCGGGCCGTGGGCGGCTCTATCGGGAACCTCTGGGTGCTGCGGCTGGCCCAGGCCCACCCGGCGCGGGTCGAGCGCCTGGTCCTGCTCGGGGCAGGGCCGCTGACCTCCGACACCGGGGTCCCGCCGTTCATCCGGCTGCTGCGCACGCCGCTGGGCAAGCTCATCACCGTTGTCCCGGAGAACCGGCGGATGCTGGGCAGGCAGCTGGGAGCGCTGGGCCACGCCACCGGTGGCGACGCCGGCCAGATCCCGAAGGCGTTCATCGACTGGCACCTCGCCATGTCGCGGGAGACCGACTGGGCACGCCACGAGCGCGACACGGTCAGGGCCATCGTCGGCCGGCACGGCTACCTGCCGGGCCTGGTGCTCACCAACGCGGAGATCGCCGGCATCGAGCAGCCGACCCTCATGGTCTACGGCACGGCGGACCCCATCGGGTCGATCGCCAGTTGGCGACGGTTCACCGGTCGCCTGCCGCAGGGCGAGCTGGAGGTCGTGGAGGGAGGGGGGCATCTGGTCTGGTACAGCGACCCCGGCCGGGTCGGCGCCCGCGTGGCGCAGTACCTGACCGGCTGACGCGGGACACCCCGGCGAGACACGACGACCGCGTGCCTGACCCCCTTGTCCCGCCCGCTCCCACCGCGGCCGGGAATCCCGGACTGGAAGCCCCCGGCGGCAACCTGGACGCACTCGCCGCCCTGCTGCTCGGCCTGCTCGGGGACTGGTCGGCGGTGCCGCGGCCGTGATCGGCTGGACCATCTCGACCCGACGGCGCCTGCCCGGACGGCTGCCGGCACCTGAGACGCGGCCGTCGACGCGGCGAGCCCCGTGCGCTCAGCCGCCGGGGCTCGCCGGCCCGGATGGTGGAGCCGCGGCGAGGGTCAGCTTGCTGCCTCGATGGCGCCGAATAGGCCGTGGGCTTCGTCGTCGATGCCGGCGGTGAACAACAGGGTGGTCGGGGTGCCGGTGACGCCGTTGCCGAAGCGCAGCGCCCACAGCCCCTCGATCTCGATCGGGCTGTTGTCCTCATGCCGCAGGCGGCCACGGAACGCGCCAGTGGCTGGGTTGTAGGCGTTGATGCGGCCGTCGCCGAAGTTGCCGACCAGCAGCGCGCCGCTGAAGCGGCCGAACCCCGCCGGGGCCAGGGCCAGCCCCCAGGGGGCGTTCAGCTCGCCCCGGCGGATCAGGCGGCGCAGCAGCTGGCCACGGGTGCTGTACACATCCACGAAGCCAAGCGCCGGGCCGGCGACCTCGTCCTCACGGTCGGCGTCCTGCTTGGCGTAGGCGACATACAGCCGGCCGCCGAGCTCCTGGATGTTGAACGGCGCATAGCCGGGCGGCAGCATGCGGTCGCGGAATCGGCCCGACAGCTGGACCCGGTCGAAGCCCTGGTCGAAGACGTCGATCCGGCCGTGGTGGAAGTCGGCCCCGTACAGGAAGGTCCCGGTCGGGGTGGTGGCCATGGCCAGGCCCTTGTAGATGGCGTGGCGGACGCCGGCGCCGACCTGGGCCTGGGTCGAGGGCGGCGGCGGGGGCACGCCCGGGTTCCAGCCGCTGACCAGCCCGGCCTCGGAGTCGAACAGGAACAACGCCGGGCCGCTGGCCGCGCCCGCACCGACCACGAACCCAGGTGTCGGGTTGAAGACCTGCCCGGTGGGGGCGCCGCCAGCGATGTTCACCACCAGCGGGGCCTTGCTGATGGGGCTACCGTTGACAAAGCCGGGGTAGATGGTGGCCTTGTCGGTGCCGTTGTCGGCCACCCACGCCGGGGTGGTCGGCCCGGCGGCCAGGCCCCAGGGGTTGACCAGGTCGGGGTCGGTGAGCTGGGCCAGGCCGGGCAGATCCGAGACCAGGTTGGTCTGGTGGTAGGCGTTGTGCCGCTGTGACGGGCCGGCCTGGGCCATGGGGGCCAGCCCGACCAGCGCAGCCGCCAGGGCGAGGGCGACCACACCCCAGAGCCGGCCGAACCGGTGAGGACGAGGGCGGGACGATGGACCGGTTGCACCACACATGCTGCCTCCACGCGGGTCGAGGACCCTTCCCACCTCATAACCGCAAACGCAGCCATCTGATTCACAAGCCAAGCCGTGCCGCGATGCCGGTCAGGTCGGCCCTGTTGGTATTGGCCTCGTCCGAGTCCTTCGCGGGTCGGACGAGGGCGGGCTACCACGGGCTTGAGCAGGTCAAGCGACCGCGCCACCTCCTCACCAACCGCAAGGGACCTCCCCCACTCGGGGAGGTCCCTCACAACACAGGTCGCTCAGGAGCCATCAGCTGTGTGCAGAGGATCTCAGAGCATCGCCTGACCGAGGCCGACCACTGGCATGGCGACCTCGCCGCTGGATAGACAGGCTGCGGTGGAGGCGACACGATGCAGCTGGCAGGTCCGACGAATGGCGGGGTTCGTGGTGGCCCGGTGACTGGTTCTGAGGTCCGGTATGTCAACAGTGGCGGTGTCCACATCGCCTATCGGGTCTTTGGTGAGGGACCCTTGGACCTGGTCCTGGTTCCGGCGTTTACCTCCCACTTGGAGCAGAACCATGAGTGGCCGGGCCTGGTCGGCTGGAATAGGCGGCTGGTGTCGTTCTCCCGGCTGATCGTGTTCGACAAGCGCAGTACTGGACTCTCCGATCACGCGCCCGGACCGGTGGTTCTTGAGGACACCATGCAGGATGTCCTGGCGGTCCTCGATGCCACCGGGGCGGACCGCCCGGCCGTCTATGGCGACCTTGAGGGGGCCGCCCTCAGCGCCTTGTTCGCGGCCACCCATCCCGAACGCACCCGAGCGCTGGTCCTGTATGCGCCCCTGGTCAAGGGCACCCCCAGCGACGACTTCCCCTGGGGGTTGACGCCCGGGCTGCAGGGCATGTTCGGAGAGCAGCTGTCGGCTGCCTGGGGGAGCGAGTCCATGGCCAGGATGCTGGTCGGCGTGGTGGCGCCCAGCCTCGCCGACGACCAGCAGTTCCTAACCTTCATGGCCAAGGCGATGCGGAGCAGCGTCAGTCCGGGGGCTGCCCTGGCCTGGTTGCGGATGATCAGCGAGATCGACGTGCGCGAGGCGCTGCCCCAGATCCGCGTGCCGACCTTGATCGTGCACCGGGCCGGCGACCGGGCCGTGAATGTCGGGTCCAGCCGCTATGCCGCCGGCCAGATCCCCGGGGCCAGACTGGTCGAGCTCCCAGATGGCGACAACCTCCCGTTCGTCGGCGACACCGAGGCGGTTGCCGCCGAGATCGAGGAGTTCCTCACCGGTTCCCGGACCCCACCGCTGCCGGATCGGGTCCTGGCCACGATCTTGTTCACCGACATCGCCGGCTCGACCCAACGTGCTGCCGAGGTGGGCGATCGCCGCTGGCGGGAGCTGCTGGGCCGGCACGACGCCCTGGCCCGAGCCCAGCTGGAGCGGTACCGGGGTCGGGAGGTGAAGATGACCGGTGACGGGCTGCTGGCGACCTTCGATGGCCCGGCCCGGGCCGTGGCCTGCGCGGCCGCGATCGGCCGCGAGATGCGCACGCTCGGCCTTGCGGTCCGGGCGGCCGTGCACACCGGCGAGGTCGAGCTCCGCAACGGCGACATCGGCGGGATCGCGGTCCACATCGCCTCGCGGGTCATGGGACTGGCCCGGCCGAACGAGGTGCTGGTGTCCAGTACGGTGAAGGATCTGGTGGCGGGCGCCGAGATCCGGTTCGAGGATCGCAGCGTCCATTCCCTCCGGGGGGTGCCCGGCAACTGGCAGCTGTTCGCGGCGTTCACCTGACCCGTTCCTGACTCGACGGCGAGATGGCCGGCCAGCTTCCTGGTCACCGGCAAGTCGGCGCACGCCAACAAGGGGATGCGGTGACGATCGCGGTTGCGGTGCTCGCCTTCAGTTTGCCTGGGCGTTGAGGCCTGCTATGAAGGTGCGGATGCCGAACTGGAACTGGTCCTCGGTGGAGATCCGGGCCAGCAGGGCGGCCAACTCGACGGTGTGGGGGAACTCGCCGGGGGGGAGGGCGGCGAAAAAGGCCCACATGCGGCGGACGAACTCGTCGCTGGTCTGGGGGTCGGTGCCGGCGCGGGGAACCTCCAGGGCGACGAACCCGAGGATGTAGGTCAACAGGGCGTAGACGGTGCCGACCACGGCCTGGTCGGAGAACCCGGCCGGCCGCAGGATGTCGTAGATCGCTTCGCCGAGGCGCAGGCTGTGGGGGCCGAGCCCGGGCTGTTGGAGGGCGTAGGGGACGACGGCGGGGTGGGCGAGCAGGTGGGCGCGGACGGCCTGGCTGAGGGTGGTCAGCTGCTGGGCCCAGTCGCCGGAGTGGTCCAGGTCGAGGGTGAGGCCGGCGTAGACCTGGTCGATGAGCCCGTCGATCAGGTCGGCCTTGCCGCGGACATGGGTGTAGAGGGCGGTGGGGGCGACCCCGAGGCGGTCGGCCAGGCGGCGCATGGACAGGGCGCCGGGGCCGTGCTCCTCCAGTAGGGCCAGGGCTTCCTTGATGATCAGTTCGCGGGACAGGAAGCCCCGCGGCCTTGTCCTGCTGGTGGTGTGGTCGGCCATGCGCCCTCCGATCCGCCCTTGACTCCCGAACAGTGTCCCGTCACTGTAGCGTACAGTGTTCAGGACACCATACAAGGAGAGGATGGTCCTCATGGAGGACCCCCGCCGCTTCAACCTGAAGGCCTGGCTGCTGTGGACCGCCGGCTTCCTCGCCTTCCCGATCGCCGGGGTCCTCGCCACGGCGCTGGTCGGCCGGATCAACGATGCCGGCTCGGCCCTGGTTGGCGGCATGGTCGCCGGCGCGGTCATCGGCACCGGCCAGTGGCTGGTCGCCCGCCGGCTCATCGACGCCCAGACCTGGATCCCGGCCACCGCCCTGGCCATGGGCGTCGGGCTGCTGGTCGGCGCCTGGGTGGTGGGCTATGGCACCAGCCTGGGTGAGCTGGCCCTGATGGGCGCCATCACCGGGGTCCCGCTGGGGGCCGCCCAGGCCTATCTGCTCCGCGACCGGGTGGCGAATGCCTGGCTGTGGGCGGCGGCCATGCCGGTGCTGTGGGCGCTGGGCTGGACGGTCACGACTGCCGGCGGCATCGCCGTCGACCGCCAGTTCGCGGTCTTTGGGGCCTACGGCGCGATCACCTTCATGGCTCTGTCGGGGGTGCTGCTGGACCGGCTGCGCGCCGCCACCCCAGCCCCACAGCCCGACCCGTCGACCGCGATCGTCCACTAAGCCACCAGAACCAGTCGAGGTGTTGGCACCGGCAGGATCCGGCGTCGCCGCGATGCGCGAGCTTGGTCCGCCGGTGCCAGCCACGAGCCGGTCCACGAACCCGTTGATCTCTGCCTTGGCGGTGACAGAGAGGAAGGACGACGCCATGAATGCAAGCGAGGTGGTCTGGCCCACGGGCATGTCCGACCAGGACCCGGCGGCTCGTGAACGGCCCCTGTTCTTCAACCCCCAAGGGTTCCTGGTCGCCATCCTGGACGACGCCGACCAGGCCGAGCAGGCCAAGGCAACCCTGGCGGAAGCTGGGTTCGCCGAGACCAACCTGAGGGTCTACACCAGCAGCCAGATCCTGGACAGCTGGGAGCGGTTCCAGGCCGAACGCAGCCTGGCCCAGCGCGTCGCCGGTGCCGTCACCGACGACCCCGACACCATCGAGGCCTACTTCGGCTACGCCCGTCAGGGCCGCTCGGCGCTATGGGTCCATGTTCCCGACGAGGCTGACGCCAACCGGGCCGTGCGGGCCCTGGCCGACCACCAGGTCCTCCACTTCCGCCACTACGGCCACGACAGCCAACAAGACATCCACATCCGCTGAGGTCAGCACCTGGCACGAGAAGGGAAGGCTGTCATGACTGCCATGACCACAACCGGTGACGGCGATGGGCTGCGCCGGGTGACCGGCTGGCTGCTGGTGATCGGCGCCGTCACCTTTGCCATAGCCGCCACCATCCTGTCGTCGACCTTCGACTGGCCCGACATCCTGCGGGAACCACCAGAGGTGGTGCTGCCGGCGT
>Ga0209382_10000593_pt1 | contig 59097 bp, 47 predicted proteins | sample SoiMetdeltSBSDD5_FD_187599 | JGI IMG/M metagenome (GOLD analysis project Ga0209382, IMG submission 187599) | Bulk soil microbial communities from a Populus tree surrounding site in Tennessee, USA - Soil MetaG P. deltoides SBSDD5 (SPAdes) (version 2) | ecosystem: Environmental > Terrestrial >...
ACGTCTATCCCGGCCAACACGGCGAGTACGACATCTACACGCTCGGCGCCGACGGCCAGGAGGGCGGTGAAGGCGTGAACGCCGACCGGGGCAACTGGCAGGCGGAGTAATCTTGCGCGCTCGCGCCCGCGACAACGGCTTCACGCTGCTCGAGCTGCTGGTGGTCATCGTGATCATCGGCGTGATGGTCTCGATGGTGACGCTGTCGTTCGGCGTGCTCGGCGGCGATCGCGAGGCCGAGGAAGAAACGCAGCGCTTCTGGGCGGTGCTCCGCCAGGCGCGCGAGGAAGCGGAGCTGCAGGGGCTCGACCTGGCGATTTTCGTCGGCACCGGCGAGTACGAATTCCTGCGCTTCGATACGCGGCGCAACGAGTGGCAGCCGGTCGTCGACGACCAGCTGTACGCGCAGCGCACGCTGCCCGAGGGACTGCGGTTCCGGCTGTGGATGGAAGGCCGCGAGATCGTGCTCAAGCACGGGCTGCCGGATCGCAGCAAGAAAGACGAGCACGAGAAATGGCCGCCGCAGGTCACCGTGCTGTCGAGCGGCGACGTCGTGCCGTTCGAGCTGCAGCTCGAGCGTGACGCCGCACCGGCATTGTTCCGTGTCACCTCCCTCGCCGACGGCGATCTGCGCGTCGAGCAGCGCAAGAGCAAGGACGAGCCCGACTGGACGCTGCTCGTGCAAACCAAGCCGCCGCCCGAGGACCAGAGCAAGGAGCATCTCTCTTATGCGCGCAAGTAAGCGAGGCTTCACGCTGATCGAAGTGATCGTAGCGCTGGTGGTCGTCGCGCTCGGCATGCTCGGCGTCATCCAGGCCGTCAGCCAGACCGCCGGCAACAGCGGCTATCTGCGCGACAAGAGCCTGGCGCACTGGGTCGCGATGAATCGCCTCACCGAAATTCGTCTGCAGAAGACCGCGCCGGCCATCGACAAGACTTCCGACGAAGTCGAGATGGCCGGTCGCAAGTGGAAGTGGACGATGAACGTCACGCAGACGCCGGTCCAGACGATCCGGCGCATCGACATCAGCGTGCGGCCGTCCGAGGCGAAAGAAGACAGCTCGATGGCTTCCGTCACCGGCTTCTATGGCACGGCAGTCGCGCCGCCCGGATCGACCATGATCGCCTGGCAAGGCGCCGGCGGCGCCGGACCGCAACAGCCGGGCAAGAAAGAGGACGACGAACAGGAGCAACCCAATCAGCCGGGGAACGACATCGACGAGGACCAGGAGGTGCCGCCGGAACCCTCCGAGCAGCCCATCAGCGATCCGAGCATTCCCGAGCAATGAGCATGCGTCCGCGCGGTTTCACATTGCTCGAAGTGCTCGTGGCGGTGTTCGTCTTCGGCATCGTCGCCATGCTCGCGTACGGCGGCTACAACCAGCTGATCCGGCAGAGCGACATCGTCGAGAGCAACGCGGGCCGCACTCGCCAGATCCAGGCGGCCGTACAGCGCATGGTCGAGGATTTTTCGATGATCGAGCCCCGCCCGATCCGCGAGCCGCTCGGCGAGACGCTCGAGCCGGCGCTGCGCGCCGACCCGCGCGCCGAAACGCTCGTCGACCTGACGCGCTCGGGCTGGTCGAATCCCGCCGGCGTGTCGCGTTCGACGCTGCAGCGGGTCACGTACCGGTTTCTCGATAACAAGCTGGAGCGCGCGTACTGGACTGCGCTGGATCGCACGCAAACCGATGAGCCCACCGACGCCGTGCTGCTCGATCGCGTGCGCAGCGTGAGCCTGCGCTTCATGGACCAGAACCAGAGCTGGCACGAGCAGTGGCCGCCGCTCGGCTACTCGGGGCCCGACGCCACCCGGCTGCGGCCGATCGCGGTCGAGTTCACGCTCGACCTCGAAGACTGGGGCAAGGTCGTGCGCCTGGTAGAGGTGTCGGGATGATTTCGCGCAGCCGCCAGCGCGGGGTCGCCCTGATCGTTGCCGTGCTGATCGTGGCGCTCGCGACGATGCTGGCGGCGAGCGTCTCGTTCAAGGGCTACCTCGACCAGCGCCGCAGCGCCAATGCGTATGCGATGGACCAGGGCTTCGAAGTCGCGCTCGGCGGCGAAGCCTGGGCCGCCGATTCGCTGCGGCGGGACAAGCAGCAGAACTCCCGGACCGACGACTTCACCGAGGAATGGGCCACGCCGATCCCGCCGATCCCGATCGAGGGCGGCGAGTTCGAAGGCCAGCTCGAGGACATGCAGGGCCGGTTCAACATCAACAGCCTGGTCGTGCTCCAGGGCGACAAGCTCATCGCCGACGAGGACCCGAATGGCGCCATCAAACGCTTCGAGCGCCTGCTGGAGCTGCTCGAGCTCGAGCCGAAATGGGCGACGGTCATCGCGGACTGGATCGATACCGACATCCAGCCGCTCTTCCCCGATGGCGCCGAAGACCCGACCTACACCGGCCTGACACCGCCCTATCGAACCGCGAACATGCCCGTGACGCGCACCAGCGAGCTGCTGGCGATCGCCGGCTTCGGGCTCGATCGCTATCGCAAGCTCGAGCCGTTCATCAGCGCGCTGCCGATCGGCACACCGATCAATGTCTGCACGGCCCCGCCGGAAGTGCTCGACGCGATCATCGGCAAGAACCAGGAGTTCACCCGTTCGCGCGAGAACCTGGCGGAGACGCGCAAACAGCGCTGCTTCCCCAACAAACAGGACTTCGCGAGCGGCCTATCGGCGGACGACAAGCGGCGTCTCGATGAGGGCAAGATCATCGATCAGACCAGCTCGTACTTCCGCGCGACGATCTGGGTCACTATTGGCACTACCCAGTACACGCTGTACAGTCTCTTGTATCGCGGCGGCAACAACGGTCTCGTGCGTCCGATACTCAGAAGCCACGGATCCCCCTGAGATGCCGGAATTCCTCGTCGTACGCCTGCCCTCCGCCGCCGCCGAAACCATCGGCGCCGCCGCCGAGTGGATCGTGATGGACGGCAGTGGCGCCCGCCGCGGCAACGTGCAATCCGGTCCGCTCGATCTCGCTCCCGCCTCCGCTGCAGGCCGCAAGGTCGTCGTGCTCGTGCCTGGCACAGACGCGCTGCTCGCGGAGCCGGTGCTGCCCCTGAAGAGCGGCGCGAAGCTGGCGCAGGTCGTGCCGTTCGCGCTGGAAGAACATCTCGCGGCTGACGTCGAAGATCTGCATTTCGCGGTCGGCAAGCGGGAGACGCGTCCGGGCACGCCGGTCTCGGTCGTCGCGCGCGCCCGCATGGACGCCTGGCACGCTCTGCTCTCCAATGCCGGTTTGCTCGCCGACGCAATTTATCCGGAAACGGCCGCGCTGCCTGAAACACCGAATGCAGTCACGCTGCTCATCGAGGGGGCGCGCGTGTACGTGCGGCGCCCGGAGACACCCGGCACGGTCCTCGATGTGCAGCCGCTGATCGAAGCGCTGCAACTCGCCCTCGCCTCCGGCGAGGAGGCGCGCGAGCACGTGACGATCTACGTTTCCGAAGACGACTACGAACGCGAGCGCGAGCTGCTCGAAGGCTTGCGCGAGTTCACCGCGAGCCTGCAGTTGAAGCTGCTGCCCGATGGCCCCCTGCCTTTGCTGGCAGCCAACATCGTGCAGCACCCGGGCGTGAACCTGCTGCAGGGCGCGTATCAGTCGAAGCGCAAGCTGCAAGTCTCGTTCGCGCCCTGGCGCTACGCCGCCATGCTCGCGATCGTGTTCGTCGTAGCGCACCTCGGTCTGAAGTCGTGGCAGTACTTCCACTATCGCAGCGAGGAAGCACGCCTCGACTCCGAGATCAGCGATGTGTACCAGCAGCTCATGCCGGGGGCCCCGCTGCCTGACACGTTGGCTGCACGGCGCCAGGTCGAAGCGCGCCTGAACCAGCTGCGCAGCAGCGGTCCGGTCGGCGGCATGATGATGACACTCGCGGCGCTCGGCGAAGCACTCGGCAAGGTTCCGGACACGACCGTCGAGGGACTCTTCTACAGCAACAACACGACCAAACTGCGCGTGCTCGCCCCGACTGTCGATGCGCTCGATCGCATCCGGCAAGTCGCCACCGAGCACGGGCTGCAGGCGGAGCTCGAATCGGAGAATCCGCGCGACTCCAAGCACGAAGGCCGTCTGCAACTCAAGAACCCGGGCCCCTGAGATGCAACAACTGAAGGACTGGTTCTACTCCCTGCAGGCGCGCGAGCGAGCGATCGTCGTGGCCGGCGGCTGCCTCGTGCTCCTGGTCGCTATCTACCTGCTGGCCCTGGCGCCGTTCTACTCGGCAGTCAATGGACGCGCCGAGCGCGTAGCGCGCAAGGAAGGCGATCTCGCCTTCATGCGCAGCGTGGGCGGCGAATTGATGGCACTGAACGCGAGCGCGACGACCGCCCCGGCGCCGAGCAACGAGTCGCTGGTGGTAGTCATCGACCGTGCATCGCGCGAGTGCGGCCTCGGCTCCTCGCTCACCGGCCAGACGCCGAACGGCGAGCACGGTATCCGCGTGCGGCTGGAACAGGCCGAGTTCGACAAGCTCGTCGTCTGCCTCGGCAGCCTGCAGCAGGCGCATTCCGTTTCCATCGAATCCGCCTCGATCGACCGCTCTGGCAAGCCCGGCTTCGTCAACGCCAGCCTGGTCCTGACGCGCCCCGGCGCATAAAAAGTACGCATGAAGAAAGTCTGGCCGCTGGTCGCGCTTGGCATCGGTGCGTTCCTGTTCTTCGCCCTGGTCACGCTCCCTGCCCGGACCGTGCTGGCTTACGTCCATCCCGCCGGCATCACGCTCGCCGGCGTATCGGGCACGATCTGGAAAGGCCGCGCGCAAGCGGTCCGCAGCGGCAACCTGCACGTCGGCAGCGTGGAGTGGAATCTCAGAATCCTCGCGCTGTTCACCGGCAGGCTCGGCGCCGATGTGAAGGTCACGCGGAGCGACGGCTTCGCACAGGCGTCGATCGCCATGTCCGGAGCCCGTGTCACGCTGCGCGAGGTCAACGCATCTCTGCCGCTCGGTGCGCTGCCGCCGAATGTCGTGCGCGGCGGCTGGAGCGGCACGGCAACGCTGAGGTTCACTGAGCTGGCGCTCGACAACTCGTGGCCGGTGGCCGCAAACGGCACGATCGAAGTGGCGAACCTGGTCGGCCCGGCCAACCGGCCCGCCGAGCTCGGCGGCTACAAGGTCGTGTTCGCGGAAGGCGCCGCCACTGCGGACGGCTTGAAAGGTGCGCTGAGCGACACCGGTGGCGGGCCGCTCGCCGTCAACGGCACGATCGACCTGAAGAAGGATCGCAGCTACCTCGTCAGCGGGTTGGTTGCTACGCGCCCGAATGCGCCCGGCGACATGGCGCGCACTCTGGAAATCCTCGGCGAGCCGGACGCGCAAGGGCGCCGGCAGTTCTCGATCGAAGGAACGATGTAGAGAAAGTGACGAGAGTCACGAGGTGACGAGAGTCACGGGGGTCGCGTGACTCTCGTGACTTACGTGACCCTCGTGACTTTTTTTCAAAACTCGGCCGAGAACACTGCGCCGATCGTTCGGGGTCTGAGGATCGTCGCGTTGCCCTGCGTGCCGACAGTCGTCGCGCGCTGGAACCCGTACTCGTCGAACAAGTTGGTCGCGTACAGCGACAGCTTGTAGCGGCCGAACTTCACGCCGGTCCGCAGGTCGGCCGTGACGTAGTCGTCGACGTTGAAGTTCGTATTCTCCGGCGCGATCACGCTGCCGTCGGAGCCGATGCCGCCGGTGAACGAAGTCTTGCGCCCATCCTGGTACGCGACGCCGCCGCCGACGAACGCATCGAGCGAGCCGAGCATGAAGTCGTAATCGCCGGACAACGAGAACGTCCACTCCGGAATGCCCGGCAGCTGCTCGCCGGAGACACCGCCGAGCGGCGGATCGTCTTCGTCGAGTTCGCTGCGCGCGTACGCGGCCGTAGCAACCAGATTGAGCGCGCTCGTCGGCTGGAGTGTGAGCGTCGCCTCGACGCCGTTCGCCGTCACATCGCTGTCGGCATTGGCGCCGACGTTGACGCCGCCGAGGCTCTGGAACACCTGCATGTCTTTCCAGTCGATCCGATACACCGCGACGTCGTAGCCGACCGCGCCGCCGGCAAGCTTGCCCTTCGCGCCGACCTCGTAGCTCCACAGTGTGTCCGCCTTCACGAACGGCAGCGAGATCACCTCGCCCGTATCGGGATCGAGGAGCGGCAGGTTCGCGGTCGCCGGGCGATAGCCGTCGGCGACGCGCACGTACAGCGAGACATCATCGTTCGGCCGATATCGGGCGTTGAACATGTACGTCTGCACGTCGTCGGAGACCGTCTGCTCCGGCAGCGCCGGACCCGCGAGGAACCCGGTGCCCGTGAACAGCACCGACATGTCGTTGCTGCTGAAGCGCGCGCCGATGGTCGCGTCGAATTGCGGCGTGAAGTAGTACGTCGCGTTGCCGAACACCGCCTTCTCTTCGTAGTTCGACGGGAATTGCTGCGTGACCAGATTGAAGCCGCTCGGCTGCCCGATCGCCTTCTGGAAGTTCGAGCTCTCTTCCTTCGTGTAGTACAGGCCGACCAGCCACTCGAGGTGCTGGTTGTTCGCCGAGGTGAGCCGCAGCTCGTGTGCCCAGCGATCGGTGCTGATGATCAGATCGAGGGGCACCGTGTTCGTGCCCGGCGGATCGCCCGCCAGCTCGTCGACCAGCGGTCCGAAGAAGCGGGTGAGATCGAGCACGGCGTTCTGCGAGAACTCCTGATAGCTGCTGGCGAGCGTGGCCGTTGCCCAGTCGGCCTGGTACTCGAACGTCGCAGCGCTCAGCTCATACTCGATCTCGGTCGGCTGGCCGCCCGGCGCCGTCTCCTGCTCATACTTGCCGAAGAGCGGCTCGCCGGTCGTGATGTCGAACGGGACGCTGTTCTGCTCCGAGAAGTTGAACTTCTGGTCCATGTAGTTCAGCTTGACCTTGAACGCGTCGGTCGGCTTGAACAGCAGCGTCGCCTGGCCGCCCTTCAGCTCGGCGTCGTTGATGTCCTTTTCCGGCCGCGTCGCCTGGTCGATGAACCCCTCGTTGTCCTGGTAGAAGCCGCTGACGCCGAGCGACAGCTTGTCGCTGTTGATCGGCACGTCGACGCCGGCCTTGTAGAGCTGGTTGAACCCGCCTTGCGCGGTCTCGGACAGATCGGTCGCGAAGCGCCCGTTGAATTCGGTGAGCGAAGGCTCCTTGGTGATGTAGCGCAGCGAGCCGCCCATCGAGGCGGCGCCGAACAGCGTGCCCTGCGGTCCCTTGATCACTTCGATGCGCTCGACGTTGCCGAGCAGCGAGTCGAGCGCGAAGTTCGCGCCTTCCGCGAACGCGGTGACGGAGCCGTACGGGATGTCGTCGAGATAGATGCCGACCGAAGGCGTCGAGAAAATGTTGGCGACGCCGCGCATCGTGATCGAGCCCTGCCCGGGCGCGCCGTCGTCGTTGAAGTTGACGCCCGGAATGTACTTGAGCACGCCGCCGATCGAGGTGACGCCGCCGGTCGCGAATGCCTGCGGATCGACGACGGCGACCGATGCAGGAACGTCCTGCACTTCCTGGGCGCGACGCGAGGCCGTGACGATGACTTCTTCGACTTCGACCTGCTCGGCGGCGCCGGCCGCCGACGCGCCGGTCAGGGCGATCAGCCCCCACGTTGCGCAGGCAACGGATCTGTTCAGCAACATTTGACCTCTCCCCCCACAGGTACGGAAAACGCTGTACGGGAACGAGGATGGAATCAAAGCCTCCCGCCGATCTATAAGAATTCAACCGATTTCTGGAATGCTCCCGCGGGTCAGCGGCGCCGATAAATACGCCCGCCTTCGGTCTCGTAGCCAGTGATGCGACCGTCTGCGCCACGGCGGAATGTCAGCAGAAATCGCTCTTCCGGCGCGCGCGCGTCGCTAGCTTCGAACGCGTCGTAGCTCCAGTGCGAGAGAGTGAACTTCGCACCTGGTTGCATTGCGAGCGTCAGGTTGCCCGTGCGTTCCAGCATGATCTGCGCTTCGCCAATCAGCGGATCGGAGTAAGTGCCAACGCAGTCCGCCAGCGGCAGTGACGGGCTCGTCTTCGCCGGCCGCGCTCGCAGCGCTGCGGCGCGCCGCGCGTTCTCTTGTTGCTGCAGCCCGCCGTACAGCTGCAGCAGATCCGCATTCCAATCCTTGCCGCGGCTGTTCAGAAAGCGATCGACGACGTCGTACATGAAGGCGTGTCGGAACTCCACCGGTTCGGCGTTGATGAGAATGACCAGCCCGAGTCGTTCTTCCGGCACGAGCGCCGCGAGCGCGTTCGCGCCATAAAGACTGCCGGTGTGCATCGCGAGCAGCCGGCCCTTGTAGTCCTGCAGAAACCAGCCGAGCCCGTACGCGTAGAAATGCGGATCTGCCTGCCGCGCCGCCGGATAGCCGATGTTCGCGAGCAGCATCTGCGGCTTCAGCGCTTCCGCGACTGTCTCGGGTCTGATGATCGCCTTGCCTTCGAATGTGCCCTTGCCGAGCAGCAGCCGCAGCCACTTCGCCATGTCGGCAGCGCTCGATTCAATGCCTGCGGCACCGAGCGGCTCCGGCGAAACATACAGATCACTCGCGCGCGCAACGCCCTGCTCGATCAGGTGAGCGCCAGTCACGTTCGGGTGCTTGCCGAGATCGGGGCCGACGAAGACGCTGTCGCTCATCCCCAGCGGCTCGAAGATGCGGCGGCGGACGAAGTCCCGAAAGCTCATTCCCGCAACCCGCGCCACGACTTCGGCGGCGATCACGTACATCATGTTGTTGTACGCCCAGGTCGAGCGCAGGCTCGATGCCTGCTTCGCGTACTGCATGTGCTCGAGGCTCGTCCGCGCATCGAAGCCGCGCACCCAGAGCATGTCGAGCTCCTCGAGCCCGGTGCGATGCACGAGCAAGTCGCGAATCGTTACTTCGCGCGTGACGTACGGATCGGCGACGCGGAACTCCGGCAAGTGCCGCACGACCGGATCGTCCCAGCGCAGCTTGCCGTCGTCGACCAGCAAGCCGACAGCCATCGCAGTGAACGCTTTGGTCGTCGATGCGAGCGTGAACGCAGTGTGCGCGTCGACGGGATCGTTGTGCCCGAGATGTTTCGTGCCGAAACCGCGCAGGTACACGACCTGATCGTCCTTCACGATCGCGACCGCGAGGCCGGGAGCGTGCCATTGCTCGCGCGCCTGCTCGATCGCCGCATCCAGGCCGGCCAATGGATCGTCGCTGGCCGGCGCGCGCAGCGGCACAGCACAGACCAGTCCGATCACGAACACTGCAGAGAACCAGCGGATCATGGGTACTCCTCGCAACTGAGCGCGCCATCATCGCTGCTGGCCGCCGTCGCGTCATCGGATTGGCGTTTTTGTTCAAGAGGCGGCGAGAAAAAATATAGATCGGGGGGTGACGCGCCTCCATATTCCGGCCATAGTCGCGCCGCCGCAGGCCGGAACCCACAACGATGCCACGTCTTCTTTCGACTGCTTTGCTGCTCTCGCTGTGGAGCGCCGCCGCGCTCGCGGTCGATCCGCAGGACACGCTGCTGCTCGAGCAGCCGGATATCGACGCGCGGCACATCACTTTCATCTACGACGGCGACGTCTGGGTCGCGAACCGCGACGGCAGCGGTGCCTATCGCCTGACGACCGCCGAAGGCCACGAGTCGTATCCACACTTTTCGCCAGACGGTGCGTCCATTGCTTTCAGCGGCAACTATGACGGCAACGTCGACGTCTACATCGTGCCGGTCGCGGGCGGCAGCCCGAAGCGCCTGACGTGGCACAGCGCCGACGATCTGGTCGAAGGGTTCGACACCAAGGGCCGGGTACTCTTCAGCTCGCAGAGCGACGTGTACTCCGAGCGCGACGTGCACCTGTTCACGATCGACCCGAACGCAGTTTTCCCGGAGCGTCTGCCGATTCCGCGAGGCATCGACGCCGACGTTTCACCGGATGGTCGTGCGATCGCGTATGCGCAGACGGCGCCGCAGGCTCAGTGGAAGGCGTATCGCGGCGGCACGGCAGCGCGCATCGCGATCATGAGCTTTGCCGACCACGCACTGCAGAGGGTCCCGCAGCCGCCGGAGCGCAGCAACGACATCAATCCGATGTGGATCGGCGGCAAGCTGTATTTCGCTTCCGATCGCCACGGCGAATTCAATCTGCACTCGTTCGATCCCGCGACCGGCGAAGTCCGGCAGCTGACCTCGTACTCGGACTTCCCGGTGCTGAACGCCAACGCCGGCGACGGCCGGATCATCTTCGAACAGGGCGGCCACCTGCGCGTGTTCGATCCGGCGACGGCCAACACGCAGACGCTGCGAGTCGCCGTCGCGTCGGATCTGCGCGAGTCGCGGCCGCGCCGCGTGAGCAACGTCGAGTACGTGCGCAACGTTTCGCCCTCCCCCAGCCTGGACCAGGTTGCGCTCGAATATCGCGGCGAGATCGTCACGGTAGCCGCGCAGAAAGGTCCGCCGTTTCGCAATCTCACGCAGTCGACGGGCGCGAACGATCGCACACCCGCGTGGTCGCCGGGCGGCAAGAAGATCGCGTGGTTCTCCGATGACGGCGGCGACTATGCGCTGGAAGTTGCCGACAGCAGCGGCAGCGGTAAGCCGCGCCGCATCGCCATCGAAGGCGGCTCCGGCTTCTATCGCGATCTCAAATGGTCGCCCGACGAGAAGCGCGTGTCGTTCCTCGACAACGCATACAACCTGTTCGTGCTCGATCTGGAAACCGGCCGCGCGCAGCGCATCGCCGACAACCAGTATTTCGGTCACACGCCATTCATCTCGCACAGCTGGTCGCCCGATTCGCAGTGGCTCGCGTACACGCAGAACGGCAACGGCCTGATCCAGGTCGTGTACGTGTACTCGATCGCACAGCGCAAGTCTTTCCGCATCACTGACGGATTGACGGAGGTCAGCGAGCCGGTGTTCGACCGCAACGGCCGCTACTTGTATGTCATCGCTTCCGACCAGGCCGGGCCGGTCAAGGATTGGTTCTCGCTGGCGTCGCTCGACCTGACGTTCACGCATTCGCTGTACGCCATCGTGCTGCGCAAGAACGATCCGTCGCCACTGCCGCTGGAAGGCGAGACGGAAGCGCCCACAGCCGCCGCCGCTCAATCCGTCACGATCGACTTCGACGGCATTGCCGATCGCATCGTGCCGCTGCCGACCGGCGGTGCAACGCTGCGCGGTCTGCAGGCCGGCAAGAGCGGCGAGCTGTACTACCTGTGGACGCCGGCGACGGCGGCCATCACTGCGCTCAATTCTCCGGCGGAGCTGAAGCGCTTCGTCATGAAGGAGCGCGCAGCGAAGACGTTGATCGCCGGCGTTGATGCCTATTTCCTCTCCGCGGATGGCGAGAAGGTGCTGCTGCGACAGGGCAAGAGCCTGAAAGTCGCGCCGGCCGGCGGCGAAATCAAACCCGAGAGCGCCTCCGCGGTGCCGATCGAGGAAGTCTCGATCCTGATCGACCCGCGCGCGGAGTGGCGGCAGATCCTGCGAGAGGCCTGGCGGCTCAACCGCGATTTCTTCTACGCGCCGAATTATCACGGCGTCGACTGGAATGCGATGTGGAAGAAATACGAGCCTTTCCTCGATCACGCAGCAACGCGGAGCGACGTCACACGCATCATGGCGGCAATGGCGAGCGAGCTGCGCGTCGGCCACAGCTACAGCGGCGGCGGCGAATCGATCGCCAAGCCGCCGAACGTCGGGATCGGGCTGCTCGGCGCGGACTTCGAGGTTACCGACGGTCGCTATCGCTTCAAGAAGGTGTATGGCGGACTGAATTGGCGTCCGGGTCTGCGCGCACCGCTGCGAGCGCCGGGCATCTCAGTTGCCGAAGGCGAGTACTTGCTGGCCGTGGACGGCAGGCCGTTGACCACCGAGCGCAACGTCTACAGCGCATTCGAGAACAGAGTCGAGACGCCGGTCGAGATCAGCGTCGGTGCGCGCGCCGACGGCCAGGGCGCACGCACGCTGAAGGTGGTGCCGATCGCCAATGACCGCGAGCTGCGCTACGTCGACTGGGTCGAAGGCAACATCCGCAAGGTCGATGCGGCAACCGGCGGCCGTGTCGCGTACGTGCACGTGCCCGACACGTCAGTTGCTGGCCACGCGTCGTTCAAGCGGTACTTCTTCCCGCAAAGCCAGAAGGACGCGCTGATCCTCGACGATCGCAACAACGGCGGCGGTTTCGTCGCGGACTACTACATCGACACGCTGCGCAAGCAGCCGGTGATTCGCTGGGCCACTCGCTACGGCAAGGATCTGCGCACGCCGCGCGCCGCGATCTACGGTCCGAAGGTGATGATCGTCAACGAGGGTGCGGGCTCGGGCGGCGATCTGCTGCCGTGGATGTTCCGCAAAGCGCAGCTCGGGCAGATCGTCGGCACGCGCACGTGGGGCGGCCTGGTCGGCAACCTGGAGATTCACACGTTGATTGACGGCGGCACGATCACAGCACCGAACATCGGCGGCTGGACGCAGGCAGACGGCTGGGTGATCGAGAACCAGGGCGTGCCGCCCGACATCGAGGTCGAGGAGACGCCGCAGTCACTGCTCGCCGGCCGCGATCCGCAGCTCGAGAAGGCGATCGAGGTCGCGATGCAGGCACTGAAGGAGCATCCAGCGGTTGAGCCGCAGCGGCCGCCGTACCCGAACAAGACGGAGTGACGGAAGTCACGAGGGTCACGGGGGTCACGAGGGTCAGATGAGACGCCCTTCTGACCCGTGTGACTCTCGTCACTCTCGTGACCCTCGTCACTTCAACGGATAACCGCTGAACGTCTTGGCGTCCTTCAACACGACGTGCGTGAACACTTTCTCGACGCCGCCTTCGTCCTGGAGGCGCGCGGCGAGCTCGCGCCACGCACGGATGTCCGGCACCACGACCTTCAGCAGATAGTCGAACTGTCCGCTCACCTGCACCGCCTCGACGACTTCGGCAATCTCTTTCACCATCGACTCGAAACGCGAGAACTCCGCCGGACTGTGGCGCTTCAGCGAGATCTCCGCGTAGATGACCAGCGTCGAGCGCACCAGCTCGAGCGCGATGTGCGCGTGGTAGCCTGAGATCACACCCGCCGCTTCCAGCGCCCGAATGCGTGCGAGGCAGGCGCTCGGCGACAGCGCGACCCGCGCGGCCAGCGTCTGGTTGGTGAGCCGTCCTTCGCTCTGCAGCGCCTGCAGGATCTTCAGGTCGGTGCGATCCAGATTCTTCATGTGCAGAACTCTCTTTTGTGACGCGAGCGGACCGCAGGCCCTGCGGCGCACCCCGCGCGGCGGCGAATTTAGTTCGGCTCCGCGCTGACAATTCCCACGCTTTCAACCGTGTAGCCGTGCGTGGACAGGGTGGTGATTTTGCGCACACTTGCCGCAAACGGACAAACATGTCCGACCCTCGATCAGCGACGACGATGCGCGTCTATCATTCGACCGCTTCCACCGACCACGATCCGACGAGCTTCTTCCGCCGCGGCAAGACCATCGCTCATCCGGAAAGTGCCGAGCGCTATCACGTGTTGCATCGGAGCGTGGTCGATGCCGGCTTCGAGGTGCGCGCCGCCGACGATCACGGCATCGGGCCGCTGCACGCGGTGCACACGCCCGACTACGTCGACTTCGTCGCCAACGGCTGGAACCGGCGCGCCGAGATCGATCCAGCGGCCGTCGAGCTGCTGACCACGCAGTTCGCGCGCCCGCAGATGCATCGCCGCCCCGACGGCATGCTCGGCTTGCTCGGTTACTACACGGCTGACACCTCCACTCCGCTGCGCGCCGGAACGTGGAGCGCGGTCTACGGCGCTGCGCAGGCCGCAATCTCTGCGGCCGACGCCGCGCTCGCCGAAGGCGTCGCCTACGCGTTGTGCCGCCCGCCTGGCCATCATGCCTTCGCCGACTGTGCTGGCGGGTTCTGCTACATCAACAACACAGCGATCGCTGCCCAGCGCCTGCGCTCCAGGACCGGACAGCGCATTGCGATCCTCGATGTCGACGTGCATCACGGCAACGGCACGCAGGGCATCTTCTACGGGCACGCCGAAGTTCTGACGATTTCGCTGCATGCCGATCCGTCGAACTACTTCCCGTTCTACGCCGGCTACGCCGAGGAGATCGGTCGCGGCGCGGGGCTCGGCTTCAATCTGAACCTGCCGCTGCCGCACGGCGCGGGCGACGCGGCGTTCCTGCAAGCGCTCGAGACCGCGCTCGCCCGCATTCGCACGTTCGCGCCAGCCGCGCTGGTGGTCGCGCTCGGGCTTGATGCTTCGGAGCACGACCCGCTCGGTGTGCTCAAAGTGACTCGCGAAGGTTTCTCGCAGACGGCGCGCGCCATCGCGCGGCTCGCGCTGCCGACAGTCATCGTTCAGGAAGGAGGCTACTTGTGTCCGGCACTGCCGCTCAATCTGATCGCGTTCCTGAGTCCGTTCGACCGCTAGAGAGTCCCTCGCAGCGGCCGCAGCGCGCTGCCGTGCACTACCTTCCCGGGGTGGTGCAGGCGAAGCTCGCCGCGGCTCCCGAGCCGAAGCTGTCGGTCGCGTTCATTCTGCTGCACGAGTTCACGCTGTTCGCGTTCTCGGGTTTCGTCGACGCGCTGCGCATCGCTGGCGACGATTTCGACAACAGCCGTCAGCGCGAATGCCGCTGGACGGTGATCGCGCCGACTCTGCAGCCGGTGCGGGCGAACTGCGGCGTCGAAATCACGCCGTGGGAAAGCTTTCCGGATCCCGCGCAGTTCGACTACGTGGTCGTGATCGGCGGCCGCATGGAGCCTCAGCGCAACACCGACCCGCGCATCCTCGAGTACCTGCGGCGCGTCGCCGAGCTGGGCGTCGCCATCATCGGCGTCTGCACGGCGACCTTCGTGCTGGCACGCGCCGGCGTGATGAAGGGCCGCCGCTGCTGCGTGCACTGGAATGCCCGCCTGGACTTCGAAGAGGAGTTTCCGGAGCTCGACGTCGAGTCCGACACGATCTTCCTCGAGGACGGCGATCGCATCACCTGCCCCGGCGGGCAGTCCTCCGCCGACGTCGCACTGCATCTGATCGGCAAACATTGCGGGGCTGCCAGCGCGCGCAAGGCCGCCGCCGGCATGGTGCTCGAAGCGATGCGTGGCAACCGGTCGCCGCAACCGCATGCGGAGGCGGTCTGGTTCGGCGAGATCCGCAAGCCGCTGGTCCGCCGCGCGATCACCATCATGGACCGCTGTATCAGCAAGGAACTGTCGGTGACCGACATCGCGCGTCGCCTGCAGGTGAGCAACAACACACTGTATCGCGCGTTCGAGCAGACGGTTGGCGAGTCCCCGGCGCGCTTCTTCCGCATCATGCGGCTGGCGCACGGCCACTGGAGTCTTCATCACACGAACATGTCGATCGCGCAGGTCGCGCACGTCTACAAGTTCTCGGATGCCTCGCACTTCACGCGCATGCACCGGCTGCTGTACGGGCTGACGCCGGCTCAGGCGCGCGAGCTCGGTGAGGATGGCAGCCGGCATGCAATGCAGGGGCGGCTCCCGGACGGCGTCGTGGGGCACGTGCTCGCGGGAGGGTTGTTCATTTTTCACTAGTCATATTTCACTAAAGAGCGGGTGAATTTTTATAGAATGCAGCGCGCGCTTGCCCCCATGCTCATCGGCTCAACCTACGCGGAGCGAGAACTTGTCGGTATTCAAGCTGCGCAGGCCCTACCTGCTCTTCATCGGCAACGCCGAAGACGAAGCTGACGCCAAGACGGCCTGCGGCCTGCGGGACTGGGCGCGAGACGCCTGTCTCGCGCAGCTGCGTCTGCCTCAGACGAGCGTCGATCTCGGCCTGCCCGACATGACTCCCGAGGCCGCCGCCCGCGCGGGCGCCGGCTCGATGGTCATAGGCGTCGCGCCGGTCGGCGGCGGCATACCGGCCGAGTGGGAATCAAGTCTGCACGCAGCCGTCGCCGCAGGACTGGATGTCGTGAGCGGCATGCACCGGCCACTCGAAATCGTTCCGGGCCTGGCCGAGGCAGCGCGCCAACGCGGCGTCGCACTCGTCAACGTTCGTCTGCCGCGTCACGCCTTTCCGGCCGCTACCGGGCGGCGGCGCAGCGGCAAGCGGCTGTTGACGGTCGGAACCGATTGCGCGCTCGGCAAGAAGTACACCGCTTTGGCGCTGACGGAAGCGATGCGTGCGCGCGGTGTTGCCGCTGACTTTCGTGCCACCGGCCAGACCGGCATCCTGATTTCCGGCGGCGGCATTGCCCTCGACGCTGTCATTGCCGACTTCGCGGCCGGCGCTGCGGAAACGCTGTCGCCCGACGCGGCGCCGGACCATTGGGACGTCGTCGAGGGTCAGGGGTCCTTGTTTCATCCCGCCTATGCCGGCGTGACGCTCGCGCTCGTCCACGGCTCGCAGCCGGACGTGATGATCCTGTGCCACGATCCGACGCGGCCGACCATCCATGGCTTCCCGGGCTTTCCCATCCCCGATCTGCGCGTGGCGGCAGCGCGTTATCTCGAAGCGGCACGCCTGACCAATCCCGACGCGCAACTCGGCGGCGTGAGCCTGAATACGTCGATGCTCGACGCCGCGAAGCGCGAGCGCGTGCTCGCCGAGACTGCGAACCTCCTCGGCGTCCCCTGCTTCGACCCGTTGCAGACGCCGCTCAAGCCGGCGCTCGATTTCTTCCTGCGCCGATGAAACACGAGCTGTCGATCCAGACTCGCGTCTGGCCGCTGCACGAGCCGTTCGTGATTGCGCGCAGCTCGCAAACGACGTGCGAGGTGATCGTCGCGCAACTTGCTGCCGGCGGACACGTCGGTCGCGGCGAAGCAGTCGGTGTCGACTATCACGGCGAGACCATCGATTCCATGCGGGCACAGATCGAAGGTGTACGCCAGATCATCGAACGCGGAGTCGATCGCCGCGAGCTGCTGGAGATTCTGCCCGCCGGCGGCGCGCGCAACGCTGTCGATGCTGCGTTGTGGGATCTGGAAGCGAAGAGCAGCGGAAGAACTGTGTGGGAGCTCGCAGGCATCGCTCGGCCGCGAACGATCTCCACGTGCATCACGATCGGGATTCGCTCGATCGCCGAATACGCAGCAAAGGCGCGCGCCCTCGCCCGCTACGAGTGGATCAAGGTCAAAGTATCGAGCGAGCGCCCGCTGGAAGCAGTGGCGGCCGTCCGTCGCGCCGCGCCCGCGGCGCATCTGGTCGTTGACGCGAATCAGTCCTGGAGCATCGAAACGCTGCAGAAGCTGGCGCCGGAGCTGGCGCGGCTGCACGTGGACCTGCTGGAACAGCCGGTGCGCGAGAGCGAAGACGGCCCGCTCGCCGGGCTCGAGCTGCCCGTGCCGGTCTGCGCCGATGAGCCCGCGAACACGGTCGAGGACCTGCCGCGGCTGGTCGATCGCTATGACTTCGTGAACATCAAGCTCGACAAGAGCGGCGGACTCACCGCTGCGCTCGATTTCGCATACGCGGCGCGTGCCGCGGGGGTGCGGCTCATGGTCGGCTGCATGGTCGGCGGATCGCTGGCGATGGCGCCGGGGATGGTGCTGGCGCAGCTGTGCGAGATTGCGGACCTCGACGGGCCGCTGCTGCAGTCCGAGGACTGGCCGGACGGAATCGACTATCGCGACGGCGTGATGAGCCTGCCGTCGCGCAAGCTCTGGGGCTGACTCAGGCCCATTTGCCGGCGGGTTGTCGGCTGCGGCCGGCGAAATAGCGCTCCGTGCTGTCGATCAGCTTTTGCTGCTCGCCGTTGATGCTGCCGTCGAGGGCCGCCACCTTGCGCATCATCCCCAGGAGCGAGGCCACCGCATCCGGTTCGAAGCGCTCTGCGCTGCGCGCCAGGATCTTGTCGAGGTGATCGACGAGGTAGATCTCGTCGCGGATCAGGTGCGAGCTCGCGAGCAGCAGATCGCTCGCTTCGTCGCGCGAGATCGAGAACTCGCTCTGGAACATCGCCAGCAGCTCGCGCTTCTGGTCGGACGTGATGGCACCGTCCGCCTTGGCCACTCCGAGCAGCAGCACCGCGGCAACGTCGATCGGCCGTTCCAGCTTGTAGATCGGCCGCATGCCGTAGCTGCGGCTCCATTGCCAGCGCCGATACGCCAGGAACGGATTCAGCGAGCTGAACTGGAAGCCGGAGCGTTGCAGCGAGTTCAGGGCCCACAGCAGACCGGCAATGGCCGTGATCGCGGCGATCAGCATCGGCATCGGATGTCCTCCCTTTCCCGCGCCGAAGGGTAGCATCGCGCACACGCCCGGCGCGGTGACAGTTCGCAATTTTACGCGAGCGGAACCTCGCGCCATTGACGCAGCACCGGGAAATACAGCGCCGCCCGGACCGTTTCGCCCGGCCGGAAGGCCCGCATCAGCCGGGCGTACCGCTCCAGCTGCGGCCGGTAGCGCGTGACTTCCTCGTTCAGGAAGGCGTCCAGCCCGCCGCCCTCGTGAGTGCTGGTCTTGAAATCGACGATCCAGCGCTGGCCGGTCTCATCGATGAACGTGCGATCGATGACGCCCTCGAGGATCTGCCCGTCGACGACGCCACTCAGCGCCAGTTCGGACGCCGCTTCGCGAATGCCGCTGTCGATCCCCAGCAGCCAGCGGCCGCGCTCGTCGCCGAGCGTGCGCTCCATCGCCGCCATGACTCGCTCGCAGGCAGCTGCGCAGCGATCCGGCGGCACGCCGAGCTCTGCCAGCTCGGCCATCAGTCGCGCACGCGCCAGGCGCAACGCTTCGGGCGATGCCTGTACGCCGGGCCGGCAGATCCGATCGAGCTCGCGATGCACGAGCGTGCCGACGTGGCGGCTCACCTGCGACACCCAATCGAACACGGGCCGGTCGTCGTCGATGTCCACCACTTCGGCGCCTGGCGCCGGCGTCACCAGTTGGGTACGCGGTGGTCGCCATTCGAGCGGCAGCCGTCGCAGCTTCTGCGGCGGCGCCGGCTTGTAGCCGGCTGGAATCGGCGCGGACGGTTCGGTTTCCCAGAAGCTCGTCTCCACGGCGCCCCACACCATGCGCAGCATTGAGCCGCGCCGCGGCTCATCGAGCACCAGGCGGCCATCGCGTTCCTTCGCGGTGGCATTACCGAGGATGTGCAGCTCGCGTTTCGCGCGAGTGACGGCAACGTACAGCAAGCGCGCTCGTTCGCGCGCAACGCGACGCCGCTCCATCAGCTCGATCCAGCGATAGATCGGGTCGGGATCGCCGCCATCAGGCTTCACGGGCGCCAGCACCATGCCGCCGTGAGGTCCGGCGACGCGCGCCCAGCGCAGCAGCTCGCGATTGTAGTTGGGCAGATAGCGCTGCAACCCCGGTACGATGACCGTGTCGAACTCGAGTCCTTTCGCAGCGTGGATCGTCATCACTTCGACGCGCGCGGCGCCGGCAAACCGCGCGTTGGCGAACAGCCGGAACAGTTGCTCCTCGAGCCGCGCCACGTCATCGAGATCGGCGACGTTCTCGATCTGCTCCAGCCGCGCCAGGTACGACTCCGCATCGTCGAGGTCATCGATGCGTGTCAGCGTTGCCGGCCCGCCGAGTGCATTCCAGGTGCGCTCGACCCAGATGCGCAGCGGCCAGCGGCCCCGTTCGGCCAGCGCCGCGCCGAGGATCTGCCAGGCTCGCGCCAGTCGCGCGCGTCCTTCGTCGGACAATCGTCCTTCCGCGAAGAGATCGTCGTGCGTCGAGCCGAGTGCGCGGGGGATCGCGTCTTCGAGCGTCGTCGTCGCCAGTGCGGCCAATGTGTGCAGGTCCGCCAGCGTGAGACCGCACCAGGGCGCGCGCAGGACTGCGAGCCACGCGGTCCGATCCGCGACATGGACCAGCGCGCGCGTCAATGCAATGAGATCCTGCACGACCGGACGGTCGCGCAGCTGCTCGATCTCGATCGCCTGAAAATCGACGCTGGCTTCGGCGAGCGCTCGCGCAATTGCATCCACGTGCGTGCGTGCCGCGACCAGAATCGCGATGCGTCCGTCCGCGGACTGCTCCAGCGTCTCGCGAACGATCGACACGACGCGCGCAGCTTCGATGTCTTCGTCGGCGTTGACGAAGGTATGAACCTGCACGCCTCCGCCGCTGTCAGCCACCGTCGCCGTACTCGGGCTGTACTGAACAGCGCCCTGCTCCGCATCGTTGCGCGCAGCGAGTACGGCAGGAAACGATTGATTGACCCACTCGACGATGGCCGGCGTCGAGCGGAAATTCGCTTCCAGCCGCAGCGGCTGCAGGCGCAGGTTGCGCAACCCGTGCTGCTGCAGGTCGATGAACAAACCGACTTCGGCCTGGCGGAAGCGATAGATCGACTGCATCGGATCGCCGACGCAGAACAGCGTGCGGCCATCGCCGTCCGCCCAGCCCCCGGTCAGGCGCTCCAGCAGGTCGAGCTGACTGAACGAAGTGTCCTGAAACTCGTCGACCAGGATGTGCTGCAGGCGATAGTCGAACGCGAGCGCCAGATCGGTCGGCTCATCAGCGGTGCCGAGGGCACGCAACGCGCGCAGAGCGATCTCCACGTAGTCGGCCTTGCCTTGCGACTGGAAGACAACCTGCAGCTCGGCAACGGCCGCCGGCAGCAGTTCGAGCAATGCTTCCAGGACTCGCCACTGTTCGTCGCTGTAGACCGGATCGGGCAGCGTTCGCAACGTCGCGAGATCTTCGAGCAGCCGCGGATCGCTGCCGACCGAACGCAGCATCTCGATCATGCGCGCCTTGATCTCGCGATTCGTCGGCGGGAAGCCCTGGCGCACGCTGACGCTCTCGTACAGGTCGTCCTTGTTGCGATCCTTCTTGAAGAGCATCGAGGCGATCTCGCGCCAGACCGGCAACGCATTGCTGACCGGCAGCAGCGGCGCCGCATGCGCGGCGCAGATCTCCAGGGCCGCGCGCATCGCCGGCGATGTCCGGTCCTCGTTCAGCAGGTTGCGGGCAGAGAACCGGCGCAGGTGGAGCAGCGTCTCGCAGCGCTCCTTGCCGAGAGCCTCGCAGAGCGTCTGCAGGTGATTCTCGACCAGTCGGGTCAGGGTCGCTTGCAGCGTCGCACGCAGGTCCGTACTGGCGCGCGCATGCATGACGATGTGCAGCCATTGATCGCGCTTCGCCAGCAGGTCGTTGAGCAGCTGGATCAGCCGCTCGACCCGATTGCCCAGGTGCATGACGAGCACTTCGAGATGCGCGGCCACTGCGGAGCCGTCGCCGAGGCGTTCGAGGAGCCGTCGCCCCGCCAGCTCATACAGCGGCGCCATGTCGGTCGTCGGCTCGAGCGCCGCGCCGGTGCCTGCGACGACCGGCAGTCGCCGGGCGAGCGATGCGTTGAGCGCATCGATCGTCTGAATACGCAGTCGCGCCGGGTGCTGCGTCAGCTGCCATTCGCGCTTCGCGTCGACTTCGCGTACTGCGCGCGCGAGCTCCCAGGTCGAGCGCTTGTGCGGCGACTCGGGCGGCAGCGCTTCGGCGCTTTGCAATGCCTGCAGAATACGTTCGCGCATTTCGGCCGCGGCCTTGCGCGTGAAGGTGATCGCCAGAATCTGCTCCGGCGACTCGACAGTGGCGAGCAGCCGCAGATAGCGCTGCGTCAGGAGCTCTGTCTTGCCGGAGCCTGCAGGCGCCTGGACGATGAAGGACCGCCGGGGATCGAGCGCCGCGCTGCGTGCTGCTGCGTCGCTAATCATCGGGCGTGAACTCCGGCTCGGGCTCGCTCAGGGCCAGATCGTTGATGCGACAGAACGTGCTGAGGTGGCAGGTCGTGCACTCGAACGGCAGCGGATCGACAGTCGCTTCCCCCCCGACGTAGCGCTCGGCAAGCCGCGTCAGCGAGAAGCGCCAATAGTGCAGCAGCGATTGCCAGTCGTTCGGATCGCCAAGATCGATCCGCACGCCGTTCGGATAGACCCACACGCCATCAGCGACGTTACTGCCGTCGCTCCAGCCCCGATACTCGACCGCGCCCGGCGTGAGCACGACGAACGCGAGTGCGCGCAAGCGCTCGGCGTGCGCGAGCCCATACAAAGGCAACTGTGGATTGCGCGGGCGACCTGGCAGCACGTCGAGCCAGCCGCGTGGGCGATGCACGCCGCCGACCTTGTAGTCGATCAGCAGTTCGCCGCCCGACGACAGCTCGTCGATGCGATCCGGTCGCAGCGTGATCGTCAGTCCGCCGATCGAGAACTGCTCGGAGGCCTCCGCGAGACGCACCGTGAACGGCGGCCGAAGTTTCTCGATCGCAAGCAATCGCAGGACCTGCCGGACGGCGCTCTCGATTTCGAGCGCCGCGAGCCGGTGTCGATAGCGGATATCTCCCGGCAGCGCTTGCGCCGCGTGACGCTGCGCACTGTCGCGAACCTGGCGTTCGAGGGCGCTGTCCTCGATCGCGAGCAGCTGTTCCTGACTGCGAAACGTCGCCCAGACCTCGGCCAGCACCCGATGCAGCAGCGCTCCGCGGTCGACCGGCTCGACCCCGAGGCTGACCCGCGGCATCGGCTGAGCACGCAGCCGGATCTCGGCCTGAGCCCGGAACGGACAGCGCGATTGCAATTCAACCGTGCGTGCACCGCCGCGCGCTTCGCTCACCGACAACGGCGGCGCCCGGTCGTCCCGGATCGCGTGCAGCGTCGGCCGTTGCTCGAAGAGCACGCGTCGCAGCGATCCTGCAGGTCCAGGCTTCAGCTCGCGCTCCGACGCCGACTCGATTCGATCGAGCAGCGGACTGCGGGCGAGGTGTACGTCGCCGTCGCGCTGCGGCCAGCTCAGCACGACCTTCGGCGCGCTGCTCGTCCATCGTCGCAACTGGATCGTCGCCTGCTGCAGCACGCCGCCGGCTGTAGCTTCAGGAATGCCTGCAGTTCTTTGCAGCTCCAGCGGAATCAGTGCATCCGGATTGACTGGCGATGGCATGTGATCTGCGTCGAGGCCTGTGACCCACAGCGCATCGAATTGCATGCCGGCACTAGTAGTGCTGTCGATCACCGTGACTGCGGCGCTCGCCGTCTCGGGTTCGAATGGCGTGTCGCTCAGCAGGTCGCGCAGGCACGCGAGTGCTTCCTGCAGGCTCATGCGTCCCGTCACCGCATCGAGCGCGCCGAATTCGGCGAGCACGCCATGAAATTTTTCGAGCGTCTGGTGCTCGACGCTGCTCAGCGTGCGATCCCCGGGCCAGCCCGCCGCCTGCCACAGCGCGTGGAAGTTTTCGGCCCAGCTGCTGGCGGGCCCGCTGCTCAGACCGCGCACGACGGTGTTCACGTCGCGCGCGGCGACCTGCAATCGCGGGCAATCTGTCATAGCCGCCCAGCGCTCGATCTCGAACCAGTTCCAGCGGTCGCGCTGCTCGTCGCGCAAGCGGCGATCGGCGAGCGCGCGCTGCGATCGCTCGGCGTGCCCGCCGGCGATGAAAGCGGTTCGCAACAGCCTGCCTGCATCGGTACTCGTGCACTCGCGTGCCGCCAGCTGCAGCACGAGCAAAGCCGCGTCGACGAGCGGATAGTCGGACATCGGCATCGGCGCCGCGAGCACGACGGGAATCGGCAGCGTGCCGCTCAACGTCTGGCGCGCTGCCGGCACGAAGACGTCCTCGAACACGCGTCGCACTGCTTCGCGGCGCGAAGCGAGGTCCGGCAGGATCACTCCGACGTTATCCGAGCCCGCGAGCACTTGATCGCGCGCCCACTGTGCTGCCAGATCGAGCTCGGCCGTCGCATCCTCTGCGGCGACGAGGGTAAGTTCGGAAGAATCGCCCGCAGTGGCGGCGATATCGACCACACGATCGCTCGCGCGCCAGCGCTCCAGCAACCGCGTCATCGCCGGTGGCATGGCGTCGAAGCCCGCGAACGCGATGCGTTCGGCTGGAATCAGCTGCGCGTCCCAGGCCCAATGGGCGAGCTGCGCCTCGTCGGCCGCATCGATAGCGACACAGCGGCGCTCGAACTCCCAACACCAGGCATGAAGCGCCTGTGCTTCCGGCGTATCGAATGTCTGCAGGCGCTCCAACGGAATCAGGTAGTCGTGCATTCGCCGCCAGCTGCGGCCGGCCAATCGTGCCGCGCTTGCAGGGCTCAGCAGCTCGCGAGCCGCGCGGCTGTTCGCGACGACTTCATCCCAGAGGATCCGTGCCTGCGTGGCCGTCAGTACGCGCGATCTCGCAGTCGGTGGCGAGCCGGATGCACGCGCGTCGAGATGTTGCTGACGCAGCCAGGCGCTCCACGGCAACGCGCGTGGCGTGCGCCAAGCAGTCAATCCCTGCTGCTGCGCATGTCGCGCATACCCTAGCCGAATGGCGTGCGCCAGCCGGCGGCTCGCCGTTAGAACAGCGACGTCGTCTTCGAGAAGAGCGTAGAGATGCACTCTACTTCGTGACGATCCGCAGCTCGGGGGCGGGACGCGACACCGGCTCGGCGCCGGCCGCGTAGCTGTCCAGCAGCTCCTCCATGCGGCGGAACACTTCGGCCAGCACTTCCGGCCGCGGCAGGTTCGTGATCCGGAAATGCGAGTTGTAGGCCGTGTTGAAACTGATGCCGGGCGCGAGCAGCACATGCTTGTGCTCGAGCAGATCCATCGCAAACTGCTGGTCATCGAAGCCCGGCAGCACGCCCTCTTTCACACCGACGAATGCGTAGATCGCACCCCGCGGCGCACGCACCTGCAGATACTTGCTCGCGGCGACAGCATCGAGGATGGCCTGGCGCGATTGGAACAGCCGGCCGCCGGGCCGCGTCAGCTCGTAGATGCTCTGGTAGCCGCCAAGCGCCGTCTGCACGGCCCACTGCCCCGGCACGTTGCTGCACAGTCGCAGCGATGAAAGCTTGTCCAGTGCGTGCAGATAGTCGCGTGCGCCTTCCAGCTCGCCCGAGAACACCGCCCAGCCGACGCGATAGCCGCAGGCGCGGTAGACCTTCGACAGACCCGCGAGCGTGCAGCAGAGCGTTGCGTTGACCAGCGTCGCCATCGGCACGAACTCGGCGTCGCCGTACAGGACCTGGTCGTAGATCTCATCGCTGAACACGACCAGGTGATGCCGCTCGGCGAGCTGCGCGATCGCTTCGAGCGTGGCGCGCGAGTACACGGCGCCCGTCGGATTGTTCGGATTGATGACGACGATCGCACGCGTCCGGCTCGTGATCAGCGCCTCGATGTCGCGGGGATCGGGCTCGAAGTTGTTCTCGGGACGACACGGGTAGTGCACGGCACGGCCGCGGTTCAGGTTCACGGCGGCCGTCCACAGCGGATAGTCCGGCGTCGGCACCAGCACTTCGTCGTCGGTCGACAGCAGCGCGCGCAGCACCAGGTCGATCAGCTCGCTGACGCCGTTCCCCATGAAGACTTCTTCGACGCTCACACCGCGCACGCCGCGGCTCTGCTGCTGCATCACGACGGCTTCGCGCGCCGGGAATACACCCTTTTGATGGCAGTAGGCCTCGCTCGACTTCAGGTTCTCGATCATCGCCAGGCGCATCGTCTCCGGTGTCCGAAAGCCGAACAGGCCGGGATTGCCGATGTTGAGCGGAATGATCTCGTAGCCGAGCCGCTCCATCTCGTGCGCGCGCCGCGCCAGGTCGCCGCGAATCTCGTAGCGGACGTTGGCGAGGCTGGAGCTGGGACGAATCGTGCGCATGGTTTGAAGATAGCAGAATCAGAGTCGGGCTAAAGCCCGACCTACAGCGATCCCGTAGGTCGGACTTCGATCGGACATTTTCAATGTTCCATCAGCAGCGAGCCGAAGCCGTCGACCTTGTCCTCGATGCCGCTGCTGCGCAGCGCGTGCCAGTACGTGCAGGTATTCACGGCGAGCACGGGCTTGCCGAGCCAGCGCTCGGCTTCCGCCGCGACGCCGGCGAATGCCAGGTTCGTGCCCACCTGCAGGATCAGCTCGACGCTGGAGTCGTCAACCTCGCGCACCGCGCGCCGCAGCCGCTCCGGAGACTCGTGCGCCATCAGCAGCGGACTGTTGCTTTTGAGGCCGAGCAGGTTGACGACCTCGAAGCCGCTGTCGCTGAAAGCACGCCGGACCTGTGCGTCGCCGGAAGGCATGTAGGGAGTGATCAGGCTGATGCGACGGATGCCGCCGTAGCGTTGAATCGCCGCGTGGCATGCCTGGGCGCCGAGAATCACCTTCACGCCGGCACGCGATTCGAGATGCGCCTGCAGACCGCCGGCATCCATCACGCCTTCCCAGAACGTCTCCGCGGACATGCCGAGAATGACGGCACCCGGCGAGCACGCCATGACCGTCGCCAGCGCGCCTTCGATCGAAGCACGCACCTGCGTCATCATCGATTCGAACTCGCTCTGCGTGCCGACGGGCGTGTCCGGGATGACGACGCGCGCCATCTGGTTGGTGATGCCCGGCGGCCGCATGGCGTCGAACTCCGGCTGCACGACCGTATTGGTCGCGGGTGCCAGGACACCGAACTTGAAACGGGGTGCGAGTGCGTCGGGCATGGGCGCTAGTCTACCGTCAGCCGCCGACGCGGCGGGCCAGGGATTCCGTACACTGGAATGTGCGTCACGGCCGCGCGCCCTGGTTTGACTCAGCCGGCCGATTTCCCTTACCGTGGCGCGCCGCCGTCCGGCGGCACCTCATGTCTTCAATGTCCCCTTACGGAGCTGGGTGTGAGCAAGATTCTGGTGGGCCTGAAACGGGTCGTGGACTACAACGTCCGCGTCCGCGTCAAGCCGGACGGCACGGGTGTCGTGACCGACGGCGTCAAGATGAGCATCAATCCCTTCGATGAGATCGCGCTCGAAGAGGCGCTGCGCATCAAGGAAAAAGGCGGCGCCACCGAGGTCATCGTCGCCAGCATCGGGCCTGCCGACACGCAGCAGCAGCTGCGGACCGGGCTCGCGATGGGCGCGGACCGCGCCATCCTGGTCCAGACGGACAGCCAGGTCGAGCCGCTCGCCGCCGCGCGCATCTTCCAGAAACTGGTCGAGAAGGAAGCGCCGCAGCTCGTGATCCTCGGCAAGCAAGGCATCGACGACGACAACAACCAGACGGGCCAAATGCTCGCGGCGCTGTGGAACCGGCCGCAGGCGACGTTCGCCTCGAAGGTCGAGCTCGATGGTGCGAAGGCGCGCGTCACGCGCGAAGTCGATGCGGGCCTGGAGACGATCGAGATCGAGCTGCCGGCCGTGATCACCACCGACCTGCGTCTCAACGAGCCGCGCTACGTGAAGCTGCCGGACATCATGAAGGCGAAGAAGAAGCAGCTCGACACGCTCGCGGTCGCCGATCTCGGCGTCGATGCGGGCGCGCAGTTCAAGACGCTCAAGCACGAGCCGCCGGCGGCGCGTCAGAAAGGCATCATGGTGAAAGACGTCGCCGGCCTGATCGCGGCGCTCAAGCAGAAGGGTCTGTTGTAATGGCCAAGATTCTCGTCGTTGCCGAGCATGCGAACGGCAAGCTCAATCCCTCCACCGCCAAGTGCGTCAGCTGCGCCGCCGGCATTCAGGGTGCGGAAATCGACGTCGCGGTGCTCGCCGCGGACGCGGCCGCCGTCGCGAAAGAGGCCGCCGCGATCCAGGGCGTGAAGCGCGTGCTGAAGATCGAGAACGCTGCGAACGCCGAGCCGCTCGCTGCCGTGCTCGCGCCGCAGGTCGCGGCCGCAGCCGCGAACTACACGCACGTCTTCGGACCTTCCACGACCTTCGGCAAGGATCTGATGCCGCGTGTTGCGGCGCTGCTCGGCGTGGGTCAGTTGAGCGACATCATGGCGGTCGAGTCCGCCTACAGGTTCCGCCGCCCGATCTACGCGGGCAATGCGGTGATCACGGTGGAAGCGTCACAGGACAAGAAGCTGGTGGCGACCGTCCGGACAGCATCCTTCCAGCCTGCCGCTGCCGGTGGCAGCGCGAGTGTGGAATCCGCGAACGTCACGGCGCAGCTGCCGACTCACACCCGCTTCGTATCGCGCTCCGCTGCGGCGACCGGTCGCCCGGATCTGCAGACAGCGTCGCGCGTCGTCTCGGGCGGTCGCGCCCTCGGCAGCGCAGACAACTTCAAGGTCATCTACAGCCTGGCTGACAAGCTCGGTGCGGCTGTCGGCGCGTCACGCGCCGCTGTCGATGCGGGCTACGCGGCCAACGATCTGCAGGTGGGTCAAACGGGCAAGATCATCGCGCCTGAGCTGTACGTCGCGATCGGCATCTCCGGCGCGATTCAGCACCTGACGGGCATCAAGGATGCGCGGACGATCGTCGCGATCAACAAGGACAGCGAAGCGCCGATCTTCGAAGTCGCCGACATCGGTCTGGTCGGCGACTTGTTCACGATCCTGCCGGAGCTGGAAAAAGCAGTGTCGGGCTAAAGCCCGGCCCACAGATCAGAGCTGAGTGAGGGCGTGCTCGGCGCTGGAGACCTTGAACTCGCCCTTCTGCTCGACGTTGACCTGCTTGACGGTCCCGTTGTCGATCACCAGCGAGAAGCGCTGACCGCGCATCCCCATGCCGTAGCCGGTAGCGTCGAGCTCCAGGCCGAGCGCCTTGGTGTACTCGCCGTTGCCGTCGGCCAGCATGTCGACCTTGCCTTCGGTGTTCTGCGCCTTGCCCCACGCCTTCATCACGAACGCGTCGTTGACCGACAGGCAGGCGATCGTCCCGACGCCTTTCTTCTTGATGTCGGCGGCCTTTTCGACGAAGCCCGGCAGATGCTTGGCGTCGCAGGTCGGCGTGAACGCGCCGGGCACCGAGAACAGCACGACCTTCTTTCCCTTGAAGTACTCGTCGGCGCTCACCTTCTGCGGCCCGTCCGCCGTGGCGAGGGTCAGCGTTCCGGACGGCATCTTGTCTCCGACTTTGATGGGCATGATCGTCTCCTGATAGGTGAGCGCGAAATTGTAGCAGCGCGACCCCAGCCACCGTCAGGAGGTCACGTGAGTCACGTGGGTCACGTAAGTGACGCGCCTACTCTGGCCCTCGTCACTCTCGTGACCCTCGTCACTCACGTCACTTTTACAAAAGTCTCAACGCCCCACGCGCCCCCAAAATATGCGATCTCATCAGCGCCGCGCTCCAGTCGCCGTCGCGTGCTTCGAGCGCACGGACGATTTCCAGGTGATGCGAGGCGCTGCGGATCAGATCCTCGTCCTGGTAGGTCACGAACGTCTTCATCATCAGCGGCGCTTCGATCAGCGACGAGAGTGCTCCGACCAGGCGCGCGCTGCCCGCAAAGTCGTGGATGCGGCGGTGAAACTGACTGTTGAGATCGCCGACGCGCTCCAGGTAGCCCTCGGTCTTGCTCAGCGACTCGTGGTACTGGTCTTCGGCGAGCTGTCGCAGCTCGGCGATGCCCTCGGCCGTCATGCGGCGCGCCGCCCGCGCCGCGCCGTAGGATTCCAGGAGCGCACGCAACTCGAACACGTCGTCGCGATCCTCCGCGGTCCACTCAGCGACGATCGCGCCCTGGTGCGGGATGAACTCGAGCAACCCCTCGGCGTGGAGTTTGCGCAGGGCTTCCCGGACCGGCGTGCGGCTGACGCCGGCAACCGCGGCGACTTCCTGCTCCGTGATGCGGCACGCGGCGGGATACACGCCGCGCACGATTCGCTCGCGGACGGTCTGGTACGCCTTGTCCACTGCTTTGGCCATGATTTTCCCTTCGTATGTATTTTGTGGGGGCCTGGGGGGCCCAATGGCCGGCAGTGTATACGCGGTGGGTTCATCGATGACAGCCGTGCGACGGCCCGCGAACCACCGATTGCGGGCCGTCGCTGCGGTCGCCCGGCTCCTCCCTGCAGCGTGCCGGCAATCGAAGCGATAGATCAGCTGTGCTGTCTAAGCAGCTGATCTTTTGGGAAATCCCCCAGCCTTGGAAACCATGCTCGGCACCGGCTTGCCGCGCTGCTCCTGCAGCCAGCGCGCGGTCTCGATCAGCCGGCCCAGGTCGATCCCTGTGTCGAATCCGCTACGCGACAACATGTACAACAGATCCTCGGTGGCCACGTTGCCGGTCGCGTTCGGAGCGAACGGACAGCCGCCGATGCCACCGACGCTCGCATCCAATGTATGCACGCCGGCCATCACCGCTGCATACGCGTTGGCGACGGCGGTATTCCGGGTGTTGTGGAAGTGGCAGCGCAGCGGCACGCCGTCGAGGGCCGGGAGCAGCTGCTCGGCCAGGGCGGTCACCTGCGTTGGAACAGCGACGCCAATCGTATCGGCGATGGCGATCTCGATGGGCTTCGCCGTTGCCAGGCGGCGAGCGATCTCGACCACTCGCGCGGCCGGCACCTCCCCTTCGAACGGGCACCCGAACGAAACCGAGATGGTCACCTGCGCGCGGATGCCGGCGGCATGCGCCAGCGGCGCGATCTCTTCCCAAGCCGCAATAGTCGCTTCGATCGACGCGCCTTGGTTGCGTTGTGCGAACGTGTCGGTCGCCGCGGTCACCATGCCGATCTCGGTGCAGCCGGCTGCGAGCGCACGGTCGAAGCCGCGACGATTCAGCACCAGTCCGACGTACTGCACACCCGGGCGACGCGGTAGACCCGCGAGGACCGCCTCCGCATCTGCCATCTGCGGGACGCGCTTGGGATTCACAAAGCTCGCCACTTCGACGCGGCGAACGCCGGCGTCGACCAGTCTGCTGATGAGCTCGAGCTTGAGCGGCGTCGCGAGCACTTCCGGCTCGCTTTGCAACCCGTCGCGCGGGCCGACTTCGACGATTTCGATGCGGCGAACCATGCTCACATCCTACACCTCGCAATCCGTCACGGCCCCGCGCGAGGCGCTGCTGACGACGCGTGCATACTTTGCAAGCACGCCTTTGCGCGCGTAAGGCTCCGGCGCGCGCCATTCGGCGCGGCGTTGCACGAGCGTTGCCTCGGGAACGTCGAGCCGCATCTCGCGCGTCTGCGCGTCGATCGTGATGGCATCGCCATCTCGCACCAGCGCGATCGGACCGCCGACCGCCGCCTCGGGCGCGATGTGTCCGACGACGAATCCGCGGCTGCCGCCGGAGAAGCGGCCGTCGGTGATCAGCGCCACCTGGTCGGCTAGGCCGCGTCCGGCAATGGCGCTGGTCGGGCTCAGCATCTCGCGCATGCCGGGGCCGCCTTTCGGCCCTTCATAGCGAATGACGACGACGTCGCCGGCGGCGACTTTGCCGTCGAGGATTGCCTGCACGGACGCTTCCTCGCCGTCGAATACCCGCGCGCGGCCCGTGAACGACAATCCTTCCTTGCCGGTGATTTTTGCCACCGCGCCTTCCGGCGCCAGATTTCCGTACAGCACCACCAGATGGCTGTCGGGTTTGATCGGATTCGAGAACGCCCGGACGATGTCCTGACTCTTCGGGTACGGCTTCACCGGCTTGAGATTCTGCGCGAGCGTCTTGCCCGTCACGGTCAGGCAGTCGCCGTGCAGGAGCCCTGCGCCGAGCAGCATCTTCATCAGCGGCTGGATGCCGCCGATGCGGATCAGTTCCGACATCATGTATTTGCCGCTCGGCTTGAGGTCCGCGAGCACCGGCACGCGCTTGCCGATGCGGGTGAAATCGTCGAGCTCCAGCGGCACGTTGGCCGCGTGCGCCATCGCCAGCAGGTGCAGGACTGCGTTCGTCGAACCACTGAGCGCAATCACGACCGCGATTGCATTCTCGAAGGCCTCGCGCGTCAGGATCTGCGAGGGCGTGATGCCGGCTTTGACGAGTCGCACCACTGCTTTGCCGGCATCCTCACAGTCCTTCATCTTGTGGCGTGAGACCGCCTCCTGCGCGGAGCTGTTCGGCAGGCTCATGCCGAGCGCTTCGATGGCCGATGCCATCGTGTTCGCCGTGTACATGCCGGCGCAGCTGCCCGGTCCTGGAATCGCCGTGCGCTCGATTTCGTTCATTTCGCGTGCCGAGATCGCACCGGTGGCAAAAGCGCCGCGCGCTTCGAACACCGAGATTATGTCGCGACGCTTCGCGCCCGGCCGGATCGTGCCGCCGTACACGAACACCGAAGGGCGATCGAGCCGCGCGAGCGCGATCAGGCAACCGGGCATGTTCTTGTCGCAGCCGCCGATCGCGACAACGCCGTCGAAGCCCTGCGCGCCCGAGACGGTCTCGATCGAATCAGCGATCACCTCGCGGGAGACGAGCGAGTAGCGCATCCCCGGCGCGCCGTTGGAGATACCGTCGGATACGGTGATCGTGCCGAACGTCGTGCTCTTGCCGCCGGCCTTGTCGACTGCAGCCGCCGCCGCCCGCGCCAGCCGGTCGATGTGCATGTTGCACGGAGTAAGATTGCTCCACGTGGAAGCAACGCCGATGGCCGGCTTCTTGAAGTCGGCATCCTTGTAGCCGACCGCGCGCAGCATGGCGCGGCTCGGCGCCTGTTTCAGGCCATCGACGACCTCGCTAGAATACTTGCGAGGATTGACGGAACGGCGGGTCTTGCGATCGGCGGGCATGGTGCTCGTACAGGCTGGTGGGACTCGCGACGCACGATACACAGAAAGATCCCGAACGCGCCAGCACGCGCACAGGACCAAGCATCACCGGTGTTATCGACGGACCGGATAGCGTCCAAGGTGGTGTTCGGCGCCATGCTGCTGACAGCGGCGACGCTGATCGCCCTCTATGACAGGCGCCTGATCAACCCCGATACGATCCAGTTGCTCGACGCAGCTCGGCATTTGCTCGCAGGCGACGGCTACTCGAGCAGCATCGCCTACTACGAATCCCAGCTGCAGTTCGGCCGCATGCCGGCGCCGCTGACGGTGTGGCCGCCCGGCTTTTCCTGGCTATTGCTGCTGCCGCTGAAGCTGGGCCTGCCCGCTGAGGCAGCGGCATTCGTACTGTGCGCCGCCGGGCATCTGACCACCGCATGGCTGGTGTTCGTCGTGACGCGACGTCTCGCAGGACCAACGACCGCGGCGCTCGCAGCGATCACGTGGTTGCTTCACGCGATCGCGCTGATGGTGGTGCTCGCGCTCTATGCTGAGCCGATCTTTATCGCGTTCACGGTCGCTTCGTATGTCGCGCTCATTGAGGCCGGCAAAGATCAGGGCTGGTCGGTGCGCTGGCTGCTCGTCTCTGGAATCGCAGCGAGCTGCGCTGTACTCATGCGCTACAGCGGTGTGTTGTGGCCGATCGCGGCCGGGCTGTGGTTGCTCATGGCGGCGATGCGCAGTCGCAGCTGGCAACCGATCCGCGCTGCAATCATCTTCGGCGTGCTGCCGGCGATCGCGACGGGCGCGCTGTTCTGGCGAAACTTCCTGCTGACGCAAACGCTCTCGGGCGGAGTGTTCGACTACGGCGGTGTCGCCGGCATTACCGGCGTGGCGCGCCGCCTGCTGTGGGACTCGAACTTCGTGCTCGGCAAGGTCCTGCGACTTTCGCCGATCCTGTTCGCGCTCGTGATCGGCACCCTGATCGTAGCGACCGTCCTGCTGGCGCGCAGACTGCACGCGGCCGAGCCGCGCAACGCCGCGGTCGGCCTGGCGATCAGCAACGTCGCCGTTCTGCTCGCGTTCCTCGTCGACAATGCAATCGAGTCGTCGATCCTCTTTCTCGACTATCGATACCTGGTACCCAGTCTGCCCTTCATTGCGATCATCGTGAGCCTGGTGGCGCACGACGCCCTACTCGTTTTTCGCGCACGCACGAACCTGCGCGCGGCGCTCTGGCCTGCAATGATCGTTGCGAGCTCCGTCCTCCTCGTCGGAAGCGTACTTGCGCAGCTGCCGCAGCGCTGGCCGATCCGCACCGTTCATTCGACGATTGCGATGATCGAGCAAGGCCTCGCGGAGCGGATGCCCGATGGCCGCACGCTGCGCGAGATGCTCACCACGATGCCAGAAGGAGCTCCGCCGCTGCTCGGATATCTGGAGCACCGTCTCTCGGCACAGACCGGACGTGCAGTCGTCGGGTTGACGGACGCGCGTTATACCCAGCGCGTATGGACGAGCGAGGAAGTGCGGGAGCTGGTGCAGCGGCAGCACATCGAACAGGTCGTGTTTTTTCCGCCGGCCTTCGACCCGAAGATCCCCGAAAACGCCAATCTGCAGTTCTGGAATGAGCTGCTCGCCGGTCGGGCGCCGGCATGGCTCAAGCCGCGCTACGTGAGCAGAAGCGTGGCGGTTTACGACGTCGTGATGCCCGCGCTCTCGCTACGCACGCCGTGATCGCTTGTTGCCTTCGTGCAGCCCCGCGATGCGCATCGCCAGCTCCAGCGCCTGCTCGTAGTTCAGGCGCGGATCGACCTGCGACCGGTACGCGCGTGCGAGATCGGCATCGGTGAGGCCGCGGGCGCCGCCCGTGCACTCGGTGACATCCTCGCCGGTCAGCTCGAAGTGCACGCCGCCGAGCCAGGACCCCAGCTCCCGGTGAATCCGGAATGCAGCCTCGACCTCCGCGACGATGTTCTCGAAGCGCCGCGTCTTCAGGCCCGAGCTCGCCGTCTCGGTATTGCCGTGCATCGGATCGCAGATCCATAGCACCGGGCTGCCGGTGGCGCGCACCGCCTGGATCAGCGGCGCGAGATGCTTGTCGATGTTCTTGATGCCCATGCGATGGATCAGCACCAGACGGCCCGGCTCGTTGCGCGGATTGAGCGCCGCGATCAATCCCTGCACCCATTCGGCGCTCATCGACGGACCGACCTTGATGCCGACCGGGTTGGAGACGCCGCGGAAGAACTCGACGTGCGCGCCGTCGAGCGCCGCGGTGCGCATGCCGATCCACGGCATGTGCGTCGACAGGTTGTACCAGCGCTGCTGACGCTCGATGAAGCGCGTCTGCGCCTGCTCGTACGGCAGGTGCAGCCCTTCGTGGCTCGTATAGAAGCTGACCCGGTTCGCTTCGTGGATCGGCGCGCGGCTGGTCGCCTCGAAGAAATCGAGCGAATCGGAAATCGACTGGACGATGCGCTCGTACGCGTCCTTGAGCGGCGAATGCCGCACGAAATCCAGGTCCCAGTACTCCGGGTGATGCAGATCCGCGAAGCCGCCGTCGATCAGCGCGCGCACGAAGTTCAGCGTCAGTGCGGCGCGCTCGTAGCCTCGCAGCAGCAGCTCGGGATCGGGATCGCGATCCTGCAGCGTGAAGCCCGGCCGGTTGATGTTGTCGCCGCGGTAGCTCGGCAGCGTCAGGCTGTCGCGCGTCTCGGTCTCGGCCGAGCGCGGTTTGGCGTACTGACCGGCCATGCGGCCGATGCGCACGACCGGCTTGCGCAGACCGTAGACGAGCACCAGGCTCATCTGCAGCAGGATCTTCAGCTTCTTGGCGATCTTGTCGGACTCGCAATCCTCGAAACTCTCGGCGCAGTCCCCACCTTGGAGTATGAAGCGCTCGCCGCGCTGGGCCGCCGCGATGTGCTCCCGCAATGCCTCGATCTCCCAGGAGACCACGAGCGGCGGCAACCGCGCGAGCGCTGCAATCGTCCGCTGCAGGGCCGCCGGGTCCGCGTAGGCCGCCTGCTGCTGCGCCGGCCTGGTTTGCCAGCTCGCAGGGTGCCATTCGATGAGGTCGGGATTGCGGGTCATGGTCCGAGGGTAGCACCTTTCGCGCGGTGCTCTAGAATAGCTGCCTTTTTGTTGGAGGTCGCATGCCCAAAGTTCTCATTCTCGGCGCCGGCAAGATCGGAGCGCTCATCTCCGGCCTGCTCGCCGAGTCCGGCTCGTACGAAGTGCATCTCGCGGACGTGAGCGGCGAGGCTGCCAACGCGGTGGTCAACGCCCATCGCTTTCCGAACCTGCACGCACACACGCTCGATGCCTCGGATGCAGCCGCCCTCGATGCGCACCTCAGGAAGCATCCCGTCGACGCCGTGATCTCCGGCCTGCCCTACTACTGCAACATTGCAGTCGCCGAAGCAGCGCGCCGCGCCGGTATACATTATTTCGATCTGACGGAAGACGTGGAGGTCACGCGCGCGGTACGCAAGATCGCCGCCGGCGCGAAGCAGGCGTTCGTGCCCCAGTGCGGTCTTGCACCCGGCTTCATCTCGATCGCCGCCAACGAGCTGATCGGCCACTTCGACGAGCTGCGGACAGTGAAGCTGCGCGTCGGCGCGCTCCCGCAGCATCCGAACAATGTCCTGAAGTACTCGCTGACGTGGTCGACCGAGGGACTGATCAACGAGTACGGCAACCCGTGCGAGGCGATCGTCGATGGCCGGCGCATCGAAGCCGCGCCGCTCGAGGGCCTTGAGGAGATCGAGATCGACGGCACGCTGTACGAGGCGTTCAACACGTCGGGCGGCCTCGGCTCGCTTGCCGAAACCTACGGGGCGCGCACGCAGGTCATGGACTACAAGACCATGCGCTATCCTGGCCACTGCGCGCAGATGCGCCTGCTGATGAACGATCTGAAGCTCAATCACGACCGCGGCACGCTCAAGCGCGTTCTGGAGAACGCCGTGCCGCAGACGCTGCAGGACGTCGTCGTCATCTACGTCGCGGTGACGGGCAAGCAGGACGGCGACCTGCGTGAGGAGAACTACGTCAACAAGGTCTATCCGCAGATGATCGCCGGACGTCTGTGGTCCGCGATCCAGGTGACTACCGCCGCAGGCATCGCGGCAGTCGTCGATCTGGTGGTCAACGGCGGCGGCCGCCATGCCGGCTTCGTGCGGCAGGAAGACTTCCGCCTGCAGGACGTGCTGCAGAACCGCTTTGGCAAGCACTATGCTTCCAACGGCGGCAAGGAGATCTCCGCCCACGTCGTGGTCAGCGGCCAGGCCGGCCACCAGCGCGCCGGGCACCGGCGCTGAGGTTTTCCTATGCGTGACACTCTTTCGTCAGATGTTTTGTCTTCCTTGGGACTCTCCGAGGTCAACGCCGGCGCGTGGTCGCAGGACGGCGGCTGGTCCAAGGACACGTCCGGTACGATCATCGAGTCGATCAATCCCGCGACCGGCGAGCTGCTGGGGCGCGTGCGCAGCGCCACGGCTGCGGACTACGAGCGCGTGATCGTTTCTGCGCGCAAAGCGTTCGAGCAATGGCGCATGGTTCCCGCGCCGAAACGCGGCGAGGCCGTCCGGCTGATCGGCGAGGAGCTGCGCGCACACAAGAGCGCGCTCGGCAGCCTGGTCACGCTGGAGACCGGCAAGATCAAGCCCGAGGGCGATGGCGAAGTGCAGGAGATGATCGACATCGCCGACTTCGCGCTGGGCCAGTCGCGCATGCTGTACGGCCAGACGATGCACTCGGAGCGGCCGATGCATCGCATGTACGAGCAGTGGCATCCGCTCGGCATCGTCGGGATCATCAGCGCCTTCAACTTTCCGGTCGCCGTCTGGTCGTGGAATGCGTTCCTCGCCGCCGTGTGCGGCGATGCCTGCGTGTGGAAGCCTTCGCCGAAGGCGCCGCTGTGCGCGATCGCAGTTCAGAACATCGTCAACCGCGTGTGCGAGCGCCAGGGCCTGCCGGCGATCTTCCAGCTGTTCATCAGCGCCGGCACGGACCTCGCGGAGAAATTCGTCGATGACCGCCGCGTCGACCTGGTGTCGTTCACCGGCTCGACTGCCGTCGGCCGCAAAGTCGGCGAGCGCGTCGCCGGGCGGCTCGGCAAGAGCCTGCTGGAGCTCGGCGGCAACAACGCGATCATCGTCGACGAGTTCGCGAACCTGGATCTCGCCGTGCCCTCGATCGTGTTTGGCGCTGTGGGCACTGCCGGCCAGCGTTGCACCAGCACGCGCCGCGTCTTCGTGCACGAGTCGCGCTCGAAAGAACTGGAGCAGCGCCTCACGAAGGCCTATGCGCAGGTGAAGATCGGCAATCCGATGGAGTCCGGCACGCTGATGGGGCCGTTGATCGACGGCCGCGCGGTCACCAGCTACAGCAAAGCGATCGAATCCGTGCGTCGCGCAGGCGGCACGGTGCTGTGCGGTGACAAGGTGCGCTCGGGCAATTTCGTCGAGCCGACGATCGTGCGCGCTCGCGGCGAATGGGAGATCGTGCAGACGGAGACGTTCGCGCCGATCCTCTACCTGATCGAGTTCAAGACGCTCGACGAGGCGATCGCGATGCATAACGCCTCGCATCACGGGTTGTCGTCAGCGATCTTCACCGACCGGCTGCAGCACGCCGAGCGATTTCTGTCGGCGGCGGGCAGCGACTGCGGCATTGCCAACGTGAACATCGGCACCTCGGGCGCCGAGATCGGCGGCGCGTTCGGCGGCGAGAAGGACACGGGCGGCGGGCGCGAGTCGGGATCGGACAGCTGGAAGGCGTACATGCGCCGCCAGACCAACACGATCAACTGGAGCCTGCAGCTGCCGCTCGCTCAGGGCATCGACTTCAAAGTCGGCGCCTGAGCGCGCTCGATCTGCTCGGCGATCCGCTTCTCGGACACGGGAACGGCGGTTTTGAGGTCCTGCGCGAACAGCGAGACGCGCAGCTCCTCGATCAGCCACTGCAGTCGCGCGATCTCCGCGTGCTGCTCGTCGCTATGGATTCGTGCGCTCAGCTGTTCGAGCGCACGCATGCCCGGACGCACGCGCGCTGCCAGCTCAGCGTCGCGTTTCAGATTCCCTGGCGCTTTGTCGAGGCGCCGGGCCAGCGCCTTGAGATAGCGAGGCAAGTGCTGCCATAACACCTGCGGCACGCCGCTCGGAAATGCCTTCGGCACCAGGGTCTGCAGCTGCGCTCGTACGTCCTGTTGCAGCGCCTGGAACGACGGGTTGTCGAGGGCTGCAAGTTTCTGACGAACGTTGCGCAACTCTCGCAATGTCTCACGCGCATGCGCGAGCACTCGATCGACGATCTCGCCGAAGCTGCTGCGATGACGGTCGAGCAATGCCTCGAACTGTTCGGCCGTGCGCGGCAACGTCGCGTCCTGGTTGAGGAAGCACTCGTCGAATGCGCGCTCGGCGAGCGATTCGGCCATGGGCCGTGTCGTGCCGAACCCCTGCCCCAGCAGCACGATGTCGCGGTCATCGGTGAAGCGTTTACGTGCGTACTTGAACTGTTCCGGCAGCGCAAGAGTTGCGAGCCGCAACACGGCGGGACGCAGCGATTCTTCTGCGTCAGCCGCACTTCCCGCTTCGGTCAGTTCCACGCCATCGCCGTGATCGCGTAGCGTCGGATACACCGTAAAGCGCAGCCCGCGCCGCTGCACGACTTGCTGTGCAGGAACCTCGCCGAAATCCCAGCGCCGGTGTACGCAGTCCGGCCGAGCGCCGGCTCGCTCGCTTTCGACGCGACGAATGCCGCGCTTGAGCGCGAGCAGATCGCGGCCTTCCGCCAGCACCGCACCGCCGAGATCGACGACGCGGATGTTGAATCGCAAAGCATCCGGCAGCGGCAGCGCTGCCAGTTCCTCGCCCGTCAGCGGGAAGCCGCTGGTGCGCGTGATCCAATCCGCGAGCGCCGCGTGGAAGTCCTGATGACCGGCATCGATCTCCGCCGAGGCGCGCACCGCGTGTTCCGGGACGGGCACGAACGCCTTGCGCACCTGCTTCGGCAACGCGCGCAGCAGCTCGGTGATTTTCTCGACGCGCCAACCAGGTATGGGTGCGGCGAAGTCTGCCGGCGCAGCAGTCGCAAGCAAAGGCAACGGCAGGGTCACCGTGATGCCGTCGCGAGCGCTGCCCGGCTCGAAGGCGTACTCGAGCGGCAACTCGTTGCCGGCGAGTCGCAGGCTGTCCGGATGACTCGCCGCCGTGACCTCAGGCGCCTCGCGGCGCATGAGATCGGCGCGCGACATGAACAGCGCCTTCGTCGGATGCGGTCCGCGCAGCCATTTCTCGAGCGTGGCGATCGAGTGCGCCTGCTCGGGGAGTCGCTGCAGATAGAAGTCGGTCAGAGCCTGCTCGTCGACCAGCACATCGCGACGACGCAACTTCGCCTCGAGTTGCTCGACCTCGCGTCGCAGGCGACGGTTGTGATCCAGGAAGGGTGCGCGCAGTCGGGTGTGACCTTCGACGAGTGCTTCGCGCGCGAAGATCTGTTGCGCCCCACGTGGCGCGACGCTGCCGTAGTTGACGCGGCGGCGCGACGACAACGTGAGCCCGTACAGCGACGTCGATTCGAACGCCGCGACAAAGCCACGTTCTTCGACCCAGTGCGGCTCGCTGTAGGTGCGCTTGATCAGGTGCTGGGCAGCTGCTTCGATCCATGGCGGCTCGATTGCAGCGACCATGCGCGCGTACAGGCGCGTCGTCTCCATGAGGTTTGCGGCAACGACCCACCTGGGCGGCTTCGCGGCGAGCGGCGTTCCCGGTGCGATGACGAAACGCGAGCCGCGCGCGCCTTCGTATTCGCGTCGCTCGTCGAGTGCGCCGATGTTGCCGAGGAAGCCAGTGAGAATTGCCTGGTGCAGGTCGTTGTACTCGGCCGGCAGCTGATTCGGTCGCAGCTCGAGCTCTGCCGCCATGTCTCCCAGCTGTCGCTGCAGTTCCTGCCATTCGCGCATGCGGATGAACGACAAAAAGTTCTCGCGACACCATTTGCGCAGCTGACTGCCCGAGAGCGCCGCACTCTGCCCGGCAAAGGCCTGCCACAGGTTCAGCACGGCGATGAAGTCGGAGCGAGGATCGGCGAATGCCGCGTGCTTCTGGTCTGCCTGTGTCTGCGCCTCGGCTGGGCGTTCGCGTGGATCCTGCGCGGCGAGAAACGCCGTGATGATGAGCATCTCGGCGACACAGCGATGATGGCTCGCCGCCAGCAGCATGCGGGCGAGCCGCGGATCGAGCGGCAGCGTCGAGATCTGTCGCCCCAGGCTGGTCACCATGCGACCCTCGTCGACGGCTTTCAGCTCCTGCAGCAGCTTGTAGCCGTCGTTGATGAGCCGCGTATCGGGCGGATCGACGAACGGAAATTCCTGCGGCTCGCCGAGCTCGAGGGCCGCCATCTGCAGGATTACGCTCGCAAGATTCGTCCGCAGAACTTCAGGCGGCGTGAACGGCGCGCGCGCAGCGAAATCGTCCTGCGCGTACAGCCGAATGCAGATGCCAGGACTCTCGCGTCCGGCGCGTCCCTTGCGCTGTTCCGCGCTCGCCTGCGAGATCGGCTCGATCGGCAAGCGCTGCACCTTGCCGCGCACGCTGTAACGGCTGATTCGCGCCAGGCCGGAGTCGACGACATGGCGCATGCCCGGCACGGTGAGCGAGGTCTCGGCGACATTGGTCGCGAGCACGACGCGCCGTGTGCCATGTTTCTCGAAGATCAGTTCCTGATCGCGCGTCGAGAGTCGCGAATACAGCGGCAGGACTTCCGTGGCATGCAGCCGCGCTTTGCCGAGCGCCTCGGACGCTTCGCGGATCTGCTTTTCGCCCGGCAGGAACACCAGCACGTCGCCGCGGTCCTCGCGATCCAGCTCCTGCACCGCGGCGACGATGCCTTCGGTGAGCGACAGCTCCGAGTCCTCGTCGTCGCCGATCAGCGGCCGATAGCGGACGTCGACCGGATAGCTGCGGCCGGAGACTTCGATGATCGGCGCACCGCCAAAGAAGTCTGCGAAACGCTGCGGATCGATCGTCGCCGAAGTGATCACGACGCGCAGCTCGGGGCGCTGCGGCAGCACGCGCTTGAGCACGCCGAGCAGGAAATCGATGTTGAGGCTGCGCTCGTGCGCCTCGTCAATGATCAGCGTGTCGTAATTGCGCAGCTGACGATCGTGCTCCAGCTCGCGCAGCAGGATGCCGTCGGTCATTACCTTGAGTCGCGTGTCCGGCCCTGTGCGGTCCGTGAACCTCACCTGGAAGCCGACGGTACCGCCGACGTTCGTGCCCAGCTCGGCTGCAATGCGGCTCGCGATCGCGCGGGCGGCGATGCGTCGCGGCTGCGTATGTCCGATCAGGCCCAGCGCGCCGCGGCCGGCCTCGAGGCAGATCTTCGGCAATTGCGTGGTCTTGCCGGAGCCGGTCGCGCCGCATACGACGATCAGCTGGTGCTGCTGCAGCGCCTGCGCGATCTGCTCGCGATGCGCGACGATCGGCAGCGCGGCGTCGAACTCGAACTTGAGAGGCAGGGACCTGAGCCGCTCGACCCGGGCGAGGGAATCGTCAATGCGGCGCGCCAACGCGTCGATCCCCTTCTGCACCGACGCATCCTGCGCCTTGCGCGCGAACAACCGGTCCAGCTCGCGCGCGAGCCGCGGCCGATCGGCATGACGCACTCCGGCCAGCCGCTCGCGCAGGGCCAGCAGCGTCGCGTTGAATGCAGTCGAGGGACTCACGTGGCTGGGAAGCGGATCTCGATGCGGGCGCCGCCAAGCGGCGATTCGTCGATGCGGATCGTACCGCCATTGAGCTGCGCCAGCTCACGCACTACCGACAGGCCGATGCCCTGCCCGCTGACGCGCTCGTCGAGGCGCGTGCCGCGGTCGAGCACGCGCGAGCGCTCGTCGGGGGGAATGCCCGGGCCGTCGTCCTCGACGATCAGGCGTAACCCGTCACGCCGCGCCGTCGGGTCGGTGAGGCGATCGGCCGTCAGGCGCACCTTGCCGTGACTCCATTTGAACGCGTTGTCCGCCAGGTTACCGGCGACCTCGGTCAGGTCGTCGCGATCGCCCGCAAACAGACAATCGGGCGCGACCACCAGCTCGCACTCGATGCCGCGATCCGCATACACCTTGAGCAGCGCAGCGCGCAGCGCTTCGAGCGCCGTGCGGACGTCGATCGGCGCAGTGCCGAGGCTGGTGCCACCGGACGCGGCCGCGCGCTTCAGCTGGTACTTCACGATGTCGTCCATTCGTCCGACCTGTTCGTCGAGCTGCCGCCCGACTGCCAGATCGCGCCCCTGCGTGCCGTTGAGCAGGTTGCGCATGACCGCGAGCGGTGTCTTGAAGCTGTGCGCGAGATTGCCGAGCGTATTTCGATAGCGCGCCAATCGCTCGCGCTCGCCTCGCAACAGTGCGTTGAGATTGGTGGTGACACCGAGCAGCTCGCGCGGGTAGCCGCTGCCGAGCTCCGTCATGCGCCCCGCTTCGATCTCTTCGATCTCGCGTTCGATGCGCCGCAGCGGCGTCAGCAGCCGGCGCAGCAGAAATGCGAGCGCTCCGAGCAGCAACAACATGAGCAGGCCGAACCAGCCGAACAGCTGGCCGCGGAAGCGGTTGAGTTGTGCGTAGTACGGCTCGAGATCCTCGGCGACGCTGTAGATGAAAGTCCGCGTCACGCCGTTGTCGAATTGCCAGGCGATGCTGCGGCTCAGCGCCCGCACCGGCGAGCCATCGCCACGGTGCAACTGGCGGTACTGACGCTGTCCCGGCGGCAGTTGCACGGCGAAGTCGAGACCGGTGCCGGTCAGCGAGTTCGAGCGCCAGCTCGGATAGCCGTCGCTGCGCAGAATCTCGCCGTACAGGCCCGAGCCGGGATTCTTGAGGCGCTCCTCGGTCTTCTCGGTCGCCGGCTGCAAGCCGCCGCTGCTGTCTTCTTCCGAAGCGGAGATCAGCGCCAGCATCTGGGCTTCGAGGCGATCGTGCATCGCCTGCTCGGTGACGCGCCGGAACGCGAAATCCAGCGCCGCGATGGTAATGCCGAAGAACAGCACCAGCAGGATGCTGACCGACGCGAGCAGCCGGGTGCTGAGGGAATGCGGCCCCATTCAGCGCGTGGGCCGCGTCATGCAGCGCTTTCGCGTTGCAGGGCGAAGCGGTAGCCGCGGCCGCGCAGGGTCTCTATCGGTTTGATCGAATCGTCGGGATCGAGTTTGCGGCGCAGCCGGCCGATGAAAACTTCGATCGTGTTGCTGTCGCGGTCGAAATCCTGCGCATACAGGCGCTCGGTCAGCTCACCCTTGGAGATGACCTCGCCGGCGCGATGGATCAGGTACTCGAGGATGCGGTACTCGAAGCTGGTCAGATCGACGCGGCGGCCGTTGACCGTCACTTCCTGCGTGCGCGGATCGAGCGAGACCGCGCCACAGCGCAACACCGGTTGCGCCCAGCCGCCGGATCGCCGCAACAGCGCCTGCATGCGCGCCAGCAGCTCCTCGAAGTGAAAGGGCTTCGCGAGATAGTCGTCGGCGCCGGCCTGCAGTCCTTCGACCTTGTCCTGCCAGCGATCGCGCGCGGTCAGGATCAGCACCGGGTAGGACTTGCCCTCGGCGCGCAGCTTCTTGATCAGCTCCATGCCGTTGAGCTTCGGCAGGCCGAGATCGATGACCGCGAGGTCGAGCGCGTACTCGCGCCCGCAGTACAGGCCTTCCTCGCCGTCCGCGGCGGCATCGACATTGAAGCCGGCCTGCTGCAGTTGTTCGACGATGGAATCGCGTAGAGGTTTTTCGTCTTCGACGATCAGCACGCGCATGGGATCAGTGCATCGCTCCCGAGTCGGCGTCCACTTTCACTGTCCAGACCTTGCCTTCGGCGCTCAGCAGGCGGATCTGGTGCACCCGCCGCCCGCCGTTCTCGACCGTTTCCGCCTTGACGGCCTTGGCGCGATAGCGCCGCTGCGCCATCTCCACCGCCTGGTCCAGCGACACACCGGCCGGCTCGATCCGCGGATCGTGCCGCTGCCGCCGGTCGATCAGCTCCTGGCTTTGGCCGGCCAGCGGCGCGCCCGCCGCAAGCAACGAGAGAAGGGCCAATACCAGATGCCGGCCAATGTGCATGAACGTAGTGTACGTGCGGCGGGACGCTAACTCACGCCCCGGCCTCGTGCCTGCTCGACCTCACTCAGCGGGTGCGACTGCAACCCGCACCTTGATCCGCTCGCCGGGGTCGTACGGCAAGCGGGTCGTATATTCGCGGCCATTGTACTCGTAGGTGACGCGGTACCCTTCGATCCGCTCCTCGACTTCGTGGTCGTAGCGAACGTCGCAACGCTCCACGGTTTCTTCACGAGTCTGCGTGCCGTACTGGCGCATGGCGCTGTTGTAACCGATGCCCGCGCCGATCGCGGCGCCCGCGACGGTTGCGAAATCGTTGCCGTGGCCGTGACCGATCTGGTGACCGATCACTCCGCCGATGATGCCGCCGAGCAGCGTGCGGCCCGCAGCCTGCGGCGGGTTGGAATCGACGTAGCGCACGTCGTCGTAGCACTCGCGCCGCGGCGTCTCGATGCGCACCTGACGCACGATCGGTTCCACACGCGTCACCGGCGCGTAGTCGTAATCGCCGGAGGCGCTGTGACGGGAATTCGACCAGGGCGGCGGCGCCGCCAGTGCGACACCCGTCACACTCAGGACACCTGCCACGGCCAGGACCACTCGAGCCTTACGCATCTTGTTCTCCGGGGCCAGGCGTGGAAGTACGCCGAGCCTGGGGCACACGGTAGGCGCCAGGGTCTGAATGAACCCTGAATCGTCATTTTTCCCGGCTTTTCCCCTCATCCCACAGCTGGTCCATCTCTTCCAGCGTCGCCTCGCCGGGGGTGCGGCCCTGCTCGCGCAGGCGGCGCTCGACGTAGCCGAAGCGGCGCTCGAATTTGGCGTTTGCCCCGCGCAGAGCGGACTCCGGGTCGATTTTCAGATAGCGGCAGATGTTGACGACGCAGAACAGCACGTCGCCGAGCTCGTTGGCGATCTCGGCCTCGTCGGCCCGCCCGGCAACCTCCTTGCGCAGCTCGCCGATCTCCTCGTCGAGCTTGTCGAGCGCGCCGCCGACGTCCGGCCACTCGAAGCCGACCAGCGCGGCCCGCTTGCCCAGCTTGTTCGCGCGCGTCAGCGCAGGCAGCGCCAGCGGCACGTCGTCGAGTACGCTCGCCCCGGCACCCTCCCGCTCGAGCCTTTTTTGCTCTTCCCAGGCCACCGTCTGCGCCGCCGAGCTGGCGATGCGCGCATCGCCGAAGACGTGCGGATGGCGGCGTTCCAGCTTGTCGCTGATCGCCGCGGCCACGTCGTCGAATGCGAACGCGCCGCGCTCACTTGCCATCTGTGAGTGAAACACCACCTGGAACAGCAGATCGCCGAGCTCGTCGCGCAACGCCGCGCAGTCATCGCGCTCGATCGCGTCGGCGACTTCGTACGCTTCCTCGATCGTGTACGGCGCGATCGTGCGAAAAGTCTGTTCGAGGTCCCACGGGCAGCCGCGCTGCGGATCGCGCAGCCGCGCCATGATCTGCAACAAGCGTGTAATGGAAGACATTGGCAGTCGTTACTTCAGCAAGTTGTACAACGTCATGAGCATCCCGGCGGTCGCGCCCCAGATGTGATGCTCGCCGTAGGGAATGTCGTACACCCGGACCCTCGTCGTGCCGAGCACGCGCTCGCGCGCTTTGTGATTGGCCGGGTCGAGGATGTGCAGCAGCGGCACCTCGAACGTCGCCTCGACTTCGCGGCGATCGAGCTGGAGCGCGAAGCCCGGCTGCACGAAGCCGACGACCGGCGTCACCCAGAATCCGCTCAGCACCAGATGCGGGTCCAGATAGCCGGCGAACGTGACGTGCTCCCGGGACAGGCCGATCTCTTCCTCGGTCTCGCGCAACGCTGCGGCCAGCGGCCCTTCGTCGCTGGCTTCGATGCGCCCGCCCGGAAAGCTGATCTGCCCGGCGTGATTCTTGAGGTGCGACGCGCGCTGCGTGAGCAGCACGGAGAGGCCGTCCTCGTGATCGACCAGCGGCACGAGCACCGCCGCGGCGGCAGGCGCGGCCGGAAAGTACTGGCGCACCGCGGCCGCAACCTCCGCCGAGAATCCCGCCGGGACTGCCCCATGCGGATCGGTCGGCGGGCGCGAGTCCTTCAGCCGCTCCTCGATCAGTCGCCGCAACTCGTGCCGATTGCCCGCAGCTCTCGCCACCGTCAGCCGCCGCCGCCGTCGGTCTTGGCGCCGCCGCGCGTCAGTGCGCGCGGATCGAGAAGCCGCGCGAGCTCCTCCTGCGCCATCTGCGTCTGCTCCGCGACCACCTCGCGAATCGGCCTGCCTTGCTCGTAAGCCTGCTTCGCGAGCTTCGCTCCGAGCTCGTAACCGAGCACAGAATTGAGCGCAGTGATCAGGATCGGATTGCGCTCGAGCGCAGCGGCGACGCGCGCCGAGTTGACGGTGAAGCCGGCGATCGCCGAGTCCGCCAGCGCGCGCGCCGCGTTCGCAGAGAGATCGACGCTCTGGAGCAGGTTGTACGCGATCACCGGCAGCATCACATTGAGCTGGAAGTTGCCGGACTGAGCGGCGATCGCAATCGTCGCGTCGTTGCCCATGACCTGCGCGGCCACCATCGTCACCGCTTCCGGAATCACCGGGTTGACCTTGCCGGGCATTATGCTGCTGCCCGGCTGCAGCGCCGGCAGTGCGATCTCGCCGAGACCCGCGAGCGGTCCGCTGTTCATCCAGCGCAAGTCATTCGCGATCTTCATCAGCGCCACCGCGAGCGTGCGCAGATGGCCGGACAGCTCGACTGAGCTGTCCTGCGATGACAACGCTTCGAAATAGTTGCTGCTCGGCCGCAGCTCGAGCCCGCACTTGACCGACAGATATCGCGCAGCGCGGGCTGCGAAACGCGGATGCGCGTTGATGCCGGTACCCACGGCGGTGCCGCCGAGCGCCAGGGCCTGCAGACGCGTGCGGCACTCCATGATGCGCGCGCTCGCATGATCGATCTGCGCACGCCAGCCGCTCATCTCCTGGCCGAACGTCAGCGGCATGGCGTCCATCAGGTGCGTGCGGCCGGTCTTGACGATCTCGCCGATGTCGCCGATGCGCCGGCTGATCACCGCGGCGAGATAAGCGAGTGCCGGCAGCAGGTGCTGCTCGACCGAGAGCAGCGCGCTGAGCTGGATCGTCGTCGGGATCACGTCGTTCGAGCTCTGGCTCATGTTGACGTGATCGTTCGGATGCACCGCGAGGCCGGCATAGCGGCTGGCGAGGTGCGCAATCACCTCGTTCGCATTCATGTTGCTGCTGGTGCCGGAGCCGGTCTGGAACACGTCGATCGGAAACTGCGCGTCGTGCCGGCCTTCCGCGACTTCGAGCGCCGCCTTCTGAATCGCCGCGGCGCGCTTCGCGTCGATGGCGTCGAGATCGAGATTGGTGGTGGCGGCCGCCCACTTGATCAGCCCGAGCGCACGGATGAACTCCCGCGGCATGCGCAGCCCGCTGATCGGAAAGTTCTCGACCGCGCGCTGCGTCTGCGCGCCCCACAATGCATCGGCCGGGACCTGCAGCTCGCCCAGGCTGTCTCGTTCGATGCGGAATCCCTCGTTCGCCACGCGTGCCTCTGTATACCGGGAGTGTGGAAATTCTCGGCTATAGTATAAAAGCCTATGAACAACAGCGCTCTCAACGCCATTTCCCCGATCGACGGCCGCTATGCCGACAAGGCCGCCGAGCTGCGGCCCCTGTTCAGCGAGCGCGGCCTGATCCGCCAGCGGGTGCGCGTGGAAGCACTCTGGCTCAAGGCGCTGGCTGCCGACCCCGGCATCGTCGAGCTGCGCGGCCTGCCTGCCGCAGCGCTCACGGTCCTGGATGCCCTCGCCGCCGAGCTGACCGAGTCGGAAGCCGCGGAGGTCAAGCGGATCGAGCGCGAGACCAATCACGACGTCAAGGCGGTCGAGTACTTCGTCAAGGCCCGCCTCGATGCGGTGCCGGCCTGGCGCACGCGCCGCGAGTTCGTGCACTTCGCGTGCACGTCCGAGGACATCAACAACTTGAGTTATGCATTGATGCTGCGCGATGCACGCGACCAGGTGCTGCTGCAGCGATTGGACACGCTCATCGGGCGGCTGCGCACGATCGCGCATGCAAACGCTGGCGTCGCGATGATGTCGCGCACGCACGGTCAGCCCGCCACGCCGACGACGCTGGGCAAGGAGATCGCGAACTTCGTGTATCGCCTGGCAGAGCAGCGCACGCGTTTCGCCGCGGTGCCGATCGCGGGCAAGATCAATGGCGCGGTCGGCAATTTCAACGCGCACCTCGCCGCTTATCCGCAGGTCGACTGGCCGGCGCTCGCGCGCCGCTTCGTCGAATCGCTCGGTCTGCGCTGGAACCCGTACACGACGCAGATCGAGCCGCACGACTGGATGGCGGAGTACTTCGATGCCCTCGCGCGCCTCAACACCGTGCTCATCGATCTGTGCCGCGACATGTGGGGCTACATTTCGATCGGCTACTTCCGCCAGCGCGCCGTCGCCGGCGAGGTCGGCTCCTCGACCATGCCGCACAAGGTGAACCCGATCGACTTCGAGAACGCCGAAGGCAACCTCGGCCTGTCGAACGCCCTGCTGCGCTTTCTCGCCGACAAGCTTCCGGTCTCGCGCTGGCAGCGCGACCTCACGGACTCGACCGTGCTGCGTAATGTCGGCGTGGCCGTGAGCCATGCGTTGATCTCCTGGCGCTCGATCGAGCGCGGCCTCGAGCGGGTCGAAGTGGACCCCCGCCGGCTGGCGGAGGACCTCGACGCCAACTGGGAACTGCTGGCGGAACCCATCCAGACCGTCATGCGTCGATTCGGCGTGGAGAACGCCTACGAGCAATTGAAGGGCCTGACGCGCGGCCAGCGGATCGATGCCGATGCCCTGCGACGCTTCATTGCCGGCCTCGCCATCCCCGAAGAAGCCCGGCGCGCCCTCCTGGAGCTTTCGCCGCAGCGCTATACGGGCTGCGCGGAGGACTTGGCGCGAAAAATCTGAGAACTGTCACAAAGCCCGGCTAATCAGCCGCTTATACTGCCTTCATGACCCTTCGTCCCGATCTAACCGTCGCCGCCATCGTTGAGCGCGACGACCAGTTTCTGCTGGTCGAGGAGCGCGTCGCCAACCGGCTGGTGTTCAACCAGCCCGCGGGCCACGTCGAGAAGGGAGAGCAATTCATCGACGCGGTCGTGCGCGAGACCCTTGAAGAGACGGCCTGGACTTTCCATCCGGAAGCCCTCGTCGGCATCTATTTCTGGGAGCAGCCCGGTCACAGCCGCAGCTTTGTGCGCGCAGCGTTCTGCGGACGGGTGAGCGGCCACGACCCTGCCCGCCGCCTCGATCGCGGCATCGAGCGAGCCGTGTGGCTGACCCGGGAGCAGATCGTGGCGCGTTCGGCGCGCCTGCGCAGCCCGATGGTGCTGGGTTGCATCGACGACTACCTGGACGGTGTCCGCTATCCGCTCGATGTCATCAGGCACCTGCTGCCGGACGCCAGCAGGCTGAGCACCGCCGACATCAGCTCACAGAGCTTCGATCATCCGGCCTTCAACCGCGTCCTGTAGCAGCGGCCGGCGGCTCGCCGGATGCCGCTAGAATCCGCGTCCCATGTCTTCCACTCCCGTCATCGTTGGCATGTCCGGCGGCGTCGACTCGTCTGTCGCGACGTGGCTGCTGCAGCAGCAGGGCTACGACGTGCAAGGCCTGTTCATGAGCAACTGGGACGAGGACGAAGACGGCTACTGCACTGCCGCCGAGGACTTCCAGGACGCGCGCAGCGTCTGTGAGCGGCTCGGCGTGCCGCTGCACAAAGTCAGCTTCGCGGGCGAGTACCGGGAGCGAGTGTTCGCGTACTTCCTGGAGGAGTATCGCGCCGGCCGCACGCCGAATCCCGACGTGCTGTGCAATCGCGAGATCAAGTTCGGCGTGTGCTTCGACTACGCGCGGCGATTGGGAGCCGAGTGGGTCGCCACCGGTCACTACGCACGCGTTGAACACGCTGTCGATGGCGCGAGCCCGCGCCTGCTGCGCGGACTCGACACCGGCAAGGACCAGAGCTACTTCCTGCATGCGATGCCGTCGCAGGCACTGGCGCGCACGCTATTTCCGATCGGCTCGCTACAGAAGGCCGACGTGCGCCGGATGGCGCGCGAGCTCGCGCTGCCGGTCTTCGACAAGAAGGACAGCACCGGCATCTGCTTCATCGGCGAGCGGCCGTTCGCCGAGTTCCTCGCACGCTATCTGCCGGCACAACCCGGCGAGATCGAAACCGCGGACGGCCGCAAGGTCGGCGAGCATCGCGGCCTGATGTACTACACGCTCGGCCAGCGCCAGGGACTGCGCATCGGCGGCCGCAATGATGCGACGGAGGACGCCTGGTATGTCGCCGACAAAGATCTGCAGCGCAACGTGCTGGTGGTCGTACAAGGACACGATCATCCGGCGCTGTTGCGCAGCGAGCTGAGCGCGTCACAGCTTTCCTGGGTCGCCGGCGCGCCACCTGCGGCTGAGTTCGAATGCACATCGAAGGTCCGCTACCGCCAGGCCGATCAGGAGTGCCAGGTCCGCGTGCTCGCCGCCGGACGGTGTGCAGTCGAATACGCCGACCCGCAGCGCGCCGTCACGCCGGGGCAGTACGTAGTGTTCTATCGCGGCGAGGAATGCCTGGGCGGCGGCGTCATCGAGGCGTCTCACGGGCAGCCTCAGCCGCTATAATCCGCCCGCTCTGGCGGGCGCAGTCGCGGCTGCCATACCTTTAGAATATCGATGGTTGAGTCACCATATATTTTACCCGCACCCCGGCAGGCGCTAAGGTGCGCGGCCAGAGGCGACCACAGTCGCCTGGCCATTTCCCCGGAGGACGCATGAAAGACTCGTTCAAGGCGCGCACGACGCTCGCTTGCGGCAGCAGCAACTTCGAAATCTTCAGCCTCGCTGCACTCACCGGCCGCAACGTCGCTCGCCTGCCGTATTCGCTGAAGATCCTGCTGGAAAATCTGCTGCGCTTCGAGGACGGCGTGAACGTCACGCGCGAGGACATCGAAGCGCTGCTGAACTGGGATCCGAAAGCGGCGCCTGCCTACGAGATCTCGTTCTCGCCGAGCCGCGTCATCATGCAGGACTTCACCGGCGTGCCGGCGATCGTCGACCTCGCCGCCATGCGCGAGGCGATGATCAAGCTGGGCGGCAACCCGGACGAGATCAATCCGCTGTCGCCCGCCGAGCTGGTCATCGATCACTCGGTGCAGGTCGACGCCTACGGCTCCGCCGATGCGCTCGCGAAGAACACTGCGATCGAGTTCGGTCGCAACACCGAGCGCTACGCGTTCCTGCGCTGGGGCCAGACGGCGTTCCGTAATTTCAAAGTCGTCCCGCCGAACACCGGCATCGTGCACCAGGTCAACATCGAGCACCTGGCGCGCGTCGTGTTCGATATGGAACGCGACGGCGTGCGCTGGGCCTATCCGGACACGCTGGTGGGCACGGATTCGCACACCACCATGGTGAACGGCCTGGGCGTGCTCGGCTGGGGCGTGGGCGGCATCGAAGCGGAAGCCGCAATGCTCGGCCAGCCGGTGACGATGCTGATTCCGCACGTCATCGGCTTCAAGCTCACCGGCAGCCTGCCGGCGGGCACGACCGCGACCGACCTCGTGCTCACCGTCACCGAGATGCTGCGCAAGAAGGGTGTGGTCGACAAGTTCGTCGAGTTCTTCGGCGACGGCCTGGCGCAGCTGCCGCTCGCCGACCGCGCGACGATCGGCAACATGTCGCCCGAATTCGGCAGCACCTGCGCGATCTTCCCGATCGACGAGGAAACGCTGCGCTACCTGGAGCTGACCGGCCGCAGCGCCGATCACATCGCGATGGTCAAGGCCTACGCGAAGCACCAGGGCATGTGGCGCGAGAACGGCCAGCCGCAGGCGGACTACACCGATGTGCTCGAGCTCGACCTCGGCACGGTCGAGCCTTCGCTCGCCGGACCGAAGCGCCCGCAGGACCGCGTGCCGCTGCGCACAGCCAAGCAGACCTATCAGGCGGCGCACAAGAAGATGGCCGAGGAGCGCGCGACCAAGAATCCTTCGGCGAACGGTGCTGCGACGGCCACGGTCGACGGCAAGTCATTCGAGGTCGCGGACGGTGCGGTGCTGATCGCCGCCATCACGAGCTGTACCAACACCTCGAATCCCGCCGTGCTCATCGGCGCCGGTCTGCTGGCGCGCAACGCCCGCAAGCGCGGATTGACTGCGAAGCCCTGGGTCAAGACCAGCCTCGCGCCGGGCTCGCGCGTCGTCACCGACTATCTCGACAAGGCCGGGCTCAGCGGCGACCTGGAATCCGCGGGCTTCTACACCGTCGGCTATGGCTGCACGACGTGCATAGGCAATTCTGGCCCGCTGCGGCCGGAGATTTCCGAGGCGGTGCGCAGCGGCGACGTGATTGCGTGCTCGGTGCTGTCCGGCAATCGCAACTTCGAAGGCCGCGTGCATCCGGAAGTGAAGATGAACTTCCTCGCCTCGCCGCCGCTGGTGGTCGCGTACGCGCTCGCCGGCACGCTCAATCTCGACCTCACGACCGAGCCGCTCGGCACCGGCAGCGACGGCAAGCCGGTCTACCTCAAGGATATCTGGCCGACGCAGGGCGAGATCCACGAGTTCATCGCGCGCTCGGTCGACTCGGCGATGTTCCGCAAAGGCTATGCGAGCGTCTTCAGCGGCGACGAGAACTGGAATGCGATCCGGCTGCCGAGCGGCAAGATCTACTCGTGGGACGACAAGTCGACGTACGTGAAGAACCCGCCCTACTTCGTCGGCATGACTATGAAGCCGGGCGCGGTCGCGGATATCCGTAACGCGCGGGTGCTGGCGCTGCTCGGCGACTCGGTCACGACCGATCACATTTCCCCTGCCGGCGACATCTCCAAATCCAGCCCGGCGGCGAAGTACCTGGTGTCGCTCGGCGTGCAGCCGACCGATTTCAACTCGTACGGCGCGCGGCGCGGCAATCACGAAGTGATGATGCGCGGCACGTTCGCGAACATCCGGCTGCGGAACCAGCTGGCGCCGGGCACCGAGGGCGGCGTGACCGTGCACGTTCCGAGCGGCGAGCAGATGAGCATTTACGACGCGGCGATGCGCTACAAGCAGGAAGGCACGCCGCTGGTCGTGCTGGCCGGCAAGGAATACGGCACCGGCTCGTCGCGCGACTGGGCCGCGAAAGGCACGATGCTGCTCGGCGTGAAGGCCGTGATCGCCGAAAGCTTCGAGCGCATCCACCGCTCCAACCTGATCGGCATGGGCGTGCTGCCGCTGCAGTTCAAGGAAGGCCAGAACGCGCAGTCGCTGTGTCTCACGGGCAAGGAGACGTTCGAGATCATCGGCCTGAACGGCGGCGCGGCCAAGGTCGTCACAGTCGTCGCGACTCCGCCCACGGGCGCGCCGATCAAGTTCGAGGTGCGCGTGCGCATCGACACGCCAAAAGAGCGCGAATACTTCCAGCACGGCGGCATCCTGCACTACGTGCTGCGGCAGCTGGCGTCATCGAGCAAAGCGGCCTAGCGGAGCAGCCATGACCGAGCACGTCAAGATCGCCGTCGAGGACAACGTCCTGCGCATCAAGCTGGCGCGTCCGGAGAAGAAGAATGCGCTCACGAACGCGATGTACGTCGCGGTCGGCGAGGCGCTCACGCGCGCCGAGAGCGATCCGGCCGTGCGCGTGGTGCTGTTCGAAGGCGAAGGCGACGCGTTCACGGCCGGCAACGACATCGCAGAGTTCGCTGCTGTCGCGGCCGGAACCCGGCAACGCAGCGAGATGCAGACGCACATCTTTCTCGAAGCACTCGCGCGGGGCACAAAGCCGTACGTCGCAGCCGTGCACGGGCTCGCAGTCGGCGTGGGCGTGACAATGCTGATGCATTGTGACGTCACGTACGTCGCCGACGACGCACGCCTGTCGACGCCTTTCGTCAATCTCGCGCTCGTCCCGGAAGCGGCTTCGACGTGGCTCATTCCCGCACGCATCGGCTATGCACGAGCGTTCCAGCTGCTCGCGTTCGGCGAGCCGATCGATGGCAAGACAGCCGCTGCGATGGGCTTGGTGACGGCGGCATTGCCAGCTGCGGAGGTTCGTCCCAAGGCACTTGCGGCGGCGAAGGCGCTGGCCGCCAAACCTGCCGGCGCGCTGCAGGCGACCAAGAAACTGATGCGCGACTCGGCAGCGATTCTCGCGGTCATGGCGCGCGAGGGCGATGCCTTCGGGCATCGTTTGCGGACTGCCGAAGCGGCGGAAGCGTTCCGTGCCTTCGCGGAGCGCCGCGCACCCGACTTCATGAAGATCCAGGGCTGAGCCGCGCAGGCGCGCGATGCCGGAGCCGTTCGCAACGCCGATCCATGACACGGGCACCGAGCTCATCGGGCCGTTGCGCTCACCGCGGCAGATGCTGGCGGCGCAAAAGTACGACGATCACACGTCGATCCACGATAACGAGACCGCACGCAAGTTCGGCTTCAAGGGCGGCACTATCGAAGGACCGACCCACTTCAGCCAGTTCGTCCCGCTGTGTGTCGCGCTGTGGGGATCGCGCTGGCTCGCACAGGGATCGCTGTCGGCGCACTACCGCAACGCCTGCTTCGAAGGCGAAAAGGTCCGCGCATTCGTGGTCAAGCCGCAAGGCAATGCTACGCAGACGGCGATTCGCATGGAGCGCGAGGACGGCACCGAAATCCTGCGCGGCACGGCCGCCGTTGGCGGCAACAATCCGCCCTCCGCGCTGGAGCAGCGGATCAGCGAGCTCAGCCCGCGCGAGACACTGGTGATCCTCCGTGACGTACACGTCGGCATGCGCACGAAGCGCATCGCCGTGCGCATGGATGCCGCCCAGAACATGGGCGCGCTCTATCCGTTCTCGCTCGCACAGAAGCTCGAGGTGATTACCGAGCCCTCGCCCTGGTACACAGCCGAGGGCGCAACGAGCTCGCAATGGCAGCAGGCGATCATTCCGATGGAAATGATCAGCGTGCTGCTCAACTACTCGAGCGACGCTTCGGCCTTTCCGGTGCGCAAGCCGGTCGTCGGCCTGTTCGCAGACCAGGAAATCCGCATGCACGACGGGCCGCTGTTCGTCGGTCAGCCGTACGAGATGGATCGCGAAGTGGTGGCGCTCAGCGGCAGCCGGCGAACCGAGAGTCTGTGGATTCGCACGCGGGTGTTTGCACCTGGGGGCGATGGGGTGCTTGCGACGATGCTGTTGAATGCGGCGTATATGAAGGACTCGTATCCGGGGTACGAGGAAGAATTGAGAAAGAGTCAGGCTAAAGCCTGACCTACGCCATTAGCGGCGCCACTTCTGCAGCTTCTGGGGCACGCGTTGCGGAGTGCGCTGCAGACGGATCGGCAGGCGCGGCGGCTCGGGCTCGTCTTCGACGAGCCACTTCTCCTTGAACGCCTGCAGCGCCTCCTGCTGCACGGCTGCATGTCGCGTCGACAGCAGCAGCGATGAAGGTGCGCAGACGCGCGCGCGAATCAGTCCCAGGTCCGCAGCCGCATCGAACAGGCTGGGATACCAACTCTGCCAGCCGGGCAGCAGGCGCTCGACCTGCTCGCGCAGGTTCAGACGCTCGGAGGATTCGGGCAGCACGCTCATGACTGCCCTTTTGTATCACGAAGCTCACGGCAACTGCAGCCCTTGCATCACGGTGAATCTGTGGTAACAGTGGGCGGCGACGAGCCCAACCGATACCAATCGATTCTGCGTGTGACGAGCATCACTCCAGCGAGCGCGACGAACAGCACGATGGCGCCGAGCAGGAGTGCGTAGTCCTCCGACAACACGAGCGCGTAGAGCAGCGCGTACACTCCGCTCATCGCAAGTCCTGCGACGCCGCCGCGGATCGTACTGCGCAGTGCTCCCGCGATGTACACGCCAATGAGCACGACCAGCGCGACAGCCGCAGTGACATACGCCGCTGCGAACGAGATGTGCTCGGAGAGCGCGATCAGCAGCAGATAGAAGATGCTCAAAGCGAGACCGATGAGCAGGTACTGCAGCGGATGCAGCGGATTGCGCGTGACCTGCTCCCACGCGAAGAAAGTCAGAAAGGTCAGCGCGATGAACAGCACTGCGTACTTCACCGCGCGCTCGCCGCGCTGGTAGACATCGACGGTCTGATAGAGACCGACGCCGAAGGACGACTCCGTCAGCGATGCTTCGTTGACCTCATACTCACTCCACGCCTGGCCGTAAGAACGGTTGAGCTCGAGCACCTGCCAGCGGGCATCGAACCCTTTCGGCGTGATCGCATGCTCCGCCGGCAGGAAGGCGCCGTGGAACGACGGGTGCGGCCAGTTCGAATGCAGCTGCAACGTCGTCGTGCTGCCGAGAGGCAGCATCGAGAAGTCGCGGCTGCCGGCGATCACCGTATGAAACGCGAAGGCGCTCGGGCCGCCCTCCAGCAGTGCCGACAGGTCGATCGTCGTTTCAATGCCGCGATACACCGCAGGTCTGCCTGGTCCGAGCTTGAGCTGCTGGTCGGCGAACGAAGCCTGCGTCACCTCGCGCAGGCTGCGAACTTGCGACATCGGCAGCAGCAGGCGGCTCTGCTGCCAGAAGTACTGCACGTCCGGCGACGGCTTGCCCGCCAGCGCGCGCAGCGACTGGTAATCGAACTCGCCGGTGAGCTGAACGTCCGCGAGGTAGACGGGCACGGCATAGATGCCGACGTAGCGCGGCTCGTCCTGCAGCTTGAGATCGATCTTCATGTCGAGACGTGCTGGCAGCAGGTACAGGTCGCTGCGCACCACCTTCCTGATGTCCCGGTCGTCGATGCGTTCGACGATCGTGCGCTGCGTCGGGACAACCAGCACCGGCCCGCCGAGCACGACGTTGCCACCCCACCCTTCGGCGACTCGCGCATATGCCTGCTCACGCAGCGCGGCGCGCTCGCTCACCAGGCCCCGCAGCATCGCGAGCGGTACGAGCAGCAACAATACGATCACGCCGATCATTACAGCTTTGAGGGTCACTGAACCCGATTCGCCGACCCGGAACGCCATGCGCGTACTCCCTCGTTGTGATGCCCGGAAGCGTGCTCCGGCAAGAGGGCAATCCCCCGACGCAATTCGGGCGAACTGTGGCGCACCCGCAAGGTCAAGAATCTGCAGGACGCTCCGCTGCGTAGGGCAACGTGATAGTTTCTGTCGTGCGAGGGTCCTCTCTTCGTGAGAGTCCAGGAGCCAAGCGCATGCTGATTCGACAGCCCCGACCCGGCGACTGCGCCGCCATCCGCCCGTCGGAAATCACGTCTGAAGCCGTCTATTTGCATCGACGCCGGCTGTTGCAGGCGGCACTCGCCGTCGGCGTCGCCGGTCTCGGCAGCGCATGGTCGCAGCCCGCGCCCGCCGACGTCGCAGCGCTCGACTACAAGCGCAACGCGAAGTACAGCCTGGACGAGGCGCCGAACAGCTACGAGGACATCACCTCGTACAACAACTATTACGAATTCGGCATCGACAAGGGCGCGCCGGCCGCGAACTCCGGGCGCTTCAAGCCGCAGCCGTGGTCGGTCGCGGTGAGCGGCGAATGCGAGAACAAGGGCACGTTCACGCTCGAAGACGTGCTGAAGGGCCACGCGCTGGAAGAGCGCGTCTACCGCCTGCGCTGCGTCGAGGCCTGGTCGATGGTGATTCCGTGGACCGGCGTGTCGCTGGCGGACGTGCTGAAGCGCTTCAAGCCGACGTCCAAAGCGAAGTACGTGGCGTTCAAGACCGTGATGCGGCCGGCCGAGATGCCTGGGCAGCGCTATCCCGTGCTCGAGTGGCCGTACGTCGAGGGGCTGCGCATCGATGAGGCGATGCATCCTCTCGCAATCCTCGCCGTCGGTCTGTATGGCAAGACGCTACCGAACCAGAATGGCGCGCCGCTGCGGCTGATCACGCCGTGGAAGTACGGCTTCAAGGGCATCAAGTCGATCGTCGAGATCCGCTTCGTCGAGCGCCAGCCGCCGACCTCGTGGAACATCTCGGCGCCGCACGAATACGGCTTCTACGCCAACGTCAATCCGCATGTCGATCATCCGCGCTGGAGCCAGGCGCGCGAGCGGCGCATCGGCCGCGGGCTGTTCGACTCGCGCGTGCCGACGCTGATGTTCAACGGGTACGAGCAGGAGGTCGCCAGCCTCTACCAGGGCATGGACCTCAAGAAATTCTATTGATGCCCTCCACGCTCGTCGTCCGCCGGGTGCTGAAGCCGGCGTTGTTCGTGCTGTGCCTGCTGCCGCTCGCCTCGCTGGTGTGGCGCGCCTTCGAGATCGGCGGCACGAACCTGGGCGCCAATCCGGTCGAAAAGATCCAGGACACGCTCGGTCAGTGGGGCCTGCGGATGCTGCTGATCACGCTCGCGGTCACGCCGCTGCGCGACTGGTTCAACGCGCCGTGGCTGGTCCAGCTGCGGCGGATGCTCGGCGTGTATGCATTTTTCTATGTGCTGCTGCACTTCCTGACGTGGCTGATCCTCGACCAGGACCTGTACTGGGCCGGGATCCTGCCGGACATTGCGCGCCGGCCATTCATCACGATCGGCATGACGGCGCTGTTGCTGCTGATCCCGCTGGCGGTCACCTCGACCAACGGCATGATGCGCCGGCTCGGCAAGCGCTGGAAAACGCTGCACCGGCTGATCTACGTGATCGTGCTGCTCGGCATCTGGCACTACTACTGGC
>Ga0209382_10000595_pt1 | contig 59004 bp, 46 predicted proteins | sample SoiMetdeltSBSDD5_FD_187599 | JGI IMG/M metagenome (GOLD analysis project Ga0209382, IMG submission 187599) | Bulk soil microbial communities from a Populus tree surrounding site in Tennessee, USA - Soil MetaG P. deltoides SBSDD5 (SPAdes) (version 2) | ecosystem: Environmental > Terrestrial >...
CAGCCCACGCACGGCCGAGGACGGCGCGTGCCTGCGCGTAATACGGACTGTCAGCCCCATATTCCTTCGACCACTCCGCCAGTGCACGCTGCAGGGTCGCTTCGGCTTGCTCCGCGTGACCCAACTCCAACTGCGTGCGGCCGAGCATGGTCAGAGCTGCCGCCGTGTACCCGTGACCGGGCGGCAGCGTCTTCTCGTAGATGGCGAGCGCCTCGCGATAGCGCGCTTCCGCCTCCGCGTATTCCTTACGCTCCAGCGCGAGCCGACCCAGACTCGCCAGCAGGTAGCCGACTTCGGTGTGTGGTTCGGGATGCACCTTGCGGCTCGCAGCCAGCGCGGCTTCGTAGGTCTGCTGAGCCTCGTCGAAACGACCGCGGTCCATCAGCAGGCGCGCCAGACTGCCGGTGGCCTCGATCGTGTCGGAATGCTCCGGCCCGAGGATGCGCCGGCACTGGGCGACGACTTCGCGAAACAGCGGTTCGGCGCCATCGAGATCGCCGCTTTCGTGCAGGGCCGTCGCGAGGTTGTGCAGGTGGCGGATGTACTGCGGATGGTCCTTGCCGCGCGTACGCAGGTCGATCCGCAGGGCCTCGCGGTACAGCCCTTCGGCAGTGACGAAGTCGCGACGCTCCTGGGCAAGCCGCGCCAGGTTGTCGAGCGGCACCGTGATTTCTTCGTGATCCCGGCCGAGGCGTGCGACGCGAATGCGCAGGCATTCGTTGAGCTGTCGTTGCGCGTTGGCGAATTCGCCCTTGGCATGCTGGATCACGCCGAGCCGGCACAGGCCATTCGCGGTTTCGAGGCTGTCAGGACCGGTCAACGTGGTACTGATCGCCAGGCTGTCGACCGCGAGTGCTTCGGCGGTCTTCAGGTCGCCCTTCTTTTCGAAAACGCGGTTCAGGCTGTACAGGCTGCGCGCGACGTCCAGGTGTTTTTCACCGAACAGCTTGCGTCGCACCGCCAGCCCCTGCTCGATCAGCGGCTGCGCATCTTCCGGCAGGTCGAGGCTGAGGTAGACGCTGCCGATCGTGTCGAGGAGCGTCGCCTGCAGGTCCGGTTGTGCGCTCAGCTCCTTGCCGATACGCGCCGCACCTTGATCGAGGATCTCGCGCGCCGTGATTTCCTTGCCGCGTGCGTGCGAAGGATCGGCGGCCCGGAACGAGTCGATCAGAAACTCCGCAACGCCTTCAGCGCGTCGCTGTGCTGTCTGTGCCCGTGCGCGCTCCACCTGCGCGACGTCGCGCTCCTGTGCGATCCGCCCGGATTGCACGTACGTGGTGATCGAGAAGCCGATCAGCAACGCCACGAATGCTGCCGCCAGTCCGGCAACCAGCGCGTGACGCTTGAGGAACTTGCCGGTGCGATAGCTCCAGGCATCGGCGCGGGCGAGCACCGGCATTCCATCGAGATGGCGCGCGATGTCTGCCGCAAACTGCTCGACGGAGGAGTAACGCCGCTCGGCCTCCTTGCGCATCGCCATCAGCACGATGTTGTCGAGGTCGCCGGCGAGCTCGCGCCGCAATCGCGCCGGACTCGTGCCGCGCTGTCTCGCTATTCCGGGAGCGTCCTCGCGCGCCTGGATCACCACGCTCGGCGCGGGCGGACTCTCTTCGCAGATCGCACGTTCGAGATCGCCGAGGCGGTTGCCTTTGAGCGTGAACGGCTTGCAGCCGCACAGCAGCTCGTACAGCACGACGCCGAGCACGTACGTGTCGCTCGCGGTCGTGATCGGATCGCCGCGAATCTGCTCGGGGCTGGCGTGGTCCGGCGTGAGCACGCGGTAATCCGCCTGCGTGACCGCCATGGTGTGCATCATCTGGCGGTCGTCGAGCATCTTCGCGATGCCGAAGTCGAGCAGCTTCGGCGTACCGTCGCGCGCCACCAGGATGTTCGACGGCTTGAGGTCGCGATGCACGATCAGGTTCTGGTGCGCGCGATGCACGGCGGAGCAGATCACCATGAACAGCTTCAGCCGCGCTTCGATCGTCAGCGAGCGCGAGTCGCAGTACGTGTCGATGGGCTCGCCGTCGACGTACTCCATGACGATGTACGGCGTGCCGTCGGTGGTCGTGCCGCCATCGAACAGTCGCGCGATGTTCGGATGGTCGAGCGTCGCGAGGATCTGGCGCTCGAGCTTCAGTCGACCCTGCACGTGCCGCGACAGCAACCCGCGCCGTACCAGCTTGATGGCGACCTGTTGCCGGAATTGCTCGTCGGCACGCTCGGCGAGAAAGACTTCGCCCATGCCGCCGCGACCGAGGCTGCGCACGATGCGATACGGGCCGATGCGCTCGCCCGTGAGGTCGACGGCCGGGTCCTCGGAGTCCTCCGGATCCATGGCGCCGTCCGTGCCGAACCACTGCTGGCGCGATTCCAGCTCGTGCACCGCGTTCGCGTACAGCTCGCTGTCGGTTGCGCATGCCTCGCGGATGAAACGCAGCCGCTCGTGCGGCGGCAAGGTCTGCGCCTCATCGAGAATCTGTTGCAGGGTCTTGGAGGGCACTGCGCACATCTTAAGGCCCGGTGCGCCGCCTGTCCTTCGGTCGGGTTGCTCGGACGCGTGCCCGCAGGCATTCTGACCGGGCCTTCATTCCGGAGCTTCGCCATGCGCCGACCTGACACACGACCGCAACCCCTTCGCAAAGGCCTGTTCGGCGGCGGCGGCGCGCACCGTCCCGTCAAGTTCTAGTGGTGATAGCCGCTGTCCGCGGCGACCTTGCCGCGGAACACCGAGTACGACCACCACGTGTAGCCCAGCACGGCGGGCAGCATGAACAGCGTGCCCGCGAGCACGAACCCCTGACTCTCCGGCGGCGCGGCCGCTTTCCAGATCGTCAGGTCGGGCGGCAGCAGGTTCGGCCAGATGCCGAGCACCAGCCCGGCAAAGCCCAACGCAAAGAACGTCAGCGCCAGGATGAAGGGCAGGTATTCGGCGCGGCGCAGGACAGAGCGCCATAACCACACAGCATTCGCGAGCGCGAGCAGCGGCACCGGCGACAGCCACAGGAAATTGCCGCTTTCGAACCAGCGCGCCATCACCTGGCTGCTGAGAAACGGCAACCAGGTGCTGACCAGGCCCATAAACGCAACGACGACGACCACCAACGGCCGGGTCAGCGCGAACGCGACGTTTTGCAGCGCGCCGCCGGTCTTCATGATCAGCCAGGTGCTGCCCAGCAGCGCATAGCCGAAGACCACCGCGACTGCGGTCAACATCGAGAACGGGCTGAACCACGCGAACGCGCCTTGCAGATACTTGCCGCCCTGGAGCGGCATGCCCTCGACGATCGCACCGAGCATCAGGCCTTGCGCGAACGCCGCGGCAATCGAGCCGGCGGCGAAGCACACGCCCCAGATGTGCTTCGACGTTTTCGCCTTGAACCGGAACTCGAACGACACCCCGCGCAGCACGAGCGCGATCAGCATCAGCAGCACCGGCAGGTAAAGCGTCGACAGCATGACCGCGTAGGCCTTCGGGAATGCAGCCAGCAGTCCTGCACCGCCGAGCACCAGCCACGTCTCGTTGCCGTCCCAGATCGGCGCGGCTGTCGTCATCATGTGGTCGAGCTGCTGCTCATCCTCCGCGAACAGCGCCAGCGTGCCGATGCCGAGCACGAAGCCGTCCATCAGCACGTACATCAGCACCCCGAAGGCGATGATGCAGAACCACACGACCGGCAATACCGTCGAGCCTTCCACGATCAGCCCCCGTCCTCGAGCAACTCTTCCGGCACCGACAGCGGGCGTTGCGCAGACTTTCCTTCCGGATGCAGCAGAGACTGCTCGACCGGCTGCGGACCTCTGCGCAGCAGTTTCAGCAGGTAGTAGGTGCCGGCGATGAAGACGAACAGGTACACCGTCGCGAAGACGATGAGTGACGTGAGCACGCTGCCCGCGTCGATCGCGGTCGCCGCTTGCGAAGTTCGCAACAGGCCGTACACGACATACGGCTGTCGTCCGATCTCCGTCGTGTACCAGCCCGCGAGCACGGCGATGAAGCCGGCAGGCGTCATCACCATCCACGTGCGCAGCACGAGCTTCGATTCGAACAACCGGCCGCGTCGCCACTGCAGCGCCGACCACGCGACCAGCGAAAGCATCAGGATGCCGATGCCGACCATCACGCGGAAACTGAAGAACACCGGTGCGACCGGCGGTCGCAGCTCGGGGCCGACTGCCTTCAGGCCTGCGACCTCGCCGTCGATCTCATGCGTGAGAATGAGGCTGCCGAGCTTCGGCACGCTCACCTCGTAACGATTCGTCTCGCGCGCCTGGTCCGGCCACGCGAACAGGATCAGCGGCACACCGCGCCCCGTTTCCCAGTGGCCCTCGATCGCAGCGAGCTTCACCGGCTGGTGATCGCGCACTTTCAGTCCGTGCATGTCGCCGACCAGAACCTGCAGCGGCACTGCGATCGCTGCGAAGCAGACCGACAGCTTCAGCATCAGCTGCGCCGCCTCGCGATGACGTTGACGCAGCAGGTACGTCGCACTGATGCCGCCGATCACGAAGCAGGTGGTGATGAACGCGGCGAGCGTCATGTGCGCGAGGCGCACCGGAAACGACGGATTGAACACGATGCTCCACCAGCTCTGCGGGTGGAACACGCCGTCGACGATGCGGTATCCGGCGGGCGTCTGCATCCAGCTGTTCGCCGAGATGATCCAGAACGTCGAGATGAGCGTGCCGAGCGCGACCATGCACGTCGCGAGGAAGTGCAGCGGCGGCGACACGCGTCGCCAGCCGAACAGCATCACGCCGAGGAACGTCGCTTCCAGGAAGAACGCGGTCAGCACTTCGTAGGCGAGCAGCGGGCCGAGAATGTTGCCGGCGCGCGTCGACAGCTCGGCCCAGTTGGTGCCGAACTGAAAGCTCATCACGATGCCGGACACGACACCGAGCGCGAACGACACGGCGAAGATCTTCAGCCAGAACACGTACAGGTCGCGCCACAGCGCGCGCCGCGTCTTCAGGTACGCGCCCGCCAGGAATGCCAGCCAGCTCGCCAGCCCGATCGTGAATGCAGGAAAGATGATGTGAAAACTCATCACGAATCCGAACTGGATCCGCGACAGCAGCACCACGGTGGGGTCCGACATGGCGCCGCGATTGTGGGCGCGCGTTACAGGTGCAGCAACTGCGGAAACGCACGAGTACGGCGTGCGCGAAGGCTGACTTCGTGAAAGGCGGATGCCGGGCGAGTACACTCACGCGGCACCCATCGATCAAGAACATCTTTCATGGGGAGTTTCCTATGCGGTCCACCAGAACGTCCCGTGTGCTCCTGCTGTGCGGTCTCGCCTGCGTCGTCGCAGCCTGCGGCAAGAAGGAACAGCCCGCGCCCGCTGCGCCCCAGAATGAAGCGTCCACGGCTCTCGAAGGGCAGGTCGACATCGTCGCGTGGCCCGGCTACATCGAGCGCGGCGAAACAGACAAGAGCTACGACTGGGTGACGAAGTTCGAGGCCGACACCGGCTGCAAGGTCAACGTCAAGACTGCCGGCACCTCGGACGAGATGCTGTCGCTGATGAACCAGGGCGGCTACGACCTCGTCACCGCTTCCGGCGACGCGTCGCTGCGGCTGATCCGCGGCGGCACGGTGCAACCGGTCGACGTCGCGAAGGTGGCCTCGTACGACAGCGTCGATCCGCGCCTGAAGGAAGCGCCGTGGCACTACGTCGACGGCAAGCACTACGGCGTGCCGTACCAGTGGGGACCGAACGTCCTCATGTACAACACGAACGTATTCAAGAAGCCGCCGACTTCATGGAGCGTCGTGTTCGAGCCGGGCAAGCTCCCGGACGGCAAACCGAACAAGGGTCGCGTGCAGGCCTACGACGGCGCGATCTACATCGCCGACGCTGCCCTGTACCTGATGACCAAGAAGCCCGACCTGGGCATCAAGGATCCATACGAGCTCAACGAGCAGCAATACACCGCGGCGCTCGACCTGCTGCGCACTCAGCATCCGCTGATCCAGCGCTACTGGCACGACGCGAACGTGCAGGTGCAGGACTTGACGAACGAGGGTGTGGTCGCGTCCGGCTCATGGCCGTTCCAGGTGAACACGCTGGTCGCGAACAAGCAGCCGATCGCGAGCACCGTGCCCGTCGAGGGCGCCACCGGATGGGCAGACACGACGATGCTGCACGCCAATGCCAAGCATCCGAACTGCGCTTACAAGTGGCTCGAATGGTCGATCAGTCCGAAAGTGCAGGGCGACGTCGCAGCGTGGTTCGGCTCGGTGCCGGTCGTGCCGGCGGCGTGCACGGGGAATGACCTGCTCGGCGCCGAAGGCTGCAAGACCAACGGCATCGACAACTTCGACAAGATCAAGTTCTGGCGCACGCCCGAAGCGAAGTGCGCGACGCAGAACGATGCGTGCGTGCCGTACAGCCGTTGGGCGACGGACTACGTCGCAGTGATGGGAGGCAGATAACGCTTCCGCCTCATGACTGCTGCGATCGAGTTTCGCGATGTATCGCGTGTCTACGGCGAAGTCCGCGCCGTCGACCGCGTCTCGCTGACGGTTGAGGCCGGGGAGTTCTTCGCGATGCTCGGGCCTTCGGGCTCGGGCAAGACGACCTGCCTGCGCCTGATCGCCGGTTTCGAAACGCCCGACAGCGGCAGCGTGCTGCTGAACGGCCGCGACGTGACCGACGATCCGCCGTACGTGCGCGACGTCAACACGGTGTTCCAGGATTACGCGCTGTTTCCGCACATGAGTGTGCTGGAGAACGTCGCCTACGGGCCGCGCGTGCGCGGGCAGCGCAAGGAAGATTGGCAGCGCCGCGCACTGGAAATGCTGGAGCTGGTGCAGCTCGGGCATTTCGCCGAGCGGCGTCCCTCGCAACTTTCCGGCGGGCAGCGCCAGCGCGTGTCGCTGGCGCGCGCTCTCATCAATCAGCCGCGCGTCCTGCTGCTCGACGAGCCGCTCGGCGCGCTCGATCTGAAGCTGCGCGAGGAAATGCAGATCGAGCTGAAGAATCTGCAGCGGCGGCTCGGCATCACTTTCGTGTTCGTTACGCACGACCAGGGTGAGGCGTTGTCGATGGCGGATCGCGTCGCCGTGTTCAATCACGGCAGGATCGAGCAACTCGACACGCCGCGTGCGCTCTACACGCGCCCAGCCACTGCGTTCGTAGCGCGGTTCGTCGGCAGCGCGAACGTAGTTGCGGGCGAACTGGCGCAACGTCTCAGCGGTCGCGCGGAGCCCTTCGCGGTGCGTGCCGAGAACATCCGGCTGCGTGCGCCTGCAGCCCCGGTGAATGGCGACACGATGAGCTGCATCGGCGATGTCGCGGACGTGCAGTACCACGGCGCGATGAGTCGCTGGCAGGTGCGGCTCGAAAGCGGCGAAGTGTTTGCGGCCGCCGTGCCCGATACCAACAGCAACGACGAATTCCGGGTCGGCGCACGCGTGCGGCTCGAATGGGCGCGCGGCGACGCCGTGCCGTTGACTGCAGCGGAATCGTCGTGACCGCGCTGTCGACCTTCCTTTATCGGCGGCCGGCGCTGTACGTCACGCTGCTGCTGATCCCGCCGCTGCTGTGGTTCGGCACCGTGTACCTCGGTTCGCTGTTCGCGCTGCTCGCGCAAAGCATCTACTCGATCGACGAATTCACCGCGAAGGTCGTCTACGAGCCGACGCTCGCGACCTACAAGCAAGTCATCACGCAGGCTGCCAACGTCGACATCATCCTGCGCACGCTCTCGATGGCGGTCGCGGTGACGATTGCGTGTGCAGCGATCGCGCTGCCGATCGCCAACTACATGGTTCGCTATGCAGCGCCGCGCACTCGCGCGCTGTTCTACGTCGGAGTGATGTTGCCGATGTGGATGAGCTATCTCGTGAAGGTGTACGCGTGGCGCTTGATCCTGGCGAAGCAGGGCATCCTGAGCTGGCTGTTCGACACCCTCGGTCTCGGCGCGGCGCTCGAAGCGTTGCTGCGCGTTCCAGGGATCGGTGGCCCATCGTTGTCCGCGTCGTACCTCGGCATGTTCATCGTGTTCGTTTACATGTGGCTGCCGTTCATGATCCTGCCGCTCGCGGCTGCACTGGAAAAGGTACCGGAGTCGTTGCTGCAGGCGTCGGCCGATCTCGGCGCGCGGCCGGCACAGACGTTCCGCACCGTCACGCTGCCGCTCGCGTTGCCGGGTCTCGCCGCCGGATCGGTGTTCACGTTTTCGCTGACGCTCGGCGACTACATCATCCCGAGCGTAGTCGGCGCGCCGGGGTATTTCATCGGCATGATGGTGTATGCGCAGCAGGGAACGGCCGGCAACATTCCGCTCGCCGCGGCTTTCTCGGTCGTGCCGATCGTGTTGATCATGATTTATCTGACGCTCGCGAAGCGCGCCGGAGCGTTCGATGCGTTATAGACGCTGGGGCCAGCCGTCGATCGGCGCACGACTCGCTGCGTACGCGGGCCTCGCGTTCATGCATCTGCCGGTGCTCGTCATCATCCTGTATGCGTTCACCACCGCCGATCGCACGTACGAATTTCCGCCGCCGGGCCTGACGCTGCACTGGTTCGAGGCGGCGTTTGCGCGCGCCGATATCTGGGCCGCGATGCGCCTGTCGCTTTCGGTTGCCGCGATGGCGACTCTGCTCGCGATCCTCCTCGGTTCGCTCACTGCGCTCGCCATGGCGCGCAGCACTTTCCGCGGCAAGGAAAGCATCACGGTGCTGCTCGTGTTGCCGATCGCTCTGCCCGGAATCGTCACCGGCATCGCGCTGCTCGCCGCGATCAAGAGTGCGCGCATCGATCCCGGCTTCTGGACGATCGTTGCCGGCCACGCGACGTTCTGCATCGTCATCGTCTACAACAATGTTGTCGCGCGCCTGCGCCGCATGCCGCAGAGCTGGATCGAAGCCTCGATGGACTTGGGCGCCGACGGTTGGCAGACCTTCCGCCGCATCGTGCTCCCGCAGAGCGCCACGGCGCTGCTCGCGGGCGGCATGCTGGCGTTCGCACTCTCGTTCGACGAGATCATCGTCACGTTGTTCACCGCCGGTCACGACCGCACACTGCCGATCTGGTTCTTCAACGAGCTGTTCCGGCCGCGCGAGCGGCCGATCACCAACGTGGTCGCAGTCATCGTGATGGTCGTGACGTTCATTCCGATCCTGCTGGCCTACCGTCTCACCCGGCGAGGTTCCTCATGAATACGAAGTTGCTCATCAACGGCAAGCTGGTCGCCGGCAAGGGCGAGAAGGAAGACGTGCTGGATCCGGCGACGGGGCAGTCGCTCGTGACGGTGGCCGAAGCGTCGCCGGAGCAGATCGCAAGTGCGGTCGCGGCGGCAGCGAAGGCGTTTCCCGCGTGGGCGGCCAGCGTGCCGAAGGATCGCGCGGCGTTGCTGCTGAAGGTCGCCGAGCGCATCGAATCCGAGGCGGCCGACTACGCACGCCTCGAGTCGCAGAACTGCGGCAAGCCATACACCGCGGTCCTGAACGATGAGATTCCGGCCATCGTCGATGTGTTTCGCTTCTTCGCCGGCGCGGCGCGCACCCTGCACGGCGCGGTCGCGGGCGAGTATCTGCCCGGCTTCACCAGCATGGTTCGCCGCGATCCGGTCGGCGTGGTGGCGTCGATCGCGCCGTGGAACTACCCGCTGATGATGGCAGCGTGGAAGCTGTCGCCGGCGCTCGCGGGCGGCAATACGATCGTGCTCAAGCCCTCGGAGCAGACGCCGCTGACGACGCTGAGGCTCGCGACGCTGCTGGCCGAGCTGTTCCCGCCGGGAGTCGTGAACATCGTGCACGGCAGAGGCCCGACAGTCGGAGCGTCGTTGATCTCGCAGCCGCAGGTCGCGATGGTCTCGCTCACCGGCGACGTCTCGACGGGAGAAAAAGTGTTGCAGGCAGCAGCGAAGGGCGCGAAGCGCACGCACCTGGAGCTCGGCGGCAAAGCGCCGGTGATCGTGTTCGACGACGCCGATCGCGAGGCGGTCGTGAGCGGCGTACGCACTTTCGGTTTTTACAACGCAGGCCAGGATTGCACGGCCGCGTGCCGGATCTACGCCGGGCCGAAGATCTACGACAAGCTGGTCGCCGATCTCACCAGCGCCGCGGCCTCGATCAAAGTGGGCAAGCAGGACGAGGAGGGCGTCGAGATGGGCCCGCTCATCAGCTCGAGGCAACGCTCGCGCGTGGCGGGTTTCGTCAGTCGCGCCGACAAGAGCCGCCACATCGAGATCACGACCGGCGGCAAGTCGCGCGGCGGTGGCGGCTTCTTCTTCGAGCCCACCGTGATCGCGGGGGCGAAGCAGAACGACGAGATCGTACGGCGCGAAGTGTTCGGGCCGGTCGTGTCGGTGACGCGCTTCAAGGATGCGGACCAGGCGATCGAGTGGGCCAACGACTCCGACTACGGCCTGGCGTCATCGGTGTGGACCAACGATGTCGGCAAGGCGATGCGCGTCGCGGCCCGGCTGCAATACGGCTGCACCTGGATCAACACGCATTTCATGCTGGTCAGCGAGATGCCGCACGGCGGCCTGAAGCGCTCGGGTTACGGCAAAGATCTGTCCGTGTACGCACTCGAGGATTACACAGTTCCGCGACACGTCATGGTGAAACTGTAGGTCGGGCTTCAGCCCGACTCTGCGGCAACGTTCCAAGCCAGCGCGCCGGCACCGCCAGCGCGCTGACCAACGACACCAGCACCGCCGCGCCATACGGCACGGCCTGGATCAGCAGCACCGCGACCCATACCGACACGTCCGGACCCTTCAGCTCTTCCGGCAACCGCGTCAGGCCAACTGCTGCGACCACCATTGCAATCAGCATCAGGCTCTCCGTGCGCGCAGCAGCTATCCCTTCCGCAAGCGCATGCGGCCGCTTGCTCTTCGGCGTGCGGAAGAACGGCTGATTGCGAGTGAACAGCGCCTTCACCACCGCGACGCCGATCGTGTGCGACAACGCGAGCCCCGCCAGCGCAGCCGCCAGGGTCTGGCGGATGTTCGCGCCGACACGCGCGGCATACAGGTGCGCAAGCTTCACCAGCTTGAACGTGAACAGCGACAACGGCAGCGCCGAGAACATGATCAGCGGCGGGTCGATGAGGTGCGGCGCGACGATCATCGCGAACGACCAGGCGAGCGCCGCGATCGTGAACAGCAGGTTGAGACCGTCGGCGAGCCAGGGCAGCCAGCCTGCGACGAAGTGATAGCGCTGGCCGCGCGTGAGTCGTTCGTCCGAGTGCGAGAACAGCGCCCGTGCGTGCGCACGAAGGATCTGCACGGCACCGTAGGCCCAGCGGAACCGCTGTTTCTTGTAATCCATGAACGTCTCGGGCATCAGGCCGCGTCCATAGCTCTGCGGCAGGTACTGCGCCTCGTAACCGTGCTCGAACAGACGCAGCCCGAGCTCCGCGTCTTCGGTGATGCACCACTCCGCCCAGCCGCCCACCTGTTGGAGCGCCTGCCGCCGCACCAGCGTCATGGTGCCGTGCTGGATGATCGCGTTGCGCTCGTTGCGCGTGACCATGCCGATCACGAAGAAGCCGCGATATTCCGCGTAGCACATCGCCTTGAACGCGCTCTCGCCGCCATCGCGGTAATCCTGCGGCGCCTGCACGATCGCGACGTTCGGCTCGGCGAGGCCCGGCACCAGGTCGCGCAGCCACGCGGGCTCGACCTGGTAGTCGCTGTCGATCACGGCGACGACCTGCGCGTCCGGCGCGGCGCGCGCGAGCGCGAAGTTGAGCGCGCCGGACTTGAAGCCCGGCAGCGGATCGACGTGGAAGAAGCGGAAGCGGGCGCCGAGCCGCGCGCAGTGCTGCTCGACCGGCCGCCACACCGCTTCGTCCCGGGTGTTGTTGTCGACGACGATGACTTCGTAGTCGGGATAGTCGAGCCGCGCGAGCGCATCGAGCGTCTCGATCAGCATCTCCGGCGGCTCGTTGTACGCCGGCACGTGGATGGACACCTTCGGCAGCGACGCACCTGCGGCAGCGATGACGAAAGGCTTGCGGCGCGGAATGGCCCAGTGCGCCTCGGCCCACTCGTGCGCCTCGGCGATCAGCACCGCGATCACGACGAACATGCCGAGCATCAGCGGTCCGCCGATGAGCACGCTGCGCAGCGTGAGGTACTGCTGCGAATAGTCGTAGATGATCCACACCGCGCCGGCAGTCACCGCGTACACGACGATTGCCAGCAGGCTCCGGCCGCGCGCATCGAGCGTGCGACTGTGTACGTAGAGCAGAGCGAGCAGGATCGAAGCGAGCACCACGGAGATCGACGCGAGCGTCTGCCACTGCTGGATGCGCACGATCGGCTCGACGAACGCGAACTTCGGCTCGCGATCCACGTCGTACACGCCCCAGTACGCGCCGACCGCGCCTTCGTAGCGCGCCTTCCATGGCTGATCGAACGCTTCCATGATGTAGTAGATGTAGCCTTCCTCGCGTGCCCGTCGCAGGAAGCGACGCAGGAACATCGCTTCGTTGCTCGTCGATGCGACCGCTGCCTCGCGCGTGCGTCCATCGGAGGGCCAGCCGACTTCCGCGATGACGATCGGCTTGCCCGGATACGCGCGCTCCAGCTCCGCGACGCGCATCGCGAGATAGTCGACGGCCTGCTCGGCTGGAATGCCTTCCCAGTACGGCAGCATGTGCACGGCGAGGTAGTCGACGTGCTCCACCAGCTCCGGATGCTTGATCCACACGTGCCACGGCTCGGCAGTGCTCACCGGCTGCTCGACCCCGTCGCGCACCCGATCGAGCTGGCGCGACAACTCGGCGACGCTGAGATCGTTGCGCAGGATCACCTCGTTGCCGATGACCAGACGGATGACGTTCGCATGACGGTTGGCGATGTCGATCGCGGCCGCGATCTCCGCTTCGTTGGTCGCGAGCTGACGATCGAGCCAGGCGCCGAGGGCGACTTTGAGCTGGTGACGCGCGGCGATGTCCGCGATCTGCCCGAGGCTCTTGAGCGACGAGTACGTGCGCACCGCCGTGACTTTGCCGGCGAGCAGTCGCAGATCGGCGTCAATCTGCTCCGGGGTGGGTAGAGTTTGCGGCACCGGATCCTGGCCGGAGCCGAACGGCGAGAACGCCATGCCCTGTACGTGGTCGGGCCAGGGCGGCTCGGGGCTCGGCCGGTTCAGCCAGGCCCACAGCCCGAACGTCAACGCCGCGAAAACGGCTGCGACGACAATGCTGGACGCTCTCATCGTGTTAACGTAGCGGCGACTGGTGAGGAGTATACGAGATGCCCATGTCGATATTCTCAGGGCGGTTGTTTTCGAGTTGCGCGGTGGCCGCGGCGACGCTGTGTCTGGCTTTGCCCGCGCAGGCCGAGGAGCCGACGAAATACAACCAGTGGGAGTTCACGCCGTTCGTCGGCTACATGGCCGGCGGCGAGTTCGAAGATCCCACCGACGAAAGCGATCGCGATCTCGATGCCGACACGGACTTCGGTCTCATCGTCAACGCCGCCGCAGAATGGTGGCGGCACTACGAGATGCTCTACGTGCGCCAGAGCACTGCGGTCGACGGCGTCGAGCCGTTCGACATGGACGTAGAGTATCTGCAATTCGGCGGCACGGTCAGCTATCCGGACGCCGAATACACCCATGTCATCCCGTACTTCGCCATGACGATCGGCGCGGCCCGCTTCAGCCCGGACGGCTCGGGCCTCGACGACGAGACGAAGTTCGCGGCGACGATCGGCGGCGGCGTGCGCATCCCGATCAACGAGCGCTTTGGTGTGCGCCTGGATTTGCGTGCCTACGGAACGGTGCTGGATTCCGACAGCGACATCTTCTGCGTCTCGTCGGGGGGCGCAGCGACGTGCCGTATCAAGGCGAAGGGCGACTTCTTTCTGCAGTACGCGGCGAATCTCGGCTTCACGATCGGGTTTTAGCCCCGAGGCCATGCTGGCGGTCGAGGGCGTAAGCAAGTCATTCGTCGGTGTGCGTTCGCGCGTCGTGCTGCACGACGTGTCGCTGCACCTGGCCGGGGGCGAATACATCGCCGTGATGGGCGAATCGGGCGCCGGCAAATCCACGCTGCTCAATCTCATCGCCGGCCTCGACGTCCCTGACTCGGGCCGTATCGTCTTTGCCGGACAGGACATGGCCGCGCTCGACGATGCCGGTCGCACGCGCTTGCGACGGGCCCGCCTGGGATTCGTCTTCCAGGCATTCCATCTGCTCCCGCATCTGTCGGTCGCTCGCAATGTCGGTTTGCCGCTAGCGCTCAATGGTGCTGCCAATCCGGCGATCCCCGCGCGCGTCGAAGAATTGCTCGCTGCTGTCGGCATGCTCGATCGACAGCATGATCTGCCGAACCAGCTCTCGGGCGGTGAGATGCAACGTGTCGCGATTGCGCGCGCGCTCGCGCATCGGCCGAGCCTGGTGCTGGCCGACGAGCCGACCGGCAATCTGGATGCCGACTCCGCAGCCGAAGTGCTCGCCGTCCTGCGCACGCAGCTCCAACGCGATAACGCCGCGGGAATTCTCGTCACGCATTCCGAAGTCGCCGCGGCGACGACGGACCGCATCTACTGCCTGACGCAGCAGGGATTGCACGAGCGCTCGGCTTGACCATGCAAGCGTGGCCGCTCATCGACGCTGCACTCACGGGACCGCTGCGTCGCTCGCCGGGTCGCAACGCGTTGCTCGTCGTGGCGATTGCACTCGGTGTGGCGCTCGGTTTCGCGATCTACCTGATCAACCGCTCCGCTGCCGACGAGGTATCGCTCGCGGCGCGCAGCCTGTACGGTCTCGCGGACCTGGCCATCGAGAGCCCCGCCGGTCTCGACGAGAATCTGTATCCGCGCGTCGCCGCCGTTCCCGGCGTGGCAGTCGCGAGTCCCGTCGTCGAAGTGGAAGGCAAGCTGGCGGATCGCCGCGGCTCGCTGACGCTGCTCGGCGTCGATGCCTTCCGCTCGCGTCAGTTGCAATCGTCGCTGGCGGCGCTTGCGGGGACGATGTCGACGAGCGCCGCTGCATTCGACCCGCAGGCAGTGTTCCTCAGCGCAAGCGCGGCTCGTGATCTGCAGCGGAACACTGGCGATATGCTGGAGATTCAGGTCGGCGAGCAGACGCAGCGGCTGCGCGTCGCAGGCGTGCTGCCACAGGCGGGACTCGAAGATCGCGCTGGCGTAATGGACATCGCCGCCGCGCAATGGAAGTTCGACCGCCTCGGCAAGCTGTCGCGCATCAACGTGCGGCTCGCGAGCGGGGCGCGAGCCGAGCGGGTGCGCGCAGATCTCGCGGCGCTGTTGCCGCCGGATGCGAGAGTGACGACGCCGGGCGAAGCGAGCAATGAAGCTCTGCGGTTGTCGCGTGCCTATCGATCGAATCTCACGGCACTCGCGCTGGTGGCGCTGTTCACTGGTGGCTTCTTCGTCTACTCGACGCAGTCGCTGGCGACGTTGCGGCGCCGGCGCGAATTCGCAGTGCTGCACGCGTTGGGCGTCACTCGCGGCCAGCAGCTTGCGCTCGTGCTCGCGGGCAGCGCGATCATCGGCACGTGCGGCGCAGTGCTCGGAGTGATGCTCGGGCTCTTCGCGGCGCGTGTCGGGCTCGACGCGATCGGCGGCGACCTCGGTGCCGGCTACTTCCGCGGGCTCGCGGCCGAGCTCGAAGTGCGTGGTTGGGAAGTGGCTGCGTTCTGCGTGCTTGGCGTGCTGGTTGCGGTCGTCGGTGCTCTCCGTCCGGCGATTGAGGCAGCACGCGTGCCGACTGCGGCTGCGCTGAAAGCGGGCGATGTGACGAGCAGCGAACTCCGTACGCACGGGCGTTTGGTTGTGGTGCTGCTGCTTTTCGCGGGGCTCGTGTTGTTGCTGCCGCCGATCGCCGGCTTGCCACTGCCAGGTTTCGTCGCTATCGCACTGTTGATGATCGGTGCGGTGATCGCCATGCCGTCGATCGTTCGCATGACGCTGCGCCATGCGCCATTCGCGCGCGCGGTCCCATACCAAGTCGCGATTGCGCAGATCGCCGGCACTGCTCGCTATGCGACGCTCAGTGTCTCGGCGATTCTCGTCAGCTTCAGTCTGATGGTGTCGATGGCGATCATGGTGACTTCGTTCCGCACTTCGCTCGATGACTGGACGCAGCGCATCCTGCCCGCCGACGTCTACGTGCGGCTCGGCTACGTCGGGCAATCGGCACATTTGGATGCGAGCACTGTGCAGCGCATCGGTCGATTGCCAGGCGTCGCGTACTTCGAAACCGGTCGCTTCGCTCGCGCGCAACTCGGGCAGATCTCACAGCCGGTCACGCTGGTCGCGCGCAGCGCAGATCACATGCCGATTGCCGACACGCTCTGGGTTACTGCCACCGCGAAGTCGCAGTCACGCGCCGACACCGTGTCGGCGTGGGTCACCGAAGCTGCTGCCGATCTCTCAGGACTCCGCGCCGGCGATGAGTTCGAGCTGTCGGTGGGAGGTCGGCATCTGGACGCGTTCGCGGCCGGGATCTGGCGCGACTACGAACACCAGAACGGCGCGGTCGTGATCGGCAGTGCGGACTACGTACGGCTGACGGGCGATACCGGCGTCAATACAGTGAGCTTGTGGTTGCAAGCGGACGCCGACTCCCGCGCGCTCGAAAACGCGATTCGCGATCTGCTCCCGGCGACTCAATACGACTTGCGCACGCCTCCGGATCTGCGCCGCCTGTCGCTGCAGGCATTCGATCGCACGTTCGCGATCACCTATCTGCTGGAGCTGGTCGCCGTGCTGATCGGTCTGTTCGGCATCGCGGCGGGCATCAGCGCGCAGGTGTTGGCGCGACGCGGAGAGTTCGGCGTGCTGCGACATCTCGGTTTCACGCGTGCGCAGATCGCAGGGATGCTGGCCATCGAAGGTGCAGTGCTCGGCGCGGTAGGTGTGCTGATCGGCCTGCTGACGGGCGGTGTCGTCGGCTTGATTCTCATCTACGTCGTGAATCGACAGTCCTTCCACTGGAGCATGGATCTTGCCGCGCCCGGCTGGCTGCTGACTTCACTGAGCGCGGTGCTGATCGCCGCGGCGGCGGGTATCGCGGTGATCAGCGGGCGGCAGGCGATGAGCGCCGACGTCGTCAAGGCCGTGAAGGAGGACTGGTGAAAGGCATCGCGCACGCATTGGTCGCGCTGCTCTTCGTCGTGAGCGCGGCGTCGAGTGCTGCCGATGCAGAGTTCCCGCCCGTCGTGCCGGGCTACTCGATCGAGCTGCCGCGCGACGAAGGCAGCCACCCGCAGTTCCGCACCGAATGGTGGTATCTCACCGGTTGGGTGGAAAGCGAGAGCGGCGAGCCGTTCGGGTTTCAGCTCACGTTCTTCCGCAACCGGCCTGGTGTCGACGAAGACAATCCGTCGCGCTTCGTTGCTCGCCAGGTGTTGTTCGCGCACGCGGCGGTCAGCGATCAGCGGCGCGGTGCGCTGCTGCGCAGTGAGAAATCAGCGCGCGCCGGATTCGGGTTGGCGGAGTCCACGGAAGGCTCGCTCGCGGTCAAGATCGACGATTGGTCGTTGCGCAGGAACGGCGACCGTTATCTCGCGCTGGCGGCGACGAGCGAGTTCGCATTGCAACTCGAATGCATCGGCACACAGCCGCCGCTGTTGAACGGCAAGAACGGTGTCAGCCAGAAGAGTCCGCAGCCGCAGTTCGCAAGCTATTACTACAGCCTGCCGCAACTGCAGACGAGCGGCCGCATCACGATCGGCGGTCGCGAGCATCGCGTGCGCGGGGTCGCATGGTTCGATCACGAGTGGTCGAGCGGCATGTTCGACGAGCACGCCCGTGGCTGGGACTGGATCGGCCTGAATCTCAACGACGGCGGCGCGCTGATGGTCCAACGCATTCGCGACGATGCCGGCAAGCAGTACTGGGGTAGCGCGACACTGCGCGTGCCGGGCACAGGCGATCGCGTCTACGCTCCCGACGAGATCGCGTGGTCGCCGCTGCGTAACTGGCGCTCGCCGCGTACCGGCGTCACCTGGCCCATCGAATGGAAAATCACGCTCGGCGAGCGCACGATAACGCTGCGCCCGCTGCTGGACGATCAGGAAAACGATGCGCGTGCGAGCACTGGAACGCTCTATTGGGAAGGCGCGGTGCGCGCGTTCGACGAGCGCGGTCGTGCGATCGGCCGCGGCTATCTCGAGCTGACTGGCTACGGCGAGCGCCTCAGACTCTAGCGCGAGGCATCGAGGGCACCATGTCGCGTCTCTATAAAGAAGGGCACCGCGAGCTGCAGCGGCAGTTCGACACCGAGCGGCTGGCGGACCGTCTCGAACAGGTGACTTATCACACGCTGCTCACGCCGGAGGATCGCGAGTTCATCGAGCGTCGCGACATGTTCTTTCTGGCGACGGCGGACGCAGAGGGCCGGCCGAACTGTTCGTACAAGGGCGGCGATCCTGGTTTCGTGCGGGTGCTCGATCCCGGCACGCTCGTGTTCCCGAACTACGATGGCAACGGCATGTTCCTGTCGTTCGGCAACACGCGCATGAATCCGCACGTCGGCCTGCTGTTCATCGACTTCGAAGCGACGAAACGCATTCGCGTGAACGGCACAGCGACGATCGAGCCCGCGACAGCTGTCGAGCCTGCATATCCGCAGGCGCAGTTCATCGTGAAGGTGCAGGTGCGCGAAGTGTTTCCGAACTGCCCGCGCTACATCCACAAGTATCAGCTCGTGGAGCGCTCGAAGTTCGTGCCGCGCCCGAGCGTTCCCACGCCGGTGCCGGCGTGGAAACGTTACGAGTGGGCGAAAGACGTGTTGCCGGAAGGCGATCCGGCGAACGAGAAGGAGTGAAGCGTCAGCCGACCTTCGCGCCCGGCTTCACGACCCATACCTTGCACCAGCCGTTCGCGTTCACGAGCTTGCCGGGGAAGATATTGCAGGGCCGCCATTCGTCGCCTTCCTTGCCGGTGAGCTGCAGACAGTTCGCGCAGTTCGCGCCCTTCTTGTACTGCGGCACCTTGTTCACGTCGACCTTCTTGGCGTCGTGCACGTAGCCCATCGCGACGGCGAGCGAATCCTTCTCGTCGAGGTGCGGCGGCGCGCCCTGCGCAGCAGCGGTTTCCACCAGTCCGGCGGCAGGCAACGCAGCGAGTCCTGCCAATGCGCTCTTCAGAACTGTACGACGATCGTAGCGGCGGTCGGTCATGATCGGTCCTCGTTCTCGCGAGTGAGCTGAAGGGGAGGGTAAAGTACGGCGCGCATCATAAACGCCGACTGAAAACGCCGTAAATGGCTGCGAGGTTTCACAGCAGCGCCCGCGGCGCGACGATCAGCCCGTCCTCGTCGGCGTACAGCCAATCGTCCTGACGAAAATTCACACCTGCGAAGCGCACCGGCACGGCGCGCTGGCCTTCGCCGCGTTTTTCCGTCCGCAGCGGGCAGGTGCCGAGCGCTTTAACGCCGAGCGACAGCTTTGCAATTGCGAATGAGTCGCGAATGCAACCGTACACCACGATGCCGCTCCAGCCGTTGTCGACGGCTTGCTGAGCCAGCATGTCGCCGAGAACTGCGCGGCGCATCGAGCCGCCTGCATCGATCACGAGCACGCGTCCGCGACCTGCCTCGGCGACGAGATCGCGCACGCGCGAGTTGTCTTCGAAGCACTTGAGGGTCGCGATCGGACCGGCGAAGCGCACATTGCCGCCGTAGTCGCGAAACAGGGGTTCGCCGATCTGCAACTCGGCTGCGAAGCGATCGCACAGATCGGCAGTCGTGAAGTCCACGCGCGCACTCCAGCATCAGGCCGTTCGCCTGGTGCCGGAGTATCGATGCAACGTGGAGCGCGCGCTACTTCGAGCGCTTGCCGAACATGCGCGACAACAGCGAGTCGTTCTTCGGCAGCTTGCGGATGCCGCTCTCCGAGAGCTCGACTTCGCGTGCCTCGTCGAGGAGCTGCTCCGCGAGGCTCTTCTTCTCGATCGGCGGCAGCGTCTTGTGCCGGCCGGTGTTGCCGGTCTTGCCGTGCGCGCGCTTGCCGTTCGGGCCAGCGGGCTTCGCGGCTTTCAGTGCTTTGTGGGTGCCGGTCGCACTGCTCAGCGCCCTGTGCGAGCCGCTCGTGCTCGTCTTGAACGAGCCCGTGTCGAGGGAGCGGAACGAGCCGGTCGCGGACGTGTCCATGCCGTGCGCCACTTCCATCGTCACGGTCGGAACGACCGGGCGCGCGGTGCGCGCGTTGTTCAGTTCGACGACCTTGGCTTCGTGGGCGGGCGCTGCCGGCGGCTTCTTCGTCGACGGTGCGTCCTTGAAGCGCCCGTGCTCGGCGACGCTGACGCGCATGACCGAGGGCGAGCCGAAGAACGTCTGCAGGTAGCCCATCACCGCTTCAGCGGACACGGCTTCCTTGAAGAAGCCGAGTCGCAGCGAGTGCACGATCTTGCCGCTGCCGGCCGTCGCGACGGAGTACAGGCGATACGCCTCGAAGATGTCGAGCCGCGGCATCGCGTCGAGATTGACCGGTTGATCCGAAACCGCGAGCTGCACGGCGAACCACTTTTCCTGGCCCCCGTCTTCCATTTCCGCGCTCGTCAACGCGCGGATGGTCTGCGTGCTGTCGAGCTCGGGCAGCGACGCGCCTGGGGCGATGCGGACTGTCGACGGAACCACCGGCGTCGCGGGCTTGGCCGCGGCAGCGGGCGTCGCCGGCGTGTGAGCCGGCTTGGCAGCAGGTTTTTCCGGGACTTTCGCCGCGGCCTTCGGGGTCACAGCGGGTTTCGCCGGTACCGCAGGCTTCGCCGGCGCAGCGGCTTCGGCCTCGAGACGAATTCCAGTGTCTTTGACTTCTACGCCCTTGCCGACGTGAAACGGCGTGGACGGTGCCGCGGTGCGCGGAGCCTGAACCGGTGCGGGCGGCGGGTCGGAGAAGGTCAGGTTGAGCGCACGCACTCGCATGCTGCTCGACGTGTCGGGTTTGCTGGCGGTCGGCGCGACCGGCGGAGCAGTCGGCTTGGGCGGAGCTTTCGCTGCAACGGGAGTCGCAGGCTTCGCAGCGGCGGGCGGAGTCGCGGGCTTCGTGACGGCAGGAGGTGGCGCCTTGGCAGCAGGCGCCTTCGACGCGACCTTCAGTGCCGGATGCCTGGCCGTATCCGACGTGTTCTTGTCGGCGGCGGGTTTGTCGACGCTGATCTTGGCTTTCAGGATCCCGGTGGCCGACGTCTTCGCGATCGCCGCGTCAGCGGCCGGCGTCAGCGACGGCGGCTCCCAGGTGAACTCGTCGAGACCGTCCGTCGGTGCGACGCCAGTCTTCGCTGCGGGCGCTGCCGTCGCAGTTTTCGCGGCCGCTTTCCCATTGACCTTCGCGGGAGGCGTCTCCGGTTCCCAGGTCATCTCGATGACTTCGGAATCGGCTGCGGGCGTCTTGGCCGCGACGGGCGCTTGCTTCGCCGGAGCGGCAGCCGCCTTCGGCGCTGTGACCACGGGCTTGGGTTGGGCGGCAGAGGCCTTGGGCTGAGCGACCACTGCGGGCTTCGAGTGAGCCGCTGCACCTTCCGGCAAGTAACCGCGGGCAAAGCGGCGATCTTCTTCGCACAGGCACGCAGTGAATGCCGTCGGGTACTGCTGGCGCACGACAGTCAGCACGCTTTCGGCGTGCGACTCGCTCGTGAAGAAGCCGAGCCGCAAGCGGTGGCGCGTGCGGCCGTCCTCGTTGCGCGCCACTTGATAGAGACGATAGTTCTCCAGCCCAGGGATGTTGTTACCGTCGAGTCGCACTGGCGCGATCGACGCACACAGATTGATGACGAACAGAGCCGAGCCGGTCCCGGCCTGCGCTGCCATGGGCGCGAGCGGCGGCGTAACGGCTAGCTGTGCGTTGCTGGTGCCTTTGTCCACGTCTTCTTCCCCATGCCCGAATGCAAACCGACGAAGTCGAGCGATCTCGGCCCGAAAGTCATTTCAATTCGATGGGGGAAGGAGCGCGCATCGATGCGCTTCGCGCTCGTCACGGCCGGCAGTTTCGCTTCTTTCGTTTCTATGGCGAATCCGCTGCCGAGATCGAATCTCGGCCACCGTGGCAACCCCGCTGTCTTAGGAAATGACTCCGTTAGACCGGAAGCTTTGCGTCCTCGCCTTTCGGCGAGTTTGCCCTTGGAACGGTTTGATAATCCGCTTCGTAGCGGGGATAAGTCAAGCGGTTTGGTCGCTTTCAGCCGACACTTGATTTGGCGACAAGTCGCAGTCTGTAGGGAATTTGAGGTTATGTCGTACGCGGCGAACTGCGGCGTGAAGTGCTGCCGTTGATTGGTTAAATCCGGTCACACCGCCATCCGTGTCCACGCTTCCTTGCTCGCGCTCGCCGGCTCGCCGGCCATGATGCGCGGCGCGAGCTGCGACACGATGTGGACCTGCGCGGCGTCGGAAAGTCCGAGCGCACGCAACGCGCCTTCGAGTCCGTCGATCAACTGGCGACGCTCGCTTTCGTTCGGGCAGCTATCGCGCGCCAGCGCTGCGAGCTCGTCGCCGACACTCTGCAGCGTCTCGGCGATCGACGGCGCGAACTCGCTCAGGTCGCCGCGCAGGCGCGCGGCGAAACGAAACGAGTTGTACGCGCACTCGTACGCGCGATGGCGCAGCTTGAGATTCTTCAACATGCCCACTGTGCAGTGCCTCCACGACTGGCGTCGTCGTCGTGACGAGGCAAAGTGTGGAACGCGTCACTCGCAAGGAGGTGTGCGCTGGATCGCAAAACTCAGCGTGGTTTTTACGCTGCCTTATGGATCAAGCGCGTAGCAACGCGAAAAATTTCGCGCGAATAATTCGCAACGCAGAGGTTGACAAGAGAGTCGGGCAGAAGTCCCGCAGGTCCGACTTCAGTCGGACACCTTCTATGCCCGCCCGACGTTGCGATCCGTCGGCGAATGGAAATATTCGCTTTCCTCGGCGAACTGCCGCATCAGGCGGCGCAGTTCTTCGATGCGTCCTTCCGCGGTGCTGATCGGCACGCACTCTTCGCACTCGGGATCCGCGCACGGCTGACGCGAGTACAGCCAATATTGCACGGCGCCGGCGAGCAGGCCGTCGGCGATGTCCCAGATGTCGGCCTTGTCGTCGGTGTCGGCGATCCTGTTACCGAGGTCGACGGCTTTACCGAATGCTTCGCTGAATGGGTTGTCGGTTTCCTGCATGGCGGGGGTCCTGCTGTGGGGCGCATTGTACCGGAAGCCCCGGCGCCGGGCGCCTTGAAGATCGCGGCGGGCGCTGGTCTACTGACGCCCCGCATTTCTGCCTGTTTTCCCTTGGGTGCGACCATGGCCGATGAACGTAATCAGGACCCGCAGATGGACGCGGCAGGGCTCTATCGCGAGGAAATGTTCACGGACCGCAAGGTCGGCGCGATCCGCCAGCTCACGCCCGTTACGGCCGATGGCGCGTCGGACACCACGCGTCCGGTGGTGTTCGTCGGTCAGGCGGAAATCATGACGAACATGGGCCCGGTGCCGCTGAGTTTCGAGATCGACGGCAAGACGCTGGCCGATGCAGTCGCAGGTTTCTCCGCTGCAGCAACAGTTGCGATCGAGCGCACCGTGCAGCAAATCCAGGAGATGCGGCGCCAGGCTGCTTCGCAGCTCGTAGTGCCCCAGGGTGGCATGCCGAACCTCGGCCCCGGCGGGCCGGGCGGACGAGGCGGCGGGAAGATCCAGATTCCCTAGTTGACTGCCAGCGGCGCAGGCGGCTGCTGCGCGACGGGCTCGCCGCCGGGCGCCGGCGACGCTCCCGTTTCCTGCACCATCAGCAGATTGCCGTTCTCCGCGCTGATCGCGGCCTCAGTGCGCTTGTTCATCACCACTATGCTGATGCGTCGGTTCACCGGGCTCTCCGGCGCCGACGGATCGAGCAGCACGCTCGATGCGAGGCCGACGACGCGACCGATCTTCTCCGGTGCGAGTCCGCCCGCGAGCAGCGCCCGTCGTGCCGCGTTGGCACGATCGGCCGAAAGCTCCCAGTTCGTGTAGTTCACGGCGACGTACGCTTTCCTGTCCGTGTGGCCGCTGATGCTGATGCGGTTCGGCACGCCGCTGACGATGTGCGCGAGCTCTTTGAGAATGTCGCTGCTGAAGTCTTCGAGCCGCGCGCTGCCGAGCGGGAACATCGAGCGGCGCTCGTGATCGATGATCTGGATGCGCACGCCTTCCGGCGTCACGTCGAGCAGGATCTGATCCTTGTATTTCGCGAGCGACTCGCGCTCGTCGATGGCCTTGTGCAGCTCCTCGAGCAGGCCGGCGAGCCGCTCGTTGTCGAGCTTGTCATCCTGCTCGCCGTCGTCGTCCGGTCGGGTTGCGGTCTGCGAGCCAGGCGTCGGCGGCGCAATCGGCGCGGGCGGAGCGGCATCGTGATGCAGCTCCATGCCGCCGCCGAGCTTGATCATGCTCGTGCTCGCACCGCCCGGACCTTGCACCGGCGAGGGCGACGGCACGGGGCTCGCGCCCTGGACGTCGGACGGATTGTTGAAGTACTCGGAGATCGCGCCCTTCTGCTCTTCGGTGGTCGCTTCCATCAGCCACATCAGCAGGAAGAACGCCATCATCGCGGTCGCGAAGTCGGCGAACGCCACTTTCCACGAGCCGCCGTGGTGACCGTGGCGGCCCTTCTTGATCTTCTTGATGATGATCGGCCGCGGCTCTTCGCCCTCGGCTTGCTTGGCGGCGGCGCGGCCCATGGCGTCAGGCCTTCTTGCGCAGTTGCGCTTCCAGGTCCTTGAAGCTCGGCCGCAGCGGGCCCGGCGTCGACTTGCGCCCGAACTCGATCGCGACCTGCGGCGGCTGGCCGCGCAGGAAGCCCATGATGCAGGTCTTGATGGTCGTGTAGAAATGCGTCTCGTCGCGCGCCATGCGCTCGAGCGCGTTGCTCATCGGGCCGAGCAGGCCGTACGCGAGCAGAATGCCGAGGAACGTGCCGACCAGCGCGGCCGCGACCTTGTGGCCGATCTCGGACGGCGGACCGCCGAGCGCGCCCATTGTGTTCACGATGCCGAGCACCGCGGCGACGATGCCGAAGCCGGGCATCGCGTCCGACACCTTGCTCATCGCCTGCGCCGGCTCTTCGCCGTCGTGGTGATGCGTCTCGATCTCCTGGTCCATCAGCGCTTCGAGCTGATGCTCGTCCATGTCGCCGCTGATGATCAGCCGCAGGTAGTCCTGGATGAACTCGATGACGTGATGATCGTTGAGGATCAGCGGCCGTTTCTTGAAGACCTCGGCCTTCGCCGGCTCCTCGATCACGCGTTCCAGGCCCATCATGCCTTCCTTGCGCGCGAGCGACAGCAGCTCGTACATCACCGCGAACAGGTTGAGGTAGTGCTCCTTCTTGTATTTCGCGCCTTTCAGCAGCGTGACGAACCCGCCGGCGACCCGCTTGGTGACGCGCATCGGGTTGGCGATGATCAGTGCGCCGCACGCGGCGCCGCCGATGATCAGCAGCTCGGACGGCTGCCACAAAGCCCCGAGCTGGCCGCCGTGGACGGCAAACCCTCCCAGAACGCAGCCGAAAACGACGACGATGCCGATGATTAGATTCATAGCCTGAAGGCTGCTTCGGCATGCGGGACCGGAAGTTGAGGCACAATCGACGCCATGAGTCTGCCGAGCGGAATTCTCCAGCGATTGGCCGGGGGGCTGATCAGCGTTTGCCTGATCGCCTGCCCCGTCCTGGCGCAGTCCCTGGAGGTCATCGATCTCAAGTACCGGACGGCGGCGGAGGTCATGCCGGTGCTACAGCCGCTGCTGGAGCAGGGCGGGGCCCTGACCGGCCAGGACTACAAGCTGTTCGTGCGCACCAGTCCGGCGAACTTGCGGCAGCTCCGGGCCGCGCTCGAACAGATCGATCGCAAACCGAACCAGTTCCTGGTCTCAGTGCGACGGAGCACGGAGCAGGAAGTCCAACGCGAGCGTGGGCAGGTGAGCGGGACAGTAAGCAACCGCGGCGCCAACGTGTCGGTGCAAGCGACGCAATCGAATGCCCGCGATCGCAACGACGGTATCGCAAGCGTGCAGGTCATCGAAGGCAGCTCAGCGTTCATCAGCAGCGGCAGTGACGTTCCGATCGTCACGGGCGTCGCAGCGGGCGTGGGACGTCGACCCTTCGCTGCCGCGGGGACCAGCTATCGAAACCTGAGCAGCGGCTTCGTGGTCACGCCGCGCGTCAATGGAACTCATGTCGTGCTCGAGATCGAGCAACAGGACGAGCGACTCGTGAACGGCACCGTGCAGACACAACATCTCACGACGCAAGCGAGCGGGCCGCTCGGCGAGTGGATTCGCCTGGGCGGCGTGAACGAAACAGCCTCGTCACAGCAGCGCGGCCTCGCGAGCCGCCAGTATTCGACGCAAAGCGACGCCCGCGAGATCTGGGTGAAAGTCGACGCGCTGTAGGTCGCGCTTCAGCCCGACTCTTTCGGCAGCCTGCACCGCACGATCAACCCCGGATCGTTATCCAGCAGCTCGATGCTGCCGCGATGCAGCCGCACGACTGCCGCGACCAGGCTCAAACCGAGTCCGCTGCCCACCTGCTCGCGATCGCGTTCCAGCCGCACGAACGGTTGCAGGATGCGTTGCCGGTCGGCGGCCGGAATGCCGGGGCCGTTGTCTGCGACCTGCAGCACGATCGTGTCCGGCTCGACTGCGACGCTGACGTCGATGCGCCCGGCGGGCGATACATATTTGATGGCGTTCTCGATCAGGTTGACGAGCACTTGCGCGAGCAACTGGCTGTTGCCGCGAGTCGTCGCGATCTCGGCGCCGCCGTATTCGAGCGTGATGTCGCGAGTCGCCGCTTCCGGCCGATACAGCTCGACCAGCTCGCGGGCCAGCGCGGCGAGATCGACCGGCTCGGTCGGAACATCGCGGCCGCGCCCTTCCGCCTGCGCGATCTGCAACAGCGTGCCGAGCGTTCGCTGCACGCGTTCGAGCTCGGCGAGCGTCGCTTCCATCGTGCCGCGCGCGTCCTCGCTCAAGCCTTCGTGTTGCAGCGACTCTTCGATGCGCACACGCGCTCGATACAGAGGACCGCGCAGATCGTGCGCGGCGCTGTCGAATGTCGTGCGGAGCATGTCGGTCTGCAGCTCGATGGTTTCGAGCATGCGATTGACGGCCGTGCCGAGCTCGTCGAATTCGTCGTGCGACTTTTCCACCGGCAAGCGCCGCGACAGGTCGCCGCCCATGATCGACTCGCACGTGCTGGCAAACGCACGGACGCGGCGGCGGATGCGCCGGCTGTAGGTGAGCCCGAAGACCGTCGCGAGCAGCACGCTCGAGCCCGCGCCCCAGAACATCGCGGTGCGCAGCCGCGACGCGAGCTTGTGCCGCTCCAGGATGTCGGTGCCGACGAGCAGCCGACGTCCGCCGGGAAGCAGGAACACCTGCGCGCGCACCGGGTGCGACACCACGCCGCCCGCCTCGGTGGCGTCGATCTCGAACTCGATCCAGTTGCCGTAGGTGTCGAAGTCGTAGGGCCAGTGCGCGAGGTTGCCGGCGATCGGATAGCCGGTCGGCTCGATCAACAGGTAGACCGCACCGTTGCGGTCCCAGCTATCGGCGCGGCGGCGCAGGGTCGCGACGAGCTGCAGCAGGCCGCCGCTCGTGTAATCGTCGATGAGATGCGTCACCTCGCTGCGAATCACGGAGTCGACTTCGCGATCGAGCACGCGCGCCGTGAGAACGTAAACCGCCGTCAGCACCAGCGTAATGGCGGCGGCAAAGATGACAACGAACAGCGCGGCGAGGCGCGACGAGGACAGCCGCATGCGCGGCGGCGCGGTCATGAGCGGAGGGCTGTGCGGCCTGTCATTCCTTCAGAACATAACCCGCGCCCCGCACCGTGTGAATGAGCGGCTTGGGAAAGCCCTTGTCGATGGCGTTGCGCAGCCGGCTCATGTGCACGTCGGTGATGTTGGTCTGCGGATCGAAATGCAGGTTCCACACGCCTTCCAGCAGCATGGTGCGCGTCACCGTCTGGCCGGCGTGGCGCACCAGGTATTCGAGGAGCTGGAACTCCTTCGTGGTCAGCTCGATGTTGCGCGCGGCGCGGGTGACGCGACGCGCCAGCAGGTCGAGCTCGAGGTCGGCGATCTTCAGCCGCGTCGTCTCGCTCGCCGCCGCGCCGCGTCTGTTCAGCGCTTCGATGCGCGCGAGCAGCTCGGCGAACGCGAAAGGTTTGGTCAGGTAGTCGTCGCCGCCCGCCTTCAGGCCGTGCACGCGATCGTCGACGGTGCCGAGCGCGGACAGGATCAGCACCGGCGTGCGGTCGCTGCGCTCGCGCAGGGCAGTGATGACGCTCAAGCCGTCGAGATACGGCAACTGGCGATCCGCGATGATCACGTCGTACGGACCGCGGCCGGCCTTATCCAGGCCGTCGCGGCCGTCCGGACTGTGCTCGACGCTGTAGCCGCTCTCGCGCAATCCCTTGACGAGATACTCGGCGGCTTGCAGGTCGTCTTCGATCAGAAGCAGGCGCATTAAATCCGGGTCAGCGCCGGGGTCAGCCGACGCGTACGGGTACGAAGATCTGCGCATTATCACGCTCGATCAGCAATGCCACCACTTTGCCGTTGCGCTTCTTCGCCGCGGCCCGCAGCTCGTCCATCGACTTCACCTTCGCGCCGTTGACGCCGAGGATGACGTCGCCGGGACGCACGCCCGCCACTGCCGCCGGGCCATCGACATCCTCGACCAGCAGGTCGCCGTCTGTTTCGGCCTGACGCTTCTCCTGCTGCGTCAGCGGGCGCACTGCGAGGCCGAGCTTCGAGGTTTCGTCGCCCTGCTGCGTATTGTTCGCCGCGACTTGCTGACCGGTCTCTTCGAGCTTCACCGGGCGCACCGACAGCTCCTTGGTCGAGCCGTTGCGCCACACCTCGATCGGCACCGGCTCGCCGGGCTGCTTGCCCGCGATGATGACCGGCACCTGCGAGGAGTTCTCGATGGTCTGGCCCGCGACCTTGAGGATGACATCGCCGGCCCGGATGCCGCCCTTCGCGCCGGGGCTGTCGTCCTCGACGCTGCCGACCAGCGCGCCGCGCGGACGATCGAGGCCGAACGACTCGGCGAGCTGTGCGTTGACCTCCTGGATCGACACGCCGATGCGGCTGCGCGTGACGTGCCCGGTCTTGATCAGCTGGTCCTTGACGCTGCTCGCGATGTCGATCGGGATCGCGAACGACACGCCCATGTAGCCGCCGGTGCGGCTGTAGATCTGCGAGTTGATGCCGATGACCTCGCCATTCATGTTGAACAGCGGGCCGCCCGAGTTGCCCGGGTTGACTGCGACGTCAGTCTGAATGAACTGCGTGTAGTTGCCGCCCGGCATGGCGCGCGACGTGGCGCTGACGATGCCCGCGGTCACGCTGTTCTCGAAGCCGAACGGCGAGCCGATCGCGACGACCCATTCGCCGGGCCGCAGCTTGCTCGGATCGCCGAGCGCCACGGTCGGCAGGTTCTTCGCTTCGATCTTCAGCACCGCCACGTCGGTCTGCTCGTCGGCGCCGACGACCTTCGCCGTGTACTCGCGCCGGTCGGTGGTCTTCACGGTGACTTCGTCGGCATTCTCGACGACGTGCGCGTTGGTGAGGATGTAGCCGTCCGGGCTGACGATGAAGCCCGAGCCTTCACCCTGCGGCGGCGGTTGATTGCGCGGCATCGGCTGGCCGAAGCGACGGAAGAATTCGAAGAACGGATCGTTGGGCGACATGCCCTGCGGCAAATCGACCTGCTGCCGCTTGCCGACGACTGCGACGTTGACGACCGCCGGCCCGTAGTGCTCGGCGAGGCCCGCGAAGTCCGGCAGCGCGGCCGCAAAGCGACCGGGCGCAGGGGCAATGGATTGTGCGGCGGCCGCCGGCGGCGCATCTGCTGCCGCGGCCCCGGCCGTCGCGATATTCCCGGAACAGGCAGCCGACGCCATCGCAGCGGCGATCACAGCGGCACGAAGCGAATTCGGCACCATGGAAACACTCCCGAAAGATTGCTGAGGGACGGGGAGTGAGACGGTAACAGGGGCCGAAAGTTGTTCGGATTACAGAGAGTTAACCTTTCTTCAAACCCTCTATTTCGCGCTCCAGCAGCTCTATTCTCTGCTCCAGCGCGACGATGCGATCTTCGAGCGACTTGCGATCCGCGCGCGGCGCTGCGGCCTGCGACGTCTCGGTCGCGGCATATTGCTCTATGCCTTCCGCCGCGCCTTCCACAGAACCGCTGAACAGATGTGCGTACCGCGAATCGCGCCGTCCAGGCTCGCGCGCGAGCCGCACCACGAACGGTCCGTCCTCGCGCGTCCCGAGGCGGTTGAGCGCGGCTTCGACTTCGCCGACTTCGGCGATCGGCGCCATGCGGTTCGCGCGGCCGCGCAGCTCGCCCGGTGTCTGCGGTCCACGCACCAGCAGCTCGCACACGATCGCGGTCTCCTGCGGCGTGAACTCCAGCGAGCCGAAGCCCGTGTTACAGAAGCGGTGCTGGTACTTCGGCACGCGGCTGCCGAAACCGGAGCGTTCGATGACCAGGTGCTTCCTGGCGAGCGCATCGAGCGTCTCCTGCACCGTGCGCTCGTCCAGCTCCAGCACCGGGTCGCGATTGCTCTTCTGGTTGCATGCGTTCGTCAGCGCATTGACCGACAGCGGGTACTGATCCGGCGTCGTGATCGCCTTTTCGATCAGGCAACCGATGACGCGGGCCTCGAGCGAGGTGAGATGAATGTTCATGGATCAGGATATTAACCCGACTCTTCTTCTACAATTCCGCCCCTCATGCGCCTGCGCGAGATTCCTTACAACTACACGTCGTTCTCCGATCGCGAGATCGTCCTGCGTCTGCTGGGCGCGCCGGCCTGGCGCATCCTGGACGAGCTGCGCGGCGAGCGTCGCACCGGGCGCTCGGCTCGCATGCTGTACGAAGTGCTCGGCGACATCTGGGTCGTCCAGCGCAATCCGTACCTGCAGGACGATCTCATCGAGAATCCGCGGCGTCGCCGGCTGCTGATCGAAGCCTTGCATCATCGCCTGAACGAAGTGCAGCGGCGGCGCGATGCTGCGGACGTCGAGCGCGATCGCAAGGTCGGCGAACTGCTGCAGGTTGCTCGCAAATGCGTGCACGAATTCGCTGACGACTTCACCCGCACCGTGCAACTGCGCAAGCGCGCACGCCGACTGCTCGAACGGCACACGCGTGCGGACAACATCCGCTTCGATGCCTTCGCGCGCGTCTCGCACGTGACCGATGCCACCGACTGGCGCGTCGAGTATCCATTCGTAGTGCTTGCGCCGGACGCGGAGCGCGAGATTCCCGCGCTGGTGCGCGCGTGCATCGAGCTTGGGCTCACAGTCATTCCGCGCGGGGGCGGCACCGGCTACACGGGTGGCGCCCTGCCGCTCACGCCGCTCTCGGCAGTGATCAATACCGAAAAGCTCGAGGGGCTCGGTCGCGTCGAGGAGGCTGTGCTGCCGGGAGTGCCCGAGCAGGTTCCCACGATCTTTACCGAAGCGGGTGTGGTCACGCGCCGGGTCGCCGAGGCGGCGGAGCGCGCGGGCCTCGTGTTCGCCGTCGACCCGACTTCTGCCGATGCTTCCTGCATCGGCGGCAACATCGCGATGAACGCCGGCGGCAAGAAAGCGGTGCTCTGGGGAACGGCCGTCGACAATCTCGCCTGGTGGCGCATGGTCGATCCGGACGGCAACTGGCTCGACGTCGAGCGCGTTGCGCACAACCGCGACAAGATTCACGAAGCCGCGGTCGCAACCTTCGAGCTCACCTGGAAGGACGGCCGCGACGCGCCGAACCAGGCGCGCGTGCTGCGCACGGCCCGCATCGAGATCGAAGGCCGCAAGTTCCGCAAGGCCGGTCTCGGCAAGGACGTGACCGACAAGTTCCTCGGCGGTCTGCCCGGCGTGCAGAAAGAAGGTTGCGACGGTCTGATCACCTCGGCGCGCTGGGTGCTGCATCGGATGCCGAAGCACACGCGCACGGTGTGCCTGGAATTCTTCGGCCACGCGCGTCATGCGATTCCGTCGATCGTCGAGATCAAGAATTTTCTCGACGCGCGCGGGCGCGCCGACGGCACCCGACTCGCCGGGCTCGAGCACCTGGACGAACGCTACCTGCGCGCGGTCGGTTATGCGACGAAATCCCGGCGCGGCACGCTGCCGAAGATGGTGCTGCTCGGCGATATCGTTGGCGACGACGAGGATGCAGTGGCACGCGCGACGTCGGAGGTCGTGCGCATCGCCAACAGTCGTTCGGGCGAAGGCTTCGTGGCCGTCAATGCCGACGCACGCAAGAAGTTCTGGCTCGATCGCTCACGCACTGCCGCGATCGCGCGCCACACCAACGCGTTCAAGATCAACGAAGACGTCGTGATCCCGCTGGAACGCATGGGCGACTACACCGATGCGATCGAGCGCATCAACGTCGAGTTGTCGTTCAAGAACAAGCTGCGCTTGCTCGACGAGTTGCAAGTCTACTTTGCCGGCACGTTGCAGTTGGACGAGCCGGTGGGCGAGCGCCAGCCGCAGGCGCAACAGGTCCTGGCGGAGACTCGCGCCCGGTGGGCATATCTCGGCGAGCATCTCGACACTCCGCTCGCAGAAGGTTTACCGCAGCTCCTGCAGCTTGGTTTCGAGCCGGTGCGTGGGGAATTGGAGCGCCGTGCGGAGCGCGAGCCCGGCGTGCGAGTCTTCGACATCCTGCAGGATCGCTCCATCCGGACGTCGTGGAAGTCCGAAGTGCGCGGCCACCTGCGCCAGCTTTTCGGAGGCGAAGCATTCGCACCGGTGCTGCGGGCAGTCGAGGAGATTCACCAGCGCGTGCTGCGCGGCCGCGTCTGGATCGCCCTGCACATGCACGCGGGCGATGGCAACGTGCACACGAACATTCCTGTCAACTCCGACGACTATGAAATGCTGCAGGAGGCGAACCGCTCGGTGGTGCGCATCATGCAGATCGCACGCGATCTCGGCGGTGTGATCTCCGGCGAGCACGGCATCGGCATCACCAAGCTGGAATTCCTCTCCGAGGCGGAGACCGCGGACTTCCGGGACTACAAGCAGCGCGTCGATCCGCAAGGCCGCTTCAATCGCGGCAAGTTGCTGCCCGATGGCGATCTGCGCAACGCATACACGCCCAGCTTCAACCTGCTGGGGCACGAATCGCTGATCATGCAGCACTCCGACATCAACTCGATCTCGGACGCGATCAAGGATTGCCTGCGCTGTGGCAAGTGCAAGCCGGTGTGCGCTACGCACGTGCCGCGCGCCAACCTGCTCTACTCGCCGCGGAACAAGATCCTCGCGACCTCGTTGCTGATCGAGGCGTTCCTGTACGAAGAGCAGACGCGGCGTGGCGTCTCGATCCGCCACTTCGACGAGTTCTCCGACGTCGCGGATCACTGCACCGTCTGTCACAAGTGCGAGAAGCCGTGCCCGGTCGACATCGACTTCGGCGACGTGTCGATGGCGATGCGCGACCTGCTGCGGCGGATGGGCAAGAAGCGCTTCAACGCAGGCACCGCCGCGGCGATGGTCTTTCTCAACGCGACGAATCCCGAGACGATCAAGCTCGCGCGCCTGGCGATGCTCGAATGGGGCTTCAAAGCGCAACGGCTCGGCAATCGCCTGCTGGGCGCGTTCGCGAGCGCGCAGACCGCGCGGCCGCCGGCAACGACCGGCAGGCCGGCGCTGAAGGAGCAGGTCGTGCATTTCGTGAACAAGAAAATGCCGGGCGGCTTGCCGAAGAAGACGGCGCGCGCGCTGCTGGATATCGAGGACCGCCACTACGTGCCGATCATCCGCGATCCTGCGCGCACGAGCAGCGAGTCGGACGCCGTGTTCTATTTTCCGGGCTGCGGCTCGGAGCGGCTGTTCTCGCAAGTCGGGCTCGCGACGCAAGCGATGCTGTGGCACGTCGGTGTGCAGGCCGTGCTGCCGCCGGGTTACTTGTGCTGCGGCTATCCGCAGCGCGGCGCCGGTCAGTTCGACAAGGCCGAGAAGATCATCACCGACAACCGCGTGCTGTTCCACCGCGTCGCGAACACGCTCAACTACCTGGACATCCGCACGGTAGTCGTGAGCTGCGGCACGTGCTTCGACCAGCTCCAGGGGTACAAATTCGACGAGATCTTCCCCGGCTGCCGCATCGTCGACATCCACGAATATCTGATGGAACGCGGCGTGCAGCTCACCGGCGTGACCGGCGTGCGTTACATGTATCACGATCCGTGTCACTCGCCGATCAAGGGCCACGATCCGCTGCAGGTGGTGAACGCGCTGCTGAACGACAAGGTGAATGGCCGCGTCGAGAAGAACGACCGCTGCTGCGGCGAGTCCGGCACGTTCGCGCTGACGCGTCCCGACATCGCTACGCAAGTGCGCTTCCGCAAGGAGCAGGAGATGCGGGCCGGCGCGGCGCGCTTGCGTGCCGACGGCTTCAAGGGCGAAGTGAAGGTGCTGACCTCGTGCCCCTCGTGCATGCAGGGTCTGAAGCGCTACAACGACGATGCGGATCTGGACGCCGACTACATCGTCGTCGAGATCGCGCGCCACGTGCTCGGCCCGCAGTGGCTGCCGGAATACGTGCGCGCCGCGAACAACGGCGGCATCGAACGCGTACTCGTATGAAGAAGAAAGAGGTGGGCGTATGAAAGCGAACTGGATTGTGGTCATGGCGCTGGCCGTCCTCGTGGCGTCGCGCGCCGAAGCAGCCGATGCGCCTGCGGGCGTCATCGAGCACTACGGATTGGAGCAGGCGGCGACGCCGGTCAGCGAGCGCCCGGGCTGGCGCAAGCCGAAGCGCATCCTGGTCGGTACCTTCGTCCCCGGGCTCGCGGAGGCGTTGCAGCCCTCCGCGCCGGGCGTCGAATTCGTCGTCGCGAATCCCAGCGAGATCGCGAAGCAGGCAGCCACTGCCGACGCGGTAATCGGGTTCTGCACGCCCGAAGTCGTGGCGGCCGGCAAGTCGGTCCGCTGGATCCAGGTGGTCACGGCCGGCGTGGAAAACTGCGTCGCGATTCCCGGCGTGCGTGAGCGCGACATCCTCGTCACGAACATGCAGCGCATCGGCGGACCGATCATTGCCGAGCACGTCATGGGTATGGTGCTCGCATTCACGCGCGGCATCGACGTGTACGTCTCAGCGCAGCCGCGCGCCGAATGGCGTCGCAGCACTCCCCCGGGCCGCATGGCGGTCATCGAGGGCAAGACCATGCTGGTCGTCGGACTCGGCGGCATCGGCAGCGAAGTCGCTAAGCGCGCGCATGCGCTCGGCATGAAAGTCGTCGCGACGCGCGCCAGCGGACGCACCGGGCCGGAGTTCGTGAGCTACGTCGGTTTGCCCGATGAGCTGCCGAAGCTCGCGAGCGAAGCGGACTTCGTGGTCAACACTGCACCACTCACGCCGCAGACCACCGGCATCTTCGACGCTGCATTCTTCGCGAAGATGAAGCCGACTGCGTACTTCATCAACGTCGCGCGCGGGCGCAGCGTCGTCACCAGCGCGCTGATCGATGCCCTCAACAGCAAGAAGATCGCCGGCGCCGGGCTCGATGTCACCGACCCGGAACCCTTGCCGCCGGACCATCCGTTGTGGAAGGCGGCGAACGTCATCATCACGCCGCACGTCGCCAACGATTCGGATCTCGGCTACGACGCGCAGGTCAAGGTCGTGCAGGAGAACCTGCGCCGCTACCTCGCGGGCGAGCGCATGCTGTCGGTGGTGGACGTGCAGAAGGGATATTGAGGAGTCGGGCTAAAGCCCGACCTACACCGGCAGGAACCGGTGGCCGGCCGCAGGCGTTTTGCGACGCATGGCGGCGGAAACATTGCAGCGGGCGAATCTGCTCGCGGTCGGTCGTAATTGCTGGCGCATCGAGCACGCCTCGCGGGCGGGCTTCCTCATCGATGCGGATGCGTATTTCACGGCGTTCGTCGAGGCCGCGCAGCACGCGCGGCGCTCGATCCTGATTGCCGGCTGGGATTTCCACAGCCGCACGCGGCTGCTGTGTGCGGACGGCGAGGACTGCGAGCTGGAGCTCGGCCGCTTCCTCAACGACCTGGTCCGCCGGCACCGCGAGCTGCACGTCAATATCCTGATCTGGGACTACCCCATGATCTTCGGGCTCGACCGCGAGTGGGCGCCGCTGTACGGCCTGTCGTGGAAGCCGCACCGCCGGATCTGTTTCCGTTACGACAACACGCATCCGACCGGCGGCTCGCATCATCAGAAAATCGTGGTCATCGACGACGCGGTCGCTTTCAGCGGCGGTATCGACCTGACCTCACGCCGCTGGGACACCTGCGAGCACGCCCCGCAGAACCAGCATCGCGTGATGGCTGGCACGCCGTACCCGCCGTTCCACGACATCATGATGGCGGTCGAAGGCCCGGCGGCGCGCTCGCTTGGCGATCTGCTGCGCGATCGCTGGCATCGTGCCACCAACGAAACGCTCGATCCGCCCTCGACGAAGACATGGACGCAGAAGCACATCTTTCGTCGTGCCGGCCAGCACCCGGCGGAAACTGCGTGGCCGCCGTCCATCGAACATCCCGTGCGCAATGTCGCCGTGGGTATCTCACGCACCGAGCCGGCCGTGAACAACAGCGGCGGTGTGCGAGAAGTGGAAGCGCTGTATCTCGACATGATCGCCGCCGCGCAGCACTGCATCTATATCGAGAACCAGTACTTCACCGCCGACAAGGTAGGCGACGCGCTGGCGGCGCGCCTCAGCGAGCCCGACGGGCCCGAGGTCGTCGTCGTGTTGCGCGAGCTGAGTCACGGCTGGCTCGAAGAACTGACGATGCAGACGCTGCGGACCAAGCTCATCCAGCGGCTGCGCGCAGCCGACGTCCACGATCGCTTCCGCGTGTACTACCCGTTCATCGACGGACTGAAGAGCGGCACCTGCATCGACGTGCATTCCAAGCTGATCATCGTCGACGACGACATCGTGCGCATCGGCTCGGCGAATCTCGCGAACCGCTCGATGGGACTGGACACCGAGTGCGACCTGACGATCGAGGCGCTCGGCCGCGAAGATCTGCGCAGCGCGATCCGCAGCCTGCGCGCCCAATTGCTCGGCGAGCATCTCGGCTTCGAGCCGGAGCGTGTGCGCCAGACGATCGAGGGCGAGGGCTCGCTGCGAGCTGCGATCGACAAACTGGAGCACAACCAGCGGACGCTCAAGCCGCTCGCGGACCTGCCGCAGGTTTCGCCCGCGATGCTGAGCGTGGTGAGCGTTGCCGATCCAGAGCGGCCCGTGGGCTTGAGCGATCTCGCGAACCTGCTCAGCTCCGACGACGAGACTGCCGAAGGTCCGAGCTCGCCGGCGTGGGGCAAGATTGCGACGTTCGCTGTCGTCTGTCTCGCGCTGACAGCGTTGTGGAAGCTCACGCCGCTCGCGACGTTCCTCGACGGCAATCACGTGACCGGATGGGCGCGCCGCGCCGGCGACGAGTGGTGGGTACCGATCCTGACGGTCCTGCTCTACACGCCGGTCGCGTTCACGCTGTTTCCACGGCCGTTGCTCACGCTGTTCGCCGTGATCGCGTTCGGCCCGTTCATGGGATTCGTCTACGCGATGCTCGGCATCGAGCTGTCCGCCTGGGTGAGCTTCGTGCTCGGCAAGAAGATGAACCGCAATACCGTGCGGCGCATCGCAGGCACGAAGCTCAATGGCATCCTGCAGGTGCTGCGTCGGCGGGGATTGCTGGCGATGACCGCGCTGCGACTGGTGCCGATCGCTCCATTCCTGGTCGAAGGCGTCGTCGCGGGAGCGGCGCGCGTCAAGCTGTCGGATTTCATGATCGGCACCGCGCTGGGCATGCTGCCGGGCACGCTCACGTCCACCGTGTTCGGCGATCAGCTCCAGGTCTGGCTCGAGGATCCGAGCCGCATCAACTACTGGCTGATCGGACTCGTGCTGACGGCTCTTGGCATCGCTACCTGGCTGGTGCGGCGCTGGCTCGTTGCATCGGCGCCGTCGTCCTCGCAACGAGGCGCCGGTGGGCGCGCCGGCTGAGGGCGACGCGGATCGCCGCAGCGGCACTGGCCTGCGGCGTGTCGCGATCGGCTCCTACAACGTTCATAAGTGCGTCGGCCTGGATCGCCGCCGCCTGCCGTCGCGCATCGCCGCGGTTCTCAGGGAGCTCGACTGCGATATCTACGCGCTGCAGGAAGTCGACAACGAGGAGGGCGAGCACGAGGACTCGATGCAGCTCGAGTACCTGTCGCGCGCCCTGGACATGGCGGCCGTTCCGGGACTGCGCATCGTTCGTCACAGCGGTCAGTACGGCAACGCATTGCTGACGCGCCTGCCGATCGTCAGCGTGCATCGCCACGATCTGAGCTACTGGCGTTTCGAGCCGCGCGGCGCACTCGACGTGCAGCTCGATCTCGGCGATCACCAGATGCGGGTGATTGCGACACACCTCGGCCTGAGCCGCATGGAGCGCCGCTCGCAATGGCGTCACCTGTTGCGGGCGGTTGCGACCGCGCCCGCAGAGCTGCCGACGGTCGTGCTCGGCGACATGAACGAGTGGTTTCGCTTCTCCGCGGCGCTGCGCGACGCAAACCGCATCCTGGGCGAGCCGCTCGCGCCCGTCGCATTCCCGTCGTTCGCGCCGTTTCTCGCCCTGACGCGCATCTGGGTGCGCCCCGTGGGAGCGATGAAATCGATCGAAGTGCATCGCACGCCGCTGTCGCGACGCGCGTCGGATCATCTGCCGGTGAAAGCAGTCATCGACGTGGAGAAGTTCGGCCGGAACCAGTGGGGCTAGTGACTGGCCAGGATCCTGGCCTTGCTCTGCTCGTACTGCTGCTCGCTCAACACGCCCAGCTCGCGCAACCGATGATGCTCGCGCATTTCATCGCGCAGCAGCTGCGGTCGCTCCTGCGGCCGGGCAGCTTTCGCGGCGTTGATGCTCTTGATCAGCTCGACGAAGAAGCGCTTGCCGGTGCGCGCGCTGCCGATGCCGCCGACTGCGCTGATCAACGTCGCGCCCCCATGCATGCTGACGAACTCCAGCGATTCGACGGTACGGCGCAGGAACAGGATCGTCGCGCCGGCGGACGCGAGCAGCAACACGAGCGCGGCCAGGAATATCGGGCTCGACCAGCGTCCGGCGTCCGTCCACGTCGCTAGCAGCCCGCCGGCAGCGAGCAGTACCATGCAGGCCGCCAACGACAGCCAGAACCACGAAATCGTGCGGACCAGCAGTGGCTTCGGATTCGCGAAGCGCAGATCGACTTCGTATTTGCGCTCCTGTGCGTCCGGACGCACGGTGCGCACCGCCGCGAAGTGATCTTCGAGGATCGACACCTCGGTCTCGCAGCCGCGCAGCCGGCTCTTGAGCACGTAGGTCGAGCGCACCTTGCGGCGACGACTCGGTGCGGGCGCGGCGACGGTGCCGGGCTCGGCTTCGATATGGATGTGTTCGGCGCGCGCAATGATGATGGCGCGACTGTCGGTTGGTGCTAGCTCAGCACGCGCGGGCACAGTGGCATTCCCAAATGAGACGAGACGGTATCGATGCTAGGGCCAGCGCCCTCCGCGCAATGAGATGCAGATCACACTCGCCGCGTGCCTGCGATGCTGCGAGCCGCGGTTTCGGGGACTCCCCGATGCAACTGTTAAGTGCCGTCGACGAAGCGCAGGAATTCGGCGCGAGTCCGCGCATCCTCGCGGAACGCACCGAGCATGCTGCTGGTGACCATCGAGACGCCGCGTTTGTGGACACCGCGCGTGGTCATGCATTGATGAGCGGCATCGATCACGACGCCGACGCCGCGTGGCCGCAGCACGCTGTCGATGCAATTCGCGATCTGTGCCGTGAGCTTCTCCTGAACCTGGAAGCGGCGCGCGTAACCGTCGACGACGCGGACCAGCTTGCTGATGCCGACGACCTTGTTGGTGGGCAGGTAACCGACGTGCGCGCGGCCGATGATCGGCGCCATGTGATGCTCGCAATGCGACTCGAACTCGATCCCGCGCAGCACGATCATCTCGTCGTAGCCTTCGACCTCTTCGAACGTGCGCCGCAAGTAGTCGGCGGGGTCGGTGAGGTAGCCGGAAAACCAGTCCCGATAGGCACGCACGACGCGAGTCGGCGTGTCGCGCAAACCTTCGCGTGCCGGTTGCTCGCCAGCCCACCGCAGCAGCACGCGAACGGCGTCCTCAGCCTGTTCCTGACTCACTTCGGCCGTGCGTGCCGCCCGTGCCTTGCTTGCGCTCGCTCGCGCCATTGCGATTTCCCCCGGGTCGTTGATCGTGGGTTTGTGGACGAGTTCCCGCACTATAATGCGCGCCGGAACGGGCGGGGAGAACCAACAATGCGCTTTGGCTTCATCGTCATCATGCTGCTGGCGTTCGCCTACGGGAACCAAACCCGTGCGGAAATCGTCACTGCAGGGCCGTCCGGCTTCAATCTGCGTCACGTCGCGGAAGTGCCGAATCCGGCGCCGGTCGTGTGGGCCTCGCTCGCGGACATCGGCAAGTGGTGGGATCCGGAGCACACGTACTCCGGCGACTCGCGCAATCTCACGCTCGAACCGTTCGTGCGCGGCTGCTTCTGCGAGAAGCTCAGCCTGTACGCCGGCATCGAGCACATGACAGTGATCTATGCGCAGCCCGCGAAGACGCTGCGTTTGAGCGGCGCTCTCGGGCCATTGCAGGAGTTCGGCGTCAGCGGCGTGATGACCTGGAGCATCGAGCCAGCCGGCGGCGGCTCGCGGATCACGCTGAGCTACAACGTCGGCGGCTTCGCCGACCGGCCTCTCGCCGATTGGGCACCGATCGTCGACGAAGTGATCGGCAGTCAGCTCAAGCGGCTGACGCGCTACATCACCCAAGGCAATCCTGAAGCACCCAAGGCCGAAGGGGCCCGCTGACCCGCGTTCCCAGGGAACTCATTCGTCGCCGGAAGTCTTACACCGAGGTCGGGTTTCCGGAGTCTCCTCATGCGCATTCGCAACCTGCTCATCGCCGGCGTGGCGCTGCTCGCGGCGGCCTGTCAGACCGTGCAAACGACACAGCCCGGCGCCGTCGGCGTCGACCGCAAGCAGCACATGCTGGTGTCGGAGCAGGAGATCGAGAAGGGCGCCGACGTCGCGTATGACCAGGAGCTGGACAAGGCGAAGCAGAAGCACGCGCTCAATACCGACCAGCAGGTCTATCAGCGCGTGCAGAACATCACGCGCCGGCTGATCCCGCAGACCGGCACGTTTCGCCCGGACGCCCCGCAGTGGAAATGGGAAGTGAACGTGCAGACGACGGAAGACGTGAACGCGTACTGCATGCCCGGCGGGAAGATCATGGTGTACACCGGCCTGATCGAGCAGCTCCACGCGACCGACGCGGAGCTGGCCGCGGTGATCGGCCACGAGATCGCACATGCACTGCGCGAACACTCGCGTGAGCGCATCTCGCGCGCCTATGCGGAGCAACTCGCGTTGGCGGGTATTGCAGTCGCAACGGGTGCGAGCGAAGCGACGATGCAGCTCGCGAGCCAGGTCTCCGCGGTGACCTTCCAGTTGCCGCACAGTCGCGAGCAGGAAGCCGAAGCCGATCGCATCGGCCTGGAGCTGATGGCGCGCGCGGGTTACGACCCGAACGCGGCAGTCACGCTCTGGCAGAAGATGGGCAAGCTGAGCAGCGGCGGGCCGCCGGAGTTCCTCAGTACGCACCCGTCGGGTGAGTCGCGCATCAGGGATCTGCAGGCGTTGGTGCCGCGCGTGATGCCGTTGTATCAGGCGTCGGCGCGGTAGGGAGTCGGCACCTACAGCGCGATCCACAGAGCTGCTGCAGCCAGTCCCACTGCGACTATCGCGGCGCCGGTGAGCCACAGCACGCGTCGATGTAAATCCGTTACTGCCCGTGCAACTCCGGCGAGCTGCTCCGCCATCTGCGCCACGAGCTCGGCTTGGCGCCGCTCGTTCTCCTCCAGGCTGGCCACGCGTGCCGCGAGCTCATCGTAGCTCGCTGACGCAGGGAGCTGTGCACCCGGCGGCGCCTGCGGGGGCTGCTTGGTGCGCTTCATCAGCTCGCGCGAGACGTCGAGGATCGACGGGACAAGCTGGACTATCTGTAACCAGGGGACGGCCATGGCGGACATGGTGCCAAAAAAGAAGCTCCGCGGCATTCCTGCCGCGGAGCCTCCTGTTACTCCTCTACTGACTGACCGGCGGCAGGCTAGGTCTTGCTCTTCGCCATGAACTCGGCCTTGCTCAGGTAACCGTCGCCGTTCGTGTCCAGGGCGGCGAAGTTATCCGACAGTTTGCTGTCGGCCGAAGCTTCGGTCTTGCTGATCTGCGAGTCGGCGTTCTTGTCGAGCACGTCGAACGTCGCCGTCGACTTCATGCCGGTTTCATGCGTCTTGTCCTTGTCGCCGGCTTGTGCGGCGAAGGCAAGCAGCGTGGCTGCGATCAAAGCTAGAAATCTGGTCATGGTTCCTCTCCTTCACGAAGCGCGCGGAGCGCCGCGCTCAGGAAAAAACGCGGCGCGCGCCGGGGGTGTTCCGAAAAAAGCCCGGGCTGCCACCGGCTGCCGGTGAATTCCGCACCGCCACGTTGCGCCCCCGCGCCCACTTGACGAAACTTGGCACCTGTTACCCGACCCCTGTGCGATGTTCACCGGCCACCGGTGCGAGAAAGCGGACCTGCGACCATGACCCTGCCAGCCTCCCTCCTGATCGTCGACGACGACCGCGAGCTCGGCCAGATGCTCACCGAGTACCTGACCGGCGAGGGTTTTCAGGTGACGCTGTTGCGCGACGGCGCCGAGGCGCTCGAGAAGCTCACGGAGCAGTCGCATCCTTTCGACCTGGTGATCCTCGACGTGATGCTGCCTTCGCTCAGCGGCTTCGAAGTGCTGCGCCGGCTGCGCCATAGTCTGTCGGTGCCGGTGATCATGCTGACGGCGCATGGCGCCGACGTCGATCGCATCGTCGGCCTCGAACTGGGCGCGGACGATTACTTGTCGAAGCCGTTCAATCCGCGCGAGCTGGTCGCGCGCGTCCGCGCGGTGCTGCGCCGGTTCTCGCCGCGCGACAACGACATGCCCGCTCATCCGGTCAGCGTCGGCCCGCTGCGGCTCGATCCTGCAACGTTCGAAGTGACGCTCTCCGGTCAATCGGTGCGGCTCACCGGAACCGAGCTGCGCCTGCTCGAAGTGTTGATGCGCGCCGTCGGCCAGGTGCAGTCGCGCGAGTCGCTGACCGAGCGCGTGCTCGGCCGCCGGCTCACGCCCTATGATCGCAGCATCGACACACACGTCAGCAACCTGCGGCGCAAGCTCGGGCTCGGCGAGAATGGACTGCCGGAGATCCGCAGCATCCGCGGTGCCGGCTACGTGCTGATCGCCAGCAGCGAGGCACGCTCGTCAGCGTGAGACTGCCAGCATGAGATCGCTCTTCCTGCGCATCTTTCTGTCGTTCTGGGCGGCGATGCTGCTGGTGTTGTCGGCGACCGCGGCTGTCGCGTGGTATCGCTTCAACCAGGTGCAGAGCGTCAGCATCGATATCAAAGCGCTCGGCAACGAGGCCTCGGCACGCCTGCTGGTCGGCGGTCTGCCGGCGCTGCAGGACTGGATCGACGAGGCCGAGCGTCGCTATCGCGACCGGCGCATCTTCATCGTCGACCAGAGCGGCGACGATCTGCGCAAGCGCCAGCTCCCGACCACCTACCGCAACTACATCACACGCCTGCGCGACGCTGGCTTTCTCGGCAAAGAGCTGATGCCGAGCCGGCGCGACGATCCTCTGCTGCTCACGCCGCTGTTCACCGATCGCGACGGCACCGTGTACACGATCATGGTGAGCCCGCCGATCTGGAGCAATCTGCTGTTCGCGCCGGACGTACGCATCGTGCTGCTCGTGTCGGCGCTGTTGTTGAGCGGCCTGGTGTGCTGGTGGCTGGCGCGCTACTTGAGCAAACCCGTCGAGCGTTTGCAGTCGAGCGCTCGTTCGCTCGCTGCAGGCAACATGGAGGCGCGCGTCGGCCAGGAGTTCTCGAGGCGTCGCGACGAGCTCGGCGTGCTGGCGCGCGACTTCGACACCATGGCCGATCACGTGCGCAACCTGATCGCGTCGAAGGAGAACCTGCTGCGCGCGATGTCGCACGAGCTGCGCTCACCGCTGGCGCGTCTGCGCGTCGCAACCGACCTGGCGCGGCGGCCGGGCGCCGACGTTTCGCGTCAGCTCGACCGCATCGAGCTGGAGGCGGAGCGCCTCGACACACTGATCGGGCAGATCCTGCAGCTTTCGCACCTGCGCGCCGTGCCGACGCTGCCGCGCGAGCCGCTGGACCTGACGAGCCTCATGAACGAAATCATCGAGGACGCGCGCCTGGAAGCGGGCGCGGCCGAGAAGAGCGTCGACTGGTCGTCGCCCGGCGAACCGGTGATCGTCGAAGGCGATCACGGGCTGCTGCGCAGCGCGATCGAGAACGTGCTGCGCAACGCAGTGCGCTTCACCAAGCCGTCCTCCGCCGTGAAGGTGCGCACGGATCGCGCCGGGCCGCAGGTCTCGATCGTCATCGACGATCGCGGGCCGGGCGTGCCGGAGCCCGATCTGCAGCGCATTTTCGAGCCGTTCTATCGCGTCGCGGAGTCGCGCGACCGGGATTCCGGCGGCACGGGCCTGGGGCTCGCGATTACGGCGCGCATCGTGTCCCTGTACGGCGGAAACGTGCAGGCGCGCAATACGCCTGACGGCCTGCGCGTCGAGATCGCGCTGCCCGCAAGGTAGGTCGGCTCTAGCCCGACTCCTAGTGGTGATCCTGCGTCGACTTCTGGGCGAGCGCGTGACTGCGCAGTAACTGCGCGCGCTCGCGAATCGCGCTGATTTCTTCCGGCGGCACGGTGCCGTTCCCCGACTTCGCCAGCTCCAGCGCGCCCTGCAGATTGAAGCGCAGCTCGATCGGCTCCGCGCTCGACAATCCGCTACCGGAATAGTGCAGCAGCCGCGCTCCGCGAAACTCGTACTCGCCATTGCGTGCATCGGCGCGTTGCTCCGCGATGCGCATCTGTTCTCGTTCCTCGAACGTCGCGTCATACGCCGCCGCGATGCCTGCTGCGTTGAGCTGACTGCTCACCTTCAGTGCGGTCGCAGGTGCTGCAACTTCTGTCGGCGCGGTGACCAGCGGCGCGCTCGGCGGCGGCGTGGACTGCTTCGAGCAAGCACCGAGTGCGAGCAGAATCAAGCCCGTCTGCAGGCTGCGACAAGTGCTGAACATAAGTATCACGACTGCGGCGAGGTTGCGATTTCCACTGCGAGCCACGTCATTCGATCACTGCTGCAGGCGTCGGATCAAGCCGCCGCGTCGTTCGAACGTGAAGCAGCGCACGCGGCGACCCCGACCGTTCCTCTAGTCTGTTGCGCGCCGACTGTTCCACCCGACAACGACGGAGAACGCGATGAGCGCAGGTCATTCCGCTTCCACCCAGGTCCGACGCACGGCTCCGGCCGCGCCTGCGCGCCCGACTCAGTCTCCGCCCGTCCGCAGCACGCAGCAGTTCGCTTTCGCAGCGTCCAGCGGCGACGACGAGATCCGGCTGAACCTCGCCGACATTCCGATCCCGCGCAACGACAACGAGATGCACGTCGAAGGCTTCAAGCCGTCGCTCCTCAGCCGCCTGCTCGACTTGGTCATGCCGCTGCGCTGAGCGGGTGATGCCGCTGCGCTGAACGTGTACGCTGCGGAGCCGTGCTCCGCCCGCTTGCGATCCTGTTCCTTTTCCTGCTGACGGCCCCTGCCGGCGCCGAGTCTGCATTCGCCGATGCGAATGCAGACGTGCGCAGCGTCTTCCAATTGCTGCAGGACCGGCTGCGTCTGATGAAAGATGTGGCTGCCTGGAAGCACGCACGCAATGCGCCGGTCGTCGATGCGCAGCGCGAGCGGCAGGTGCTCGAAGCGACCGTCCGGCAGGCGAGCGACCTTGGCATCGACGCCGAGTCGGCACGCCGGCTGTTCTCGTTGCAGATCCAGCTTGCGGTCCGCGCGCAGGAATCCTGGATCTCCAGGTGGCGCTCCGGCGATGCAGCCCCGCAGGAAGTTCGCGATCTTGCCGGCGAGTTGCGCCCGCAACTCGACCGCATCGGCGCCGAGTTGCTCCATGCAATCTATCTCGCGCTGCCAGAGTTTCAGCGACCTGACTTCACGGCACGCTACGGTGCTCATGCGCGGATCATCGACGCGCCCGGCCTGACCGACGCGGATCGCAGCGAGCTGACGAATGCGCTGGGCGCGCTGCGGCCCAGCGCGACGACGGCCTTGAACCGCATTCGCGCGAGCAAGGTGTTGCGAATCGGGCTGACCGGCGACTACGCGCCATTCAGCGTGGAGGAGGGCAAGTCGCTGCGTGGCGCGGACGTGGAGCTCGCCCTCGCGCTGGCTGCGAAGCTGCAGGTGCAACCGCAGTTCGTCAGGACGAGCTGGCCGACGCTGATGCAGGACTACGCCGCTGGCCGTTTCGATATCGCCGCCGGCGGCATCAGCGTGACGCCCGCACGCCAGGCTCAGGCCGCGTTCTCGATTCCCTATCATCGCGGCGGCAAGACGCCGATCGTTCGCTGCGGCACGCAAGCGAGCTTCGACACGCTGGAGGAAATCAACCGGCCGGACGTGCGCGTCGTCGTCAATCCGGGCGGCACCAACGAGCAGTTCGCGCGGGAGCAGCTCGGCGCCGCGCGACGAACCGTGCATGCCGACAACCGCACGATCTTCGCAGAGGTCGCCGAAGGTCGTGCCGACGTGATGGTCACCGACGACGTGGAAGTGGATCTGCAAGTACGACGCGATGCGCGGCTGTGCCGCGCGACGTCGAAGACGTTCACTGTCGCGCAGAAGGCGATCCTGTTGCAGCGAGACGCGGCGCTCGAATCCGCTGTAAACACCTGGCTGGAAGGCGCGATCGCGGCAGGTTTGCCGGCAGCCTGGCTCACCGGCGCACGGCTGTAATTCGCCGGCACCGGTGATCGCAGCGCCTGCGCTTTCTGTATGCTTCGCCAACTGCGCAGTTCGCGCACCTGGAGGTTAAGTCAGATGGGCTGGATAGTGTTCGGCGTCTTCATCGCTATCGCACTGTTCTTCGTTTCGATCTACAACCGGCTGGTGAGCGGCCGCAACGGCTACAAGAACGCGTTCGCACAGATCGACGTGCAGCTCACGCGTCGCCACGACCTGATTCCGAACCTGGTGGAAACTGCCAAGGGCTACATCAAGCACGAGCGCGAGACGCTCGAGGCGGTCATTGCCGCCCGCAACAGCGCAGTGAGCGGGTTGAAGCGCGCTGCCGCCAATCCTGGTGACCCGGCTGCCGTGCAGCAGCTCGCGGGCGCAGAGGCCCAGCTCAACGGCGCGCTCGGCCGGCTGTTCGCCGTTGCCGAGGCCTACCCGGACCTGAAGGCGAATCAGAACATGATGCAGCTCTCCGAGGAGCTCACCACGACCGAGAACAAGGTCGCGTTCGCCCGCCAGTCGTTCAACGACGCGGTGATGAACTACAACAACCTGCGCGAGATGTTTCCGAACAGCCTCGTGGCCGGCATGTTCGCGTTCACGCCCGCGCAGCTCCTGGAAATCGAGTCGCCGGAGAAGCGTGCCGTTCCGCAAGTGAAGTTCACCTGAACCTAGATGAATTTCTTCAAACGCCAGGACGAGGCGCGCCGCGCGTCGCGGCGCCTCGTCGTTCTGTTCGGTCTGGCAGTGCTCGCCGTCGTCGCATCAGTCGACCTCGTAGTCTTCCTGTTGATGCGGCAAGGCGAGGCGCACGCCCACGGCTACATGCCGCCGCTCACCGATTGGCTCGCGACGCATCCGCGCATGGTCGTCGGCACTACGCTGATCGTGCTGGCGATCATCCTGCTGGCGAGCGCCTATAAGACGATGCTGTTGGGCGGTGGCGGCAGTGTCGTCGCCCGCTCGCTCGGCGGTGTGCGCATCTCGGCAGACACGACCGATCCGCTGCAGCGTCGGCTTCTCAACGTGGTCGAGGAGATGGCAATTGCCTCGGGTGTGCCGATGCCCGAGGTCTACCTGCTGGAGCAGGAGAGCGGCATCAACGCGTTCGCCGCGGGCCACAACCCGTCCAACGCCGCGATAGGCGTGACGCGCGGCACACTGACGACATTGAATCGTGCCGAGCTGCAGGGCGTGATCGCGCACGAGTTCAGCCACGTGCTCAACGGCGACATGCGCCTCAACGTGCGACTCATGGGGTTGCTGTTCGGGCTGCTCGTCATCGCGCTGATCGGACGTACGGTGTTGCGTGGCGCGACGCGAGTGCGCGGCGATCGCAAGGGCGGCGTGATGATCGTGGTGCTGATCGCGGTCGCAGTGCTGATCATCGGTTACGTCGGCTTGTTCCTGGGCCGACTGATTCAGGCGGCAGTGTCGCGCTCGCGGGAAGCGCTCGCCGATGCGTCGGCGGTGCAATTCACGCGCGATCCGAGCGGGCTGCGCGGCGCGCTCGTCAAGATCGGTGCGAGCACAGCGGGCTCGCGCGTCGGCAATCCGGAAGTCGAAGAAGTCGCGCACATGCTGTTCGCGCCGGGCATGAGCCGCTTCTTCGCCACGCATCCCTCGCTCCTGGACCGTCTCAAGGCGATCGATCCGCGCTTCGACCCGAAGGAAATCGACAGCGCGCGGGCGCGCCTGGCAGCGCAGGCAGCGGTCGAAACCGAAGCGCCGGCGACGACGCCGAAGGCAGCGGATGCGATGTCGATCATCGACCTGCCCGCCGCGGTTCCGTCAGTGATCGCGGAGCTCGTGGGGAATCCCGGCACGGGGCACATGCAGATTGCGCGCGAAATCCGCCAGTCATTGCCCGAGGCGATCGTCGCAGCCGGCCGCCATCCGCAATCGGCTCGCGCGCTGCTGCTCGCGCTTGCGCTGGATTCGAATCCCGAGATCCGGGCGCGGCAGAAGCAAGTGATCGAGTTGCGGCTCTCGGCGCAGATCGCTGCGGCCACGGGCGCACTCGAACAGCACGTCGATGCGCTCGAACCCGAGCAACGCAGTCCTTCACTGATGCGTGGCTTTCCGGCACTGCGTCAGCTCACGCACGAAGAGCGCGTGCAGCTCATGGCGTGTCTCAACGGCATGTTGCCTCGGGACGGGAACGTCTCGCTGCACAGCTACGTGCTGCGCAAGCTGGCGCAAATGCATCTGCGCGACGATCTGAATCCGATCGCCCGCGCTTCGCGGCTGACGTTGAACGCCGTGCAGCAGGATGCGCAGGTCCTGTTCTCCGTCCTGGCGCAGCACGGCCACAGCGACACGACCGGCGCGCGACGCGCGTATGAGGCCGGCATGCATCACCTCTTTCCGCGCGAGCGGCCGGCTTACGGCGTCACAGGTTCGTGGGCAACAGCGCTGGACGTTGCGCTGAGCCGGCTCGATCAGCTCGCGCCGATTGCGAAAGAGCAGCTCGTGGAGGCGATGGTCGCGACGGTCACGCACGACCAGCAGTTGACGATGGGCGAAGCGGAGCTGCTGCGCGCAGTCTGCGCGAGCGTACATTGTCCGCTGCCGCCCCTCGTCGCGAGCTGACGATTTACAGCGACTTCAGGTACTCGACCAGGTCGGTCTTCTCCGCCGGCGTGAGCCCGAGCGCGAAGTGGCGGTCGTAGTGATCGACCACCTGGCGTAGCGTGGCGAAACGTCCGTCGTGGTAGAACCCGCCCTTCGTGTGCGTCCACAATCCCTTGAGCGGCGACGTGCGATAGCGTTCGTCGGGCGAGCGCTTCGCCTGGAACGCGTCGATGCCGATCTCCTCGGGCGTGTGCATGTTCCAGCCGGGCTCGGTGTAGAGCGGCGGCACGTGGCAGCGCGCGCAAGCCGCTTTGTCGGAGAACAACGCCTTGCCCCGTTTCGCTGCCGTGCTGTTGAAGATCCACGACGGCGCTCGCGGCGCCGGCAGACTCAACTGATACACGTGCAGCGCGGCGAGCTTCCCGGTGATCAGGTCGGGATCCTTGCGCACGTCGCCGAAGCCGGCGGCTGCGGCGATCGGGAACTTGCTCGCATCGTTGAGGCGCGGATCGTAGAACGTGCCGCTGCCCTGCATTTCGAGGTTCGCGACGAACCCGTTCCAGTGCGTGACCGAGCCCCAGCCGGTCCACGTATGCAGGTTGACGCCGGCCAGCCCGAACGCCGGCGGAATCAATGTCGCGGCGGATTTGCCGTCAGGGCGGAATGCCTGGCCGTCGAGCAGCAGCTCCGCATCGAACTTGCCGGGTCCCCAGCTTCGCAACACTGAGCGCACGGCGGCCGCGTCGATCCCCGGCTGCGCGAGGCGCAACAGATCGACGAACGGTTGCACGTTCGGGGACAAGGCGATGATCGAGCCGATATTCAGATCGCGCGCGGCCCAGCCGTCGAGCCGGGTGCCGATGCCCGGGGCGAAAGAGTTGTCGACGGTCGAATGACAGAGCGCGCAGGTAATGCCCACAGACTCCAGCCGCTGATCGCGCTCGTCGAAGAACCCACGTACACCGACCACGGCGTCCAGCTTCAGCAGTGCGAGGGTGGTCGCCGGGTTGTCCAGGTCGACGCGGTGGCGACGCAGGTCGTTGCGCAGCGCGCGCGGCAATGCGTCGACGTCGACTTTCAGGCCGAGCTCGAGCGCCGCCTTCGGGCTCAGACCGCCGCCGACGCCGCCGTTCGCCCGGCCGGCGATCGCGCGATGCAGGCCGAGCGTGTCGCCCCAGAACGCCTGGTCGCCGAACGTGTCGAAGCGGAAAATCTTACGACCGCGCAGGATTTCCACGACGCCGCTGGCGATGTTGCGCTGGTCGACGGCCGGCAGGGATTGCACGTCCTTCGACAGTCGCTCGACGTCGGAATGCGGATCGTCGTGGGCGAGCGCCGGCGCGCTCCAGGAAACGAGTACGGAAACGATTACGAAGACCAGCGCGCGCAGCCGCTTCATGGCTATCCCCTCTTCCGTTGCAAGTGCAACGGATAGCAGATAGCGGATAGTTCCGGGCGCGGTCAGTTACCGCGGTAACTCTGTAAATGCGCGCAAGTCGACGCGCAACCGCCCGCGCGGCGAGTACTGCACGACGCCGCGCTCGCGCAGGATGTTGAGCGCAGTGGAAACTCTTTCACGCCGCGCCTTCACCATCTGCGCGAGCTCGTCCTGCGTCAGGTAGGTTGCGATCTCGACCAGCTCGCCGTGCGCCTCGCCCAGCTTGGTCGCGAGCGAGCGCAGCGTCTTCTGCAGGCGGCTCATCAGGTCGTCGCTGACGAGGCTGTTGAGCTGGTCATACGCTTCGGCGAGCGCGCCGCCGAAGACTTCGACGAGGTCCTGCAGTGCTGCAGGGTGATTGGCGAGCGCAGCCATCGCATCGTGAAACGCGACCGGCACAAGCTCTGCGCGCTCGACGACGACAGCGCGGTCGCGTCTTACCGGCTCGAATGCGCACAGCTCGCCGACGACGTCGCCGTCCTTGCGTACGTCGTAGATGATCTCGTGCCCGTCGGCGGTGATCGTGCCGACTTTGACGATGCCCTGGCGGACGAACCACAACGCGCGTTGCGTGTCACCCAGCTCGTAGACGACCGCGCCTTCCTCGAACGGCACCGGCGTCCGGTCGCGCAGCAGAATGTCGCAGAAGCGTCCGCGGAACACGCCGGCCAGAGCGCTCGACAGCGTGGCGTCGGCGAGGGAATCGTGGGCAGCGGCGGCGAGAGCGGCCATGGGCGCACCGTAGGAGCGTTGGCGGAGATTGTCACGCGAAACAAGACACGTAGTGACACTTTTCTGGTATTCAATGCGGCCCCCCTCCCCGGTGTTTCCCCGCTCCTGCACGCTCAATGTCCCATTCCATCGTCATCCGCGGCGCGCGTCAGAACAATCTGAAGAACCTCGACCTGGAGCTGCCGACGAACGAGCTGATCGTCGTCACCGGCGTGTCGGGCTCGGGCAAGTCCTCGCTGGTGTTCGACACGATCTACGCGGAAGGTCAGCGCCGCTACGTCGAGACGTTCTCGCCGTACGCGCGGCAGTTCCTCGACCGCATGGATCGCCCGCAGGTCGAGCGCATCGAGGGCATTCCGCCGGCGATCGCCATCGATCAGACCAACCCGGTGCGGACTTCGCGCTCGACCGTCGGCACGATGACGGAGCTCAACGATCACCTGAAGCTGTTGTTCTCGCGTGCGGCTCATCTGTATTGCCGCGAGTGCGGTGCACCCATCCAACGGGACTCGGCGCAAAGCATCTACAGCGAGATTGACGAGCGGCTGACAGCGGAGGTTCCCCGCGATTGCAGGCTCGTAGTGACTTTCCCGGTGCCCGTGCCGCACAACTTCAGCGAGGCCGAGGTGCTCGGCTTGCTGGAGAAGCAGGGTTACACACGTGTGTTCGCACGGGGAGCGGCGAACGGCAACGGCGGCGTCGTTCTCGAAATGATCCAGGATCGCGTGCGCTTCGCCAGCGCCGACCGCGATCGCGTCATCGAAGCGCTGGAAGCGGCGTTGCGCATCGGCCGCGGACGCGTCGCGATCCATGTGCTCGATGACGCGGAGCGCGGCGCGCACGTGTGGCGCTTTTCTTCGGACCTGCACTGCGCCGACTGCGATATTCACTATCGCGAGCCGACACCGAGCCTGTTCTCGTTCAATTCGCCGCTCGGCGCCTGCGACAGCTGCCGCGGTTTCGGCCGCATCATCGGCATCGACTTCGGCCTCATCGTGCCCGACGAGTCCAAGTCTTTGCGCGGCGGCGCCGTGCGGCCGTGGCAGACGGAGTCGTATCGCGAATGCCAGGACGACCTGGTGCGTTTCGCGCGCAAGCGCGCCGTGCCGCTCGACACGCCGTGGCGCGAGCTGAGCGCGGAACATCGCAAATGGGTGCTGGAAGGCGAGGGAAGCTGGGAAGACAAGCTCTGGTACGGCGTGCGGCGCTTCTTCGCGTGGCTCGAGACCAAGGCGTACAAGATGCACATCCGCGTGCTGCTCTCGAAGTATCGCGCTTACACGCCTTGTACTGCGTGCGGTGGCGCGCGCTTGAAGAGCGAGGCGTTGTTGTGGCGACTGGGAACGCAGCAGGAAGTGGCGGCGGTGATCGGCGACGCCCAGCGCGCGGGCGTCAGCATTCACGAGCTGATGCTGCTGCCGATCGATCGGTGTGCCGCGTTCTTCGAGCGGCTCGTGTTGCCTGCGCCGCTCGATGAAGCCAGCGACCTCGTGCTGCGCGAGATCCGCAGCCGGCTGAAGTTTCTGCTCGACGTCGGTCTCGGCTACCTGACGCTCGACCGGCAGTCGCGCACGCTGTCGGGCGGCGAAGTGCAGCGAATCAATCTGACGACTGCGCTCGGCACGTCGCTCGTCAACACGCTGTTCGTGCTGGACGAGCCGTCCATCGGCCTGCATCCGCGCGACATGGGACGCGTGATCGACGTCATGAAGCGCCTGAAGCAGTCGGGCAATTCGCTGCTCGTGGTCGAGCACGATCCGCAGGTGATGCAGGCGGCGGACCGTATTCTCGATGTCGGGCCGGGGCCGGGCGAGAAGGGCGGTGAGATCGTGTTCTTCGATCGGCCCGCGCAGCTCTCCGGTGCGCAGCGCTCACTGACCGCGGACTATCTGACAGGCAGGAAGCATGTAAACGGACACGCCCCCACCTCCCTCCCCTGGTCGCCGGGGGAGGGCAGGCAGGGGGCGCTCCTGATTCGCGGCGCGAGCCAGCACAATCTCAAGCACATCGACGTCGCCATTCCGCTGAACCGGCTGGTGTGCATCACCGGCGTGTCGGGGTCCGGCAAGTCGACGCTGGTGCAGGACGTTCTGTATCCGGCGCTGCGCAAGCGCTTCGGCAAGCCGACCGAAGTGCCCGGCGCGCACCGGCGCATCGAAGGTGCAGATGCGCTCGGCGCAGTCGTGATGGTCGACCAGGCGCAGATCGGACGCACCACGCGCTCGAACCCTGCGAGCTACGTCGGCGCGTTCGACGCCATCCGCAAGCTATACGCGGCAGAGCCGCTCGCGAAGGAGCGCGGCTACACGCTCGGCACCTTCAGTTTCAATTCCGGCAATGGCCGTTGTCCGAGCTGCGGCGGCAACGGGTTCGAGCACGTCGAAATGCAGTTCCTGTCCGATGTGTACCTGCGCTGCGGCGAGTGCAACGGTCGCCGCTATCGCGCAGAGATTCTCGAAGTCACGCTGAACCGCGGCGCGACTCGCGGACGCAGCATCGCGGACGTGCTCGAGCTGACGGTTTCCGAGGCCGTCGAATTTTTCGCCGGCGAGCGCGAGGTGCTCTTCCGGCTGCGCCCGCTCGTCGAAGTCGGGCTCGACTATCTGAAGCTCGGTCAGCCTGTGCCAACGCTGTCCGGCGGCGAGGCGCAGCGACTCAAGCTCGCGGGACATCTCGCGGCCGCGGACGAGCGGCCGAACGGCAACGGCGCTACGCACGGCACGCTCTTCCTGTTCGACGAGCCGACGACGGGCCTGCACTTCGACGACATCGCCAAGCTGCTGCGCGCGTTCCGCCGTCTCATCGACTCCGGCCATTCGCTGCTGGTCATCGAGCACAACCTCGACGTCATCGCAGCGGCGGACTGGTTGATCGACCTCGGCCCCGAGGGAGGGGATGCGGGGGGAGAGGTGGTCTGCGAAGGTACGCCCGGTGCTGTGATGAAGGTGCAGCGCTCGCATACCGGTCGAGCTCTGCAAGAAGCGGTTGGCGGTTGGCGGTTGGCGGTTAGTGGAGAGCCGAGCGCCTCCGACTCTGGCTCCGGCTCCGCACCAACCGCCAACCGCCAACCGCTAACCGCTTCCTCCTCCATCTCCATCCATGGCGCACGCGAGCACAACCTGCAGAACATCGATGTCGAGATTCCTCGCAACCGCTTCACCGTCGTGACGGGCGTCTCCGGCTCGGGCAAATCCACGCTGGCGTTCGACATCGTGTTCGGCGAAGGACAGCGCCGTTACCTGGAGTCGCTGAATGCGTATGCGCGCCAATTCGTGCAGCCGGCGTCGCGGCCCGATGTGGATGCGATCTTCGGCATTCCGCCGACGGTCGCGATCGAGCAGCGCACCAGTCGCGGCGGCCGCAAGAGCACGGTCGCGACGTTGACCGAGATCTATCACTTCCTGCGCCTGCTCTACGTGAAGCTCGGCACGCAGTACTGCCCGGACTGCGACGTGCCGATCGAGCCGCAGAGCTTCGAATCCATCGCGGCGCGCGTGCTCAAGGACTATCGGGGCAAGAAGATCGCGGTGCTTGCGCCGCTGATCGTGGCGCGGAAGGGTTACTACACCGACCTGGCGGCGTGGGCAGGCAAGAAGGGCTACGCGCATTTGCGCGTCGATGGCGTACTGCAGCCGACCGACAACTGGCCGCGGCTGTCGCGCTTCCACGAGCACACGATCGAGTTGCCGGTGGCGACGCTTGCAGTGTCGGCGCGAGCCGAGCGCGAGTTGCGCGAGGCGCTGACCACCGCGCTGGACTTCGGCAAAGGAGTCGTGCACGTGGCGGTCGAGAGGCGGGCGCCGGCAATCTTTTCCACGCGGCGTGCGTGTCCGTCTTGCGCCCGCAGCTTCGCCGAGCTCGATCCGCGGTTGTTCTCTTTCAACTCCAAGCACGGTTGGTGCGAGGAGTGTTTCGGCACGGGCCTGAAGCTGCGCGGCTTCGACGAAGAGCAGACGGGCGAGGAATGGTGGTGGAGCGAGGGTGCGGATGCCGGACACGCGTGCGCTGCATGCGAAGGCGAGCGGCTGAATGAAATCGCGCGCAACGTGCGGTTCCGCAAGCTGTCCATCGCGGCGCTGACCGCTCAGTCCGTTGCCAGCATGCGAGCGACGTTCGCCGCGCTGAAGCTGCAAGGTCGCGATAGCGCGATCGCTCGCGATGTGCTCGCCGAGATCAACTCGCGGCTGGCGTTCCTCGAAGAAGTCGGCCTCGGCTACCTCGCGCTGGACCGGTCGGCGCCGACGCTGTCGGGCGGCGAAGCGCAGCGGATCCGCCTCGCGGCGCAGCTCGGATCGAACCTGCAGGGTGTCTGTTACATCCTCGACGAGCCGACCATCGGCTTGCATCCCCGAGACAATCGCATCCTGCTCGATACGCTCGGCCGTCTCGCAGCAAAGGGCAATTCACTGCTCGTTGTCGAGCACGACGAGGACACGATCCGCCGCGCCGACCACGTCATCGATCTCGGTCCGGGTGCTGGCACGCGCGGCGGTCACGTCGTAGCAGCCGGCACGGCGCAGGAGCTGCAACGCTCACCGCAGTCGATCACCGGTCGCCTGCTGGCCGAGCCGCTCCGCCATCCTCTCGCGCAGCGCCGTGAAGTGAACGGCCGCTCGGCGGCCCTCAAGATCGAGGGCGCGTCGATGCACAACCTGCGCAAGCAGACGTTCCGCGTACCGCTCGGCCGGCTCGTCGTCGTGACCGGCGTTTCCGGTTCGGGCAAGTCGACGCTGGCGCGCGACGTCCTGCACGACAACCTGCGCACCGCACTCGCCCGCCGTCGCGGCGCGAAGCTGACGTGGCAGGGATGTCGCGGCATCCGCGGCTGGGAGCAGGTCGGCCGTGTGCTCGAAGTGGACCAGACGCCGATCGGCAAGACGCCGCGTTCCTGTCCCGCGACCTACGTCGGCTTCTGGGATGCGATCCGGCGCGTGTTCGCGGAGACGACGGAGGCGCGGATGCGCGGCTACACCGCGTCGCGCTTCTCGTTCAACACCTCGGGCGGACGCTGCGAGGGCTGCGAGGGACAAGGCCTGCGTCGCATCGAGATGAGCTTCCTGCCGGACGTGCGCGTGATCTGCGATACCTGCGGCGGCCGGCGCTTCAATCACGACACGCTCACGGTCGAGTACAAGGGCAAGAGCATCGGCGAGGTGCTGATGATGAGCGTCGACGACGCCGTCGACTTCTTCGCCGCGCATCCGCGCATTCATCACGCGTTGCGGCTGCTGCAGGATGTGGGACTCGGCTATCTGACCCTCGGCCAGCAGAGCCCGACGCTTTCCGGCGGCGAAGCTCAGCGCATCAAGCTCGTGACGGAGCTGTCGAAAGTGAGCTTCTCGGGTGCGCGCTCGAACGGCACCGCGCAAGGCACGCTGTACGTGCTCGACGAGCCGACGGTCGGTCTGCACATGGCAGACGTCGAGAAGCTGATCCGCGTGCTGCATCGGCTGGTCGATGCGGGCAACACCGTGGTCGTGATCGAGCACGATCTCGACGTGATCGCCGAGGCGGACTGGATCATCGACCTCGGGCCGGAAGGTGGCGACGAAGGGGGGCGGCTCGTCGTACAGGGACCTCCGGACGAGGTCGCCCGGGCCGCACGCAGCTCCCACACGGCGAGGGTGCTCCGGACCTTCCTCAGCGATCGCGGAGCACGCTGAATCAGACTGTGTATACGCACTTGCCGTGGGCGCGACGCTGAAGTTGCGCCCTCGCCTAATCGCAGCTGCCGAGGAGGCACCGGCGGGTCCCTACGCGGGCCGAGCGTGCTCTGCAAAACATTGCTCGCTCGGTCGGTTGTCTGCTTCAAAAAAACAACATGTATACATGGTTTGGCCGACCGTGTTACCCCCTGCTGCTCTGCAGATCTGTATAGATTTCGCTAGCTTCCGCGCGTATTTGGCACCGAAGACACCTTCCGCAATTAATCTTTCGTTGTAATCACTACAGTTGTATGCTCGGCACCACGCTGACCCCGAGATCCGCAATCCAGGGTCGAGCCATGAGCCGGCTGCAACTCGGTACTGGCCCGCAGCCGAGCCCAGGGAACGAAATACAACAGCTCTCGTAGGAGGAGTCCTCTAATGGCGACTAGCAATCTAGTACGTGTCGCAGTACGACACGCATTGTTGACAGGCGCAGCAGCGGCGATGGCGACAGCCATTCCCGCGTACGCGCAAGACAAACCGGCGCAGACGATCAGCGAAGTGGTCGTCACCGGCACGCGCATCATCCGTCAGGACTTCGAGGCCCCAAGCCCCGTCGTCACCGTCGACGCCGATGCGTTCAACCTCTCGGGCGAAGTGCAGGTGGAGCAGGTGCTCAACACACTGCCGCAGCTCGTGCCGTCGGTCACCACCACTTCCAACAATCCGTCGAACGGCGGCCAGGCGAACGTCGACCTGCGCGGCTTCGGCACGACCCGCACGCTGGTGCTGCTCGATGGCACGCGTCTGGTCGGCTCGAACGTCACGGGCGTCGTCGACCTGAACACGATTCCCTCGGCCCTGATCGACAGCGTCGAGATCCTGACTGGCGGTGCGTCCTCGACGTACGGCTCGGACGCGATCGCGGGCGTCGTGAACGTGCGCCTGAAGCGCAACTTCGAAGGCGTGCAGCTCAACTTCCAGAGCAACCGTACTGAGCACAGCGATGCGCAGACGACGCTCATCGAAGGCCTGATCGGCGGCAACTTCGCCGAGAACCGCGGCAACGCGGTGCTGGCCATGAGCTACGACAAGCGCGACGAGCTGCTTGCCGGCGCGCGCGAGTTCAGCAACGTGTCGCTCGGTCCGGATCTGCGTCCGTTGGGCTCGCCGACGATTCCGGACGGCAGCGTGTCCTGGGGCAGCAACGCCCCCACGCAGGCCGCGCTGGACACGGTGTTCGGACGTTACGGCGCCGCTCCTGGCGGAGTGCTCCCGAGCACGACGCTCGGCTTCAACCAGGATCACTCGCTGTTCTCGTTCGGCAGCGCCGCGGCTGCCAACGTCAACGTTACGAACTACAAGGGCGATACCTCGGATCCGGGCTTCAACCCGAAGATCTATTCGTACAACTTCGGCCCGATCAACAATCTGCAGCTCCCGCTGGAGCGTCGTCAGATTGCTGCGTTCGGTCGCTACAACATGCTGCCGGACGCTGCCGGATTCTCGGCCGAGGCGTACTCGCGCATCATGTTCACGACGTATCACTCGGATCAGCAGCTCGCTTCGACGCCCGTGACCTGCACGGGTACGGCAGCCGGCTGCAGCATTCCGATGACCAACACGACGATCCCGGCGGATCTGCGTGAGCTGGCAAATTCGCGCGTCGTTACGACAGCGAACCCGCTGGGTCCCAATGCGCCGCTCGTCTTCAACAAGCGCATC
>Ga0209382_10000597_pt1 | contig 58905 bp, 41 predicted proteins | sample SoiMetdeltSBSDD5_FD_187599 | JGI IMG/M metagenome (GOLD analysis project Ga0209382, IMG submission 187599) | Bulk soil microbial communities from a Populus tree surrounding site in Tennessee, USA - Soil MetaG P. deltoides SBSDD5 (SPAdes) (version 2) | ecosystem: Environmental > Terrestrial >...
CGAGGCGCGTGGCGCGCTGATCGCGCGGGTGCCGTTCGAGCACACGTACCCGCACTGCTGGCGGTGCAAGAACCCCACGCTCTTCCGGGCGACCGAGCAGTGGTTCGCCGCCCTCGACCGCCAGGGCCTGCGCGAGCGCACGCTGACTGCGATCCGGCGCGACGTGACGTGGATCCCCGAGTGGGGCGAGGAGCGCATCTACAACATGATCGCGCACCGCCCCGACTGGACGCTGTCGCGCCAGCGCGTGTGGGGCGTACCGATCGTCGCCTTCTACTGCGAGGGATGCGGGCAGCTGCTGCTCGACGAGACGGTGATCCGGCACGTCGCGCGGATCTTCGGCGAGGGCAAGGGGATCGAGGAGTGGTACCTGCGCAGCGAGGCCGACCTGCTGCCGGCCGGGACCCGCTGCGCCGGCTGCGGCGGCGAGCGCTTCCGCAAGGAGACCGACATCCTCGACGTGTGGTTCGACTCCGGCTGCAGCCACGCGGCGGTGCTCGAGACCCGACCCGAGCTCCAGTGGCCGGCCGAGATGTACATCGAGGGCTCGGACCAGCACCGCGGCTGGTTCCACTCCTCGCTGCTGGAGTCCATGGCCACCCGCGGGCGGCCGCCCTACCGGACCGTGCTCACGCACGGGTTCTTCGTCGACGGCGAGGGGCGGAAGATGTCGAAGTCCGTCGGCAACGTGATCGCGCTCGACGACCTGCTGCCGAAGTACGGCGCCGAGATCCTGCGGCTCTGGGTCGCCGCCGAGGATTACACGGAGGACATCCGCGTCTCCTTCGAGATCCTCGACCGGCTCGCCGACGCCTACCGGCGGATCCGCAACACGTTCCGGTTCCTGCTCGGCAACCTCGCGGACTTCGACGTCCAGCGCGACCGGCAGCCGTACGCCGGCCTGGACGAGGTCGACCGCTTCATCCTCGACCGCCTGGCCCGGCTGGTGGATCGCGTGACCCGCGCCTACGAGGAGTACCAGTTCCACACGGCGTTCCACTCGGTCCACAACTTCTGCGCCGTCGACCTCTCAGCGCTGTATCTCGACGTCATCAAGGACCGCCTCTACACGTCGGCGCCCGCCGATCCGCGTCGGCGCGCCGCCCAGACCGTCTGCTACGAGGTCTTCGGCGCGCTCGCGCGCCTGATGGCCCCGCTGATGACGTTCACCGCCGAGGAGGCGTGGCGCTACCTGCCCGGACCCCGCGCCGAGAGCGTGCACCTGGAGCGCTTCCCCGAGGTGCCGCTGGCCTGGCTGGACGACACCCTGAAGCGCGAGTGGGACCGGCTGCTGGAGGTCCGACGCGAGGTGGCCCGGGCGCTGGAGTTGGCCCGCGCCCGCAAGCTGATCGGCAGCGGGCTGGAGGCGGCCGTGCGCATCTCGAGCGCCCCAGAGGACCTGCCGGCGCTGCTCGGGGCCAAGCGCGACCTGCTCCAGACGCTGTTCATCGTCTCCCGAGTCGAGCTCGGGCCCGGGGCGCCCGGGGCAGTGCACTACGAGAGCCAGGAGATCCCCGGTCTGGTGATCGACGTCGATCGGGCCCCCGGTGACAAGTGTGAGCGATGCTGGATGCGGAGCCCCGCGGTCGGGGCGAGCGCGGCGCATCCCAGCCTGTGCGAGCGCTGCGTGGCCGTCGTCGGCGCGTGACCCCCGTGCTACTACTGGCCGGCGCCATCGTGGCGCTCGACCAGCTCACCAAGCTCGTCGCCCTCGATCGCCTGCCGCTCGGCGCCTCGATGCCCGTGATCGACGGGTTGCTGTCGCTGACCCTCGTGCTGAACCCCGGGCTGGCCTTCGGGCTGCTGGGGACTATCCCGACGGCGTGGCGCTGGGTGGTGGCGGCCCTGTCGCTCGTCGCGCTGGCCGTCCTCGCCCGGGTGGCGCTCCGCGTGCTGCCGGCCGGCGGCTGGCTGGGGCGGCTGGCGATCGGATTGATCTTCGGTGGCGCCGTCGGCAACCTCATCGATCGCGCCCGGTTCGGCGCCGTCGTGGACTTCGTCGACGTCCACTGGCGCGGGTGGCACTGGCCGGCCTTCAACGTCGCCGACTCGGCGATCACGGTCGGCGTCACCCTGCTCGCGCTGCGCCTGATGAGCGAGCGCTCGCCCTCCTCGCCGGGGTAGCCGCGTGCAGCGCCTGTCGCTGGTGGTCGACGCGAGCGCCGCGGGCGAGCGCGTCGATCGCTGGCTGGCCTCGCGCGTCGCGGGCGTCTCGCGCGCCCGGCTGCAGGCGCTGATCGCCGGGGGACACGTCACGGTCGACGGCGGCGCCCGCAAGTCCTCACACCGGGTGGTGGCGGGAGAGCACGTCGAGGTCGAGATCCCGCCGCTGCCCCCGGAGGAGCTGGAGCCGGAGGCGATCGCGCTCAGCATCGTGCACGAGGACGCGCAGGTGCTGGTGGTGGACAAGCCGGCCGGCCTCGTCGTCCATCCCGGCGCCGGTCACGCACGGGGAACGCTGGCCGCGGCGGTCCTCGCCCACGCCCCGGAAATCGCCGGGGTCGGCGGGCCGCGGCGTCCCGGCGTCGTCCACCGCCTCGACAAGGACACCTCCGGCCTGCTCGTCATCGCCAAGACGCCGCTCGCCTACGAGTCGCTCACGGCCCAGCTGGCCGCGCGAACCGTGCGGCGGGTGTACCTCGCGGTGGCGCACGGCCGGCTGGCTCGGCCCCAGGGTGTCGTCGACAAGCCGCTCGGCCGCGACCCCCAGGACCGCACGCGCATCGCCGTCCGCCCGGCCGCGCAGGGCCGGCGCGCGGTCACTCACTACCGCGTCCTCGAGCGGCTGGGCGACTTCACCCTCGTGGAGGCGCGGCTCGAGACCGGTCGAACCCACCAGATCCGCGTGCACCTGGCCCACCTCGGTCATCCCCTCGTGGGCGACGTCACGTATGGTGGCCGACGCCGCCGGGAGCTGCCGGTGCCGTTCGAGGGCGTGGCCTTGCACGCGACGGCGCTCGCGTTCGTGCATCCCACGACCCAGCAGCTCGTGGAGTTCACCTCGCTGTTGCCGCCGAGATTCGAGCGTCTGCTGTCTCAATTGCGGTACGCGCACTAGCCAAAAGTGCCACCGAACCCACACACGGTGCCGTCCAAGTCCGCGTCATTTCACGCGTCGGTTGTGGCACAGGCCTTGCCGCCCGCGATGCTAGTATGAAGATCTCCGCATGAACGGACTGACCACCGTCATCCTGGCCGCAGGAGAGGGCAAGCGCATGCGCTCGCGCGTGCCGAAGGTCCTTCATCAGCTCTGCGGCCGCCCGCTGATCTCGTATCCGCTGCGACTGGCGCGCACGCTCGCCGATTCCGTCGTCATGGTCGTCGGCCCGGGAGCGGACCCCGTCAGGGCGCTGGCCGACGGCGTGACGATCGTGGAGCAGCGTGAGCGGCTCGGCACCGGCCACGCCGTCCTGCAGGCCCGGGAGGTCTGCCCGGATCGTGGACCGTTGCTCGTCCTGGCCGGCGACATGCCGCTGCTGCTCCTGGAGACCGTCGAGCGCCTCGTCGAACACCATCGAGCGACCGGGGCCGCAGCCACGGTCCTCACCGCCACCGTGGAGCGGCCCCAGGGCTACGGCCGCGTGCTGCGCCAGGGCGGGCGGGTCAAGCGCATCGTCGAGGAGCGGGACGCCACCGACGACGAGAAGAAGGTCGCCGAGATCAACACGAGCGTGTACTGCTTCGACGCGCGGCGGCTGTGGCCCGCGCTCGCCGAGGTCAAGCCCGACAACGACCAGGGGGAGCTGTACCTCACCGACGTGATCGGTCTCCTCGCCCGGGCGGGCCATCGCGTCGAGGCCGTCGGGGTCGGCGACCCGGTCGAGGCCCTCGGCGTCAACGACCGCCGGCAGCTCGCCGGGCTGGCCGTCATCCAGCGCCGCCGCATCCTCGACCGGCTGATGACCGAGGGGGTCACGGTGCTCGATCCGGCCACCACGTACGTCGACGACACCGTCGTGGTCGGCGCCGATACCACGCTCCATCCGGGCGTCGTCCTGGAGGGCGCGACGACGATCGGCGAGGACTGCGTGATCGGCACCGGCTCCCACGTCTCCTCGAGCCGGCTGGCCGACGGGGTGCGGCTCAAGCCGTACTGCGTGATCACCGAGTCCGAGGTCCAGGAGGGGGCCGAGCTGGGGCCCTTCTGCCACCTGCGCCCGAAGGTCGTCATCGGACCGCGGGCCAAGGTCGGCAACTTCGTCGAGCTCAAGAAGTCGCGCCTCGGCCGCGGCAGCAAGGCGAACCACCTGGCCTACATCGGCGACGCCACGATCGGCGAGGGCGTGAACATCGGCGCCGGCGCCATCACCTGCAACTACGACGGCTTCGCCAAGCACGAGACGACGGTGCAGGACGGCGCCTTCGTCGGCACCAACGTGAGCCTCGTGGCGCCCATCACGATCGGCGCCGGCGCCTACATCGGCTCCGGCTCCGTCGTCACCAAGGACGTCCCCGCCGACGCGCTGGCCGTCGAACGGTCCCAGCAGGTCGTGAAAGAAGGCTGGGCGGCCCGCAAGCGAGCGCAGCGCGGCGCGAAGAAGGAACACTAGCCATGTGCGGAATCGTCGGCTACGTCGGGGAGAAGAGCGCGGTCGGCATCATCGTCGACGGGCTCAAGCGGCTGGAGTACCGCGGCTACGACTCGGCCGGCGTGGCCGTGATCGGCGCCGGCGGGGCGCTGGAGGTGCGGCGCGCCGCGGGTCGAATGAAGGTCCTGGAGGGCATCCTGCGCGAGCGTCCGGTCGCCGGTCGGATCGGCATCGGCCACACGCGCTGGGCCACCCATGGGCGTCCCTCCGACGAGAACGCGCACCCGCACACCGACTGCACGGGCTCGCTGGTCGTCGTCCACAACGGCATCATGGAGAACTACCTCGAGGTCAAGGAGCGGTTGCTGGCCGAGGGGCACACGTTTCGCTCCGAGACCGACACCGAGGTCCTCGCCCATCTGATCGAGCACCACCTCAAGAGCGCCGGTCGGCTCGAGCGTGCGGTGAAGCTGGCGCTCAACGAGTACCGCGGCTCCTACGCCCTCGGCGTGGTCTCGACGGCCGCGCCCGACCGTCTGGTCGCCGGCAAGCACGGCGGCGGGAGCGTGGTGGTGGGCCTCGGCCGGGGCGAGATGTTCGTGGCCTCGGACATCCCGGCCATCCTCGGCCACACCCGTGACGTGGTGATCCTCGAGGACGGCGAGGTCGTCGTCGTGACAGCCGACGGCGTGGAGCTCGGGACGCTCGACGACCAGCCGATCCAGCGGGACCCGGTGCGGATCCTCTGGGATCCGATCATGGCCGAGAAGGGCGGCTACCGGCACTTCATGCTCAAGGAGATGTACGAGCAGCCGCGGGCCATCACCGACACCTTCCGCGGTCGCGTGGCGCCCGAGACCGGCAACATCCTGCTGCCCGACGTCACGCTCGATCCCTCGACGGCCAAGGCCATCCAGCGCGTGGTGTTCGTCGCGTGCGGCACCGCGTCCTATGCGTCGCTGCTCGGCCGCTCGATGATCGAGCGGCTGGCCGGGCTGCCGGCCGAGGTCGACCTCGGCTCGGAGTTCCGGTACCGGGACGCCCCGATGGGACCGGAGACGCTGGTCGTGGCGGTGTCGCAATCGGGCGAGACGGCGGATACGCTCGGTGCGGTCAAGGCGGCCCGGCTCAAGGGCGCGCCCATCCTGGCCATCACCAACGTCGTCGGCTCCGCGCTCTCGCGCGAGGCCACCGCGACGCTGTACATGCACGCCGGCCCGGAGATCGGCGTGGCCTCGACCAAGGCCTTCTCGACGATGGTCGTGGCCTCGTACCTCCTGTCCCTGTGGCTAGGGCGGCTGCGCGGTGTCCTCACGGTCGAGGACGTCCGCAAACGCGTCCAGGACCTGGTCGAGATCCCGAGGCTGGTGGAGAAGACGCTCGAGCTCGACGGGTCGATCGCGGCCCTGGCCCGGCACCTGTCCGGCGCCACCGACTTCCTGTACCTCGGCCGAGGCCTGCAGTACCCGATCGCATTGGAGGGGGCGCTCAAGCTCAAGGAGCTCTCGTACATCCACGCCGAGGGGTACGCCGGCGGCGAGATGAAGCACGGCCCCATCGCCCTGATCGACGACGGCTTCCCGGTCGTGGCGCTCGCCCCGCGCGACGGAGCCTACGAGCGCATGCTCGGCAACATCGAGGAGGTCCGCGCCCGCGAGGGCCAGGTGATCGCCGTCGTCCAGACCGGCGACAAGCTGGTCGCCTCCAAGTCGCAGCACGTGATCGAGGTGCCGCCGGCCGCCGACCTCCTGGCGCCCTTGATCACGGTGATTCCGCTCCAGCTGCTGGCGTACCACATCGCGGTCCGCCGGGGCTGCGACGTCGACCAGCCGCGCAACCTCGCCAAGAGCGTCACCGTCGAGTAGCGCCGCGGCTGCGCCCTCGACGCTGATCCACTGGCACCTCGACCGGGAGGGGCGTCACCCCTTCGGTCGCCGGTCGCCGGATCCGGCGCGATGGGAGCCGATCGGGTTCCCCCCGCCGTGGCCGGATCGTCCCTGGATCTTCGCCGTCCTGGTGGCCTCGGCCAACGGCGTGGTGGCCTGGCGTCGCGCCGACGCGCGGGACGATCCGGTGCTGGCCATCCTGGGTGGTGACCGTCGCCGTCCCGCCCGAGTCGCCGACAAGCGGCTCATGCGCTTCCTGCGCTGCTTCGGTGATGTCGCGGTGGGCGCCGAGACCGTGCGAACCCAGCCCGAGCTGCTCCTGAGCCCGCAACAGCCGAGCGACGAGCCCTCGCCGGAGCTGTTCGCCTTCCGCGCCGCCGCCGGGTTATCGCGCCAACCGCGCAACGTCGTCTACTCGCCGTCGGGCGTACTGCCCCTGAGCCACCGCCTCTTCACCACGCCGGGGATCGATCCCCTCGTCGTGACCACGCCGCCCGGGGCCGTGGAACTCGCGAGGCGGGCCGGGCCCGCGCCGCCGCCGCCCACGCTGGTGGAAGATCTGCTCGCCCCCGAGGGGCTCGTGCGGGCTCACGCGCGACTCTTCGCCGAGTACGGCGTGCGCTACCTGGACTGCGAGGGCGGCCAAACGGTGCTCGAGGCGCTCCATTGCGCGGGCGTGCTCGACGAGGTCTTCCTCACCACCACGCCCTTCGTGATCGACGAGTCGGCCCACGCGGGCGTGCTCAAGGTCTTCGATTTCGAGGCGGAGGGCGCCACCCTGATCGCGGAGGGACGCACCGCCGCCGACGAGTCCTGGCTCTTCCGTCGCTGGCGCTTCAACCTCCGGTGAACGGAGGGCGCCACGGCGCCCCGAGAGACCGGGGGGTCGAAGAATCCTCAGGTGGCGCTGGGCTGCAGGGCTTCGGCGCCGCAGGCGTCGGCGACGAGGCGATCGAGGTGCAGCAGGTCGAAGGGCTTCGGCAGGTAGCCGTTGGCCCCGGCGTTCAGCGCGTCCTGCGCGATCTGGAGCGAGTCGTAGCCCGTCATGATGAAGATCGGCACCGTGACGCCCATCTCACGCAGCGACTTGAGCAGGCTGATGCCGTCCAGCCCGGGCATCTTGATGTCCAGCAGGGCCACGTCCGGAGCGCCCCGCACGATGGCGCTGAGGGCCTGGGAGCCGTTGGACGCGATCTGCACCGTGTAGCGCGGCTCGAAGAACTGGCGCAGGATGTCCTGCACCACCTCGTTGTCCTCGACGATCAGGATCTTCTTCGTCTTCATCGCGGGGTCGTTTTCCGGCAAGCGTTGTGCCAAGGCGGTGGCGCCAAATCGCGCGAAAACGTGCGCGGTGACGCGGCGATGCGGCCTCGCGGGCGTGACGATTTGGCCAGTCGCGCGCAATTTGTCGCGTCGGGTACAATCGCGTGGTGTCCGCGCGGCTGGAGCACCTCCTGGACGACCTGAACCCCTCGCAGCGTGAGGCGGTCGTCGCCGGCGACGGGCCCCTGCTCGTCCTGGCCGGCGCCGGCAGCGGCAAGACGCGGGTCATCGCCTATCGCATCGCCTGGCAGCTCGCCTACCAGGGCCTGTCGCCGCGCAACTTGCTGGCGGTGACGTTCACCAACAAGGCGGCCGGCGAGATGAAGCGCCGCGTCGAGGAGCTCCTGGCCCCGGCCGGGATCAAGCCGCCCCTCATCGCGACCTTCCACTCGGCCTGCGTCCGGATCCTGCGCCAGCACGGCAGCCACGTCGGTCTGGCTCCCCACTTCACGATCTACGACGAGGACGACCGGCTGGCCCTCGTCAAGGAGTGCATGAAGGAAGGGGAGCTGGCCGACCGATCCTTCACACCGAGCACGGCGGTCCACCGGATCTCGTTCCTCAAGAACCAGATGACGGCCGTGAGCGAGGCCCTGCGCGACGCCCGCGGGCCCTGGGAGAAGAAGGCCGCGCTGGTGTACTCGCGGTACGAGAAGCGCCTGCGCGAGACCGGTGCCGTCGACTTCGACGACCTGCTGTTGATGGTCGTCCGCCTGCTGGCCGAGATCCCCGAGGTGCTCGCCTGGTATCGCGGGCTCTGGCGCTCGGTCCTGGTCGACGAGTACCAGGACACCAATCGCGCTCAGTACCGCATCATCCGGCTCCTGACCCAGGAGCACCGGAACATCTGCGTCGTCGGCGACTCCGACCAGTCGATCTACAAGTGGCGGGGCGCCGACATCCGCAACATCCTCGACTTCGAGGACGACTTCCCCGGCACGAAGGTCGTGCGTCTCGAGCAGAACTACCGCTCGACCCAGCGCATCCTGGCCGTGGCGGCCGGGGTCATCGCCCACAACGTCCAGCGCAAGGACAAGACGCTGTGGACTGAGAACCCAGAGGGGGACCCGGTCCGCGTGTACCGCGCCTGGGACGAGCACGAGGAGGCGTCGTTCGTCGCCCAGTCGATCCTCGGCCTGCGCGGCGAGGGCGTGCGCTGGGACGGCATCGCGGTCTTCTACCGCACGAACGCGCAGTCGCGTGTGCTCGAGGACGCCCTGCGGCGCGCGCGCGTGCCATACGTGATCGTCGGCGGCGTGCGGTTCTACGAGCGCCGGGAGATCAAGGACACGCTGGCCTACCTGCGGCTTACGGTGAACCCCGCCGACGACGTGGCGTTCCGGCGGGCGATCGGCGCCCCGAGCCGCGGGATCGGCCAGGCCACGCTGGCCCGACTGGACGAGGAGGCGGCGAGACTCGGCCGCCCGCTGCTGGCCGTCGCCGCCGAGCCGCCCGCCGACGTGCGCGGCAAGCCGGGCCGCACGCTCCAGGACTTCGCGGCCCTGATCGCCCGGCTGGCCGGCCAGCGCGGTGACCTGGCTCCGCCGGCGTTCATCGACCTCGTGCTCGACCAGACGGGCTACCGGCAGTCGCTGCGGCAGGACCGCTCGCCGGAGGCCGAGGGACGGCTCGAGAACCTGGAGGAGCTGATCGCCGCCGCCGAGGACTTCACCCATACCGAGGCCGAGCCCACGCTCGAGGGCTTCCTCGACGGCGTGGCCCTCGTCGCCGACGTGGACGAGCTGAAGGACGCCGAGTCGCGGGTCACGCTCATGACCCTGCACTCGGCCAAGGGCCTCGAGTTCCCGGCGGTGTTCCTGACCGGCCTCGAGGAGGGGGTGTTCCCGCACGCGCGGTCGATGAACGATCCCGACGAGATCGAGGAGGAGCGGCGGCTCTGCTACGTCGGCGTCACGCGCGCCCGGGAGCGGGTCGTCCTGTCGTGGGCCCTGCACCGTCGCATTCACGGCTACGGGGTGGGGGAGCCGTCCCGGTTCCTGCGCGAGATGCCCGAGGACCAGCTGCTGCCGCTCAACGGCGGCCGCGTGCAGGAGCCGTCGACCCCGGCCGTCGCCGTGCCGCGCTACGAGCCGGAAGAGGTCGCGTGGCCGATCAAGGTCGGCGCGCGCGTCCGCCACGCCCGCTTCGGCGAGGGGCTGGTCGTCGGCGTGGAGAAGGACGGCGCCGACACGGTCGTCACCGTCGGCTTCGCCAGCGTCGGCCGCAAGCGGCTGTCGTTGCAATACGCGCAGCTGGAGGAGCTGTGATCTCCAGGGAGGACGTCGAGCACGTCGCGCGGCTGGCGCGCCTGGCGCTGGACGGCGCCGAGCTGGAGCGCATGCGCGAGCAGCTCGACGGGATCCTCGCCTACATCGACACCCTGCGAGGCCTGGACACCGCGGGCGTCGAGCCGACGTCGCACGCGGTCCCGCTGGTCAACGTGATGCGGGAGGACGAGCGGCGTCCGTGCCTGTCGCAGGACGACGCGCTCGCCAACGCGCCCGACCGGCACGACGCCTTCTTCCGGGTGCCGCGGATCATCGAGGACTGAGCGTGCTGGGCACGACCATCCACGAGCTGACAACCGCCTTCGCCCGGGGTGAGCGGTCTCCCGTTGCCACCGCCGAGGCGTACCTGGCACGCATCGAGGCGCTCGACGCGAAGGTCGGCGCGTACCTGACGGTCATGCGCGACGAGGCGCTCGCCGCCGCCAGGGACGCCGAGGCGCGCTACCGGGCGGGGCGGCCCCTGGGGCCGCTCGACGGCGCGCCCATCGCGCTCAAGGACGTGTTCTGCACGCGCGGCGTGCGGACGACGTGCGGGTCGCGGATCCTCGAGCGCTTCGTGCCACCCTACGACGCGACGATGGTCACGCGGCTGCGGACCGCCGGCGCGATCCTGCTCGGCAAGACCAACATGGACGAGTTCGCGATGGGCTCGTCCACCGAGCACTCGGCCTTCCACGTCACCCGCAACCCGTGGGATCTCGGGCGGGTGCCCGGCGGCTCGTCGGGCGGCTCGGCGGCGGCGGTGGCGGGTGGGTTGGCGGCCGGGGCCTTCGGCACCGACACGGGCGGATCGGTACGGCAGCCGGCGGCCTTCTGCGGCGTGGTGGGGCTGAAGCCGACCTACGGCCGTGTCTCCCGCTACGGTCTCATCGCGTTCGCGTCCTCGCTCGACCACGTCGCGCCCTTCGCGCTCGACGTCGTCGACACCGCCCGGCTGCTGGGTGCGGTCGCCGGCCACGATCCACTCGACGCGACCTCGGTGTCGGTGCCGGTGCCCGACTACGAGGCGGAGCTGGCGGGCGGCGTGAAGGGGCTCCGGATCGGCGTGCCCGACGAGTACTTCGGCACCGGCCTCGACCCCGAGATCGAGCGGGCCGTGCGGGCCGCCATCGACGTCCTCCGCGACCTCGGCGCCACGATCGAGCGTGTCTCGCTGCCGACGACCGAGCACGGCGTGGCGACCTACTACATCGTCGCGCCGGCCGAGGCCTCCTCGAACCTGGCGCGCTACGACGGCGTGAAGTACGGTCTGCGGGTGCCGGGCAAGGACCTCATCGACATGGCCGGTCGCACGCGGGCGGCGGGGTTCGGCGCCGAGGTCAAGCGTCGCATCATGCTCGGGACGTACGCGCTCTCGGCCGGCTATCACGACGCCTACTACGGCCAGGCGCAGAAGGTCCGTACCCTCGTCCGCCGCGAGTTCGAGGCGGCCTTCGCCCGCGTCGATCTGCTCGCCGCGCCGACGACGCCCGGGGTGGCCTTTCCGCACGGGGCCAAGGCCGACCCGCTGGCGATGTACATGAACGACGTCTACACGATCCCCGCCAGCATGACGGGGCTGCCGGCCGTCTCCGTCCCCTGCGGCTTCAGCGCCGCCGGGCTGCCGATCGGCCTGCAGCTCATCGGCCGCGCGCTCGACGAGGTCACGCTCCTCCGCGCCGCCCACGCCTACGAGCAGGCCACGCCCTGGCGCCGTCGGAGGCCCGACCTTGGCTGACCACTCCGAGCTCGAGACCGTCATCGGCCTCGAGGTCCACGCGCAGCTCTCCACGCGCTCGAAGATGTTCTGCGACTGCCCGACGACGTTCGGCGCGGCGCCGAACAGCCAGACGTGCCCGATCTGCCTCGGGATGCCGGGCGTGCTGCCGGTGATCAACCGCCGCGCGGTCGAGTACGGCGTGCGCACGGCGCTCGCGTTCAGCCTGCGCCTCAACGCCGCCTGCCGCTTCGCCCGCAAGCACTACTACTACCCGGACATGCCGAAGAACTTCCAGATCAGCCAGTACGAGGAGCCGCTGGCCGAGGACGGCTGGCTGGAGATCGACACGCCGTCCGGCGTGCGGCGCATCGGCATCCAGCGGCTGCACCTCGAGGAGGACGTCGGTCGGCTGGTCCACGAGGGCGAGTTCGCCGCGGCCCAGGCGAGCCTGGTCGACTACAACCGGTCGGGCACGCCGCTGATGGAGACGGTGTCGCGGCCCGATCTGCGGTCGCCCGAGGAGGCAGCGATCTACCTCCGCGCGTTCCGGGCGGTGCTCCTCCACCTCGGCGTCTGCGACGGCAACATGGAGGAGGGCTCGCTGCGGTGCGACGCGAACGTCTCGCTCCGCGCGCGGGGTGCCGCCGAGCTCGGCACCAAGGTCGAGCTTAAGAACCTGAACTCGTTCCGCAACGTGCAGCGCGCGCTCGAGTACGAGGTGCAGCGCCAGGCCGAGGCGCTGGCGGCGGGCCGGCGGATCGTGCAGGAGACGCGGCTCTTCGACGCCGACCGCGGCACGACGCGCTCCATGCGCTCCAAGGAGTACGCGCACGACTACCGCTACTTCCCCGAGCCCGACCTGGTGCCGTTGAAGCTCGACCCGGCCTGGGTCGAGTCGATCCGCGCGGACCTGCCGGAGCTGCCCCGGGCGCAGCGCCAGCGGTTCGTCAGCCAGTACGGTCTGCCGGCCTACGACGCCGAGATCCTGACGCAGTCGCGGGCGCTGGCGGGATACTACGAGGCGGCCGTGCGGGAGCACGCCAACCCCAAGGCGATCTCGAACTGGGTCATGACGGAGCTGCTGCGCGAGCTCGGGGGTGACGACGAGGCCGCCGTCGCCCGCTCTCCGATCTCGCCGGCGCATCTGGGCAGGCTCGTCCGGCTGATCGACGACGGCACCATCAGCGGCAAGATCGCCAAGGACGTGTTCGCCCGGATGCTGGCGGGCGGCGGCGATCCGGCCGAGATCGTCCGTCGCGAGGGCCTCACGCAGGTCGTCGACACCGGCGCCCTCGAGGCGATGGTCGACCAGGCGATCGCCGCCAACCCCAAGGCCGTCGCCGACTTCCGCGGCGGCAAGACCGCCGCCGCCAAGGCCCTCGTCGGGCAGGTGATGAAGGCCAGCGGGGGCAAGGCCAATCCCGCCATGGTGGACCGCCTCGTCCAGGAGAAACTGACCAGGATCTGAGCCCCGCGGCTATAATCGGCACCGCGCGTCATGATTGAGCTTCACCGCGTCTCGAAGATCTATGCGGTCGGGCCGGTGAAGGTGCCAGCGCTGTCCGACGTCTCCTTCCGGATCGCCAAGGGTGAGTTCGTCACGCTCTGCGGCCCCAGCGGCAGCGGCAAGACGACGCTGCTGCGGCTGCTCTACCGCGACGACGTCCCAACCGAGGGCGAGGTGGAAGTGCTCGGCGAGGAGCTGACGCAGCTCACGCGCACGCAAGTGGCCGCGCTCCGCCGCTCGATCGGCATCGTCTTCCAGGACGCCAAGCTCTTGCCCGGCCGCACGGTGTACGAGAACGTCGCCTTCGTGCTGCGCGTGCTCGGCACCCCGCGCCGAGAGATCACGGGCCGCGTCTTCGACGCCCTCCGGGCCGTCGGTCTCTCCGCGCGGGCGCAGGCATTCCCCGCGCAGCTCTCGCAGGGCGAGGCGCAGCGGGCGGCCCTGGCGCGCGCGATCGCGCGCAAGCCGCTGCTGCTCATCGCCGACGAGCCGACCGGCAGCCTCGACGAGACGATGGCGGCCGAGGTGCTCGACATCGTCAAGGACATTTGGGCCGGCGGCACCACGGTCCTGTTCGCCACCCACCAGGCCACGCTGGCGGCGGCGCTGCAGCGTCGCACGCTGAGGTTGCTGGCCGGCCGGCTCGTGAAGGACGAGGGCTGAGGCGGATGTTCGGGTTCCTCCTCGGCGAGGCGCTGCGCGACCTCCGCCGTGCGGGACACGTCGCCGTCAGCGCCATCCTCCTGATCACGCTCTCGCTCGCCGCGCTCGGCGCGTTCTGGCTGCTGTCGTCCAACCTCTCGCTCGCGGTCGCCCAGTTCCGTGAGCGTGTGAAGATCGTCGTCTATCTCAAGCGGGACCTCGCCGCGCCCGAGGCCAACGCGCTGATCGAGCGCGTGCGGCGGATGCCGGGCGTGGCGATGGTGCGCTACGTCGGCAAGACGGAGGCCCTCGGCACCCTGAAGCAGGTGCTCGGCAAGGAGGCGTCGGTGGCCGACCTGCTCCCCCAGAATCCGCTGCCGGCCTCGCTGGAGGTCACGCCGACCGAGGAAGGATCCACGCTGAGCGGCGCGCGCAATCTCGTGACCCGCCTGACCGCGATGCCGGAGACCGAGGAGATCGGCGGCGGCATGGAGTGGATGGACCGCTTCGCGCACGGACAGCGGCTGCTGTGGCTGTTCGCCCTGGGGGTCGGCGCCGTGCTGGCCGCCGCCTCGATCCTGACGGTGTCGACGGCGACCGCCCTGGTGCTGCACGCGCGGCGCGAGGAGATGGAGATCATGCGCTTGGTCGGCGCCCCCGAGCTCGTCGTGCGGATGCCGCTGCTGCTGCAGGGCATGATGCAGGGACTCATCGGCGCCGTGCTCGCCGTGTGGGTGCTGATCGGTTGCTACGCGCTCCTCGGGCCCCGCATCGAGCCGCTCGTGACGGAGACGCTCGGCGTCACGCGGCTGGCGTTCCTGCGCCCGCTCAACGTGCTGTCGCTGATGTCGGCCGGCACGCTGCTGGGGGGGCTGGGCGGCTGGCTCGCCCGGGGACGACCCGAGCCGTGAGCCGCCGCGCTCGCGTCGCGCTCGTCCTGGCCCTGCTGGGCCTGGCCGCGCCGGTCCTCGCCCAGGCGCCGAAGAAGGACGACCCCATCCAGGCCGAGCAGCGCAAGCTGCGCCAGACGGAGCAGCAGCTCCGGGACGAGAAGCGCAAGGCCGCCGAGGCCCGGGCTCGGGAGACGTCGCTACTGGCCGAGCTCGATCAGGTCGAGCAGCAGCTGGCCAACAAGCAGAAGCAGATCCACCGCCTCGACGGCCGGATCAGCCGAACGCAAAGCGAGATCACCGGGTTACGAGGCGAGATCCAGCAGCTGCAGCGGCACCGGTCTGGCCAGGAGGTGGCCCTGAGCCGCCGGCTGCGGGCCGTCTACAAGATGCACGTCCAAGGGGGGGCCCTCCCCCTCCTCCTGTCCGGCGACGACCCCGTCGCCCGGTCCGTCGCTGTACGACATTTGACCAGTCTGGCGGCTCTGGACGCTCGCCTCATCCAGGAGTATCGTGGAACCTCAGACCGGCTGGACGACCGTCGGCGCCGGGAAGAGACCCGGCAACGGGAGCTCGCCGATCTCAAGTCCGACGCCCAGCGTGAACAGACCGAAGCCGACCGTGACGCCGCCAAGCGACGGGGCCTCCTTGCCAAGGTCCGTGACGAGCGGGCCTACCACGAGCGGATGGTGGGAGAGCTCACGGAGGCCGCTCGCCGCCTCGAGGCGTTCATCAGCGATTTGCAGGCCAAGCAGCGTCGCCTGGCCCGCGTCCCACCGCCCAAGGGCGGGACGGCTCCGCCGGGGGTGGGCTTTGGAACCCTCAGGGGAAGGCTGCCGTGGCCTACTGAGGGGAAGATCGTCGCTGGCTTCGGCGCCCAGGTCCATCCGCGCTTCGGCACCCGGACGTACCGTAATGGAGTGGACATCGAGACCAACGAAGGGCGCGACGTGGCGGCCGTCTACGGAGGCCATGTCATCTACACGGGATGGTTCAAGGGGTATGGCAACCTGGTGATTTTGGATCACGACAACGAGTACTACACGCTGTACGCGCACATGGCCGACATCGGCGTGAAAGAGGGCGACGACGTCCGACAGGGCCAGCGGTTGGGAACGGTCGGGGACACGGGCTCGCTTGAGGGGCCGAGGCTGTACTTCGAGGTCCGGCATCAGGGTAAGCCTCAGGACCCGGAGCAGTGGCTCCGGCAGCGGAGCTGAGAGGTGGGCCAGGGGGAATCCATGAAGAAGGGTATCGTCATCGGCGCGTTGCTCGTGGTGCTCACGCTCTCGCTGGGCGGCTCCGCCGTCAGCAAGGTCACGGACAACGCCGCGACCTACGAACAGCTCCGGCTGTTCACCGAGGTGCTGTCCATCGTCCAGAACCAGTATGTGGACGAGGTGCCGCCCAAGGAGCTGATCTACAGCGCCATCAAGGGCACCCTGCGCGGCCTCGATCCGCACAGCTCGTTCCTCGATCCCGAGAGCTACCGCGAGATGCAGGTCGAGACCTCGGGCAGCTTCGGGGGCCTCGGCATCGAGATCACGCTGAAGGACGACGTCCTGACCGTCGTCGCGCCGATCGACGGCACCCCCGCCTACCGCGCCGGCCTGCACACCGGTGATCGGATCGTCAAGATCGACGGCCTGTCCACGAAGGACATGCAGCTGGCGGACGCCGTGAAGCGCATGCGCGGCAAGCCGGGCACGAAGGTGACGATCAGCGTGATGCGCGAGGGCTGGGCCGAGCCCAAGGACTACGACATCGTCCGGGAGCAGATCCGCGTGCAGTCCGTCCGGACGGTCGAGATGGGTGACGGCATCGAGTACCTCAAGCTGCGCCAGTTCCAGGAGCAGAGCCCGCACGATCTCGAGGCGGCCCTCGAGAAGTTCTCCAAGAACGGCATGAAGGCCCTGATCCTCGACCTCCGCAACAACCCCGGGGGCCTGCTGACGGCCGCGGTCGAGGTGAGCGAGAAGTTCATCGACGACGGCAAGCTGGTGGTCTACACCGAGGGGCGCGTGCGCAACCAGAACATGCGCTTCTCGGCCCACGCCAAGCGCGGCTACTCGCAGATGCCGATGGTCGTCCTGGTGAACCAGGGCAGCGCCTCCGCGTCGGAGATCGTCGCCGGGGCGTTGCAGGACTGGGGGCGGGCCACGATCGTGGGCACGCAGACGTTCGGCAAGGGCTCCGTGCAGACGATCATCCCGCTGTCGGACGGCTCCGGGCTCCGGCTGACGACCGCGAAGTACTTCACGCCGAAGGGCCGGTCGATCCACGGCAAGGGCATCACGCCCGACGTCATCGTGGAAGCGCCCAAGGAGCCGGCGCCCAAGGAGCGCCCGCTGCCGTCCACGGATCCGATGGAGGATCTGAAGAAGGACGTGCAGCTGCAGAAGGCGCTCGAGGTGATCAAGACGCTGCGCACCGCGAAGTCGCAGGGCTAGTCAGGCGTCCGCGGAGGCGATGGCGGCCGGCGCGTCCGGCCCTCATCGCCTTTCGTGTTTCTACGCGGACCTGCCCGGAAAAGAGGCAGACGAACCGACGATGTCGAAGCTGGTCCTCGGGATCGAGAGCTCGTGCGACGAGACGGCGGCCGCCGTGCTGGCCGACGGCCGTCGTGTGCTCTCGAACGTGGTGGCCTCGCAGGACGACGTGCACGCGCCGTACGGCGGCGTCGTTCCCGAGCTCGCCTCGCGCCGGCACATCGAGGTCGTCGTTCCGGTCGTCGAGCGGGCACTGGCGGAGGCGGGCATGGGCCTCGGTGACCTCGACGGCCTCGCGGTCACCTACGGGCCGGGCCTCGTCGGCTCGCTGCTGGTCGGCTGCTCGATGGCCAAGGCCCTGGCCTGGGTGTACGGGCTGCCGCTGGTCGGCGTCAACCACCTCGAGGGGCATATCTTCGCCTCGTTCCTCACCGAGGACCCGCCCGAGTATCCGTTCGTCGCCCTCGTCGTTTCCGGCGGACACACCGCGCTCTATCACGTCCCGGCGCCGCTGACGTACCGGCTGATCGGCCAGACCCGCGACGATGCGGCCGGCGAGGCGTTCGACAAGGTCGCCAAGCTGCTCGGACTGGGCTTTCCGGGCGGTCCGATCATCCAGCGCACTGCCGAGCGGGGCGACCCGCGGGCGATCGAGTTCCCCCTGGCGCAGATCACCGACGGCGCGCGGGACTTCTCGTTCAGCGGGATCAAGACGTCGGTGTCGCTGTACGTGAAGCGACACCGACCGCTCGGTGACGACCAAATTGCCGACGTGGCCGCCTCGTTCCAGTCCGCCGTCGTGAAGATGCTCGTGCGCCGCACCGTGCGGGCGGCGCTGCACGTGGGCGTCAAGCGCATCGTGCTCACCGGCGGCGTGGCGGCCAACGGTCCCCTCCGGGCGACCCTCGCCGCCGAGGCCGCCGAGCACGGCATTCGGGTCCACATCCCGCCCCCGCGCCTGTGCACCGACAACGCGGCGATGATCACCGCCGCCGGCGCCGCCCGCCTCGCCGCCGGCGAGCGTGCCCCCCTGACCCTCAACGCCCAGCCCGACCTCGCCCTCGCGTGAGATGAACTTCCAGGCGGTCCTGGCCGGTCTGCCGGACGCCGTCATCGCGGTCGACGACGCGCTCCGGGTGGTGTTCTGGAACGCCGCGGCCGAGGTCCTCGTCGAGCGCTCGGCGCGCCGGGCCGAGGGGCGGTTGCTCAAGGAGATCTTCTCCGCCGACGCGTCGCTCGTGCGCCGCCTGTCGGAGACGCTCGCCACCGGTGAGAGCCGCTCGGAGGCCGAGGGGGTCATCGAGCGTCTCGACCACCGCCAGGTGCCCGTGAGCATCGTGACGGCGCCACTCTTCGACCGCGGTGGTCGCGTGGAGGCCGCGGTGGCCGTGCTGCGCGACCTGTCGCGGATCCGTCAGCTCGAGAGCGAGGTGCGGCGCGGCGAGACCCTGGCCGCCGCCGGCCGCATGGCCGTCGGGCTGGCCCACGAGATCCGCAACCCGCTCGGCGCCATCCGGGGGGCGGTGCAACTCCTCGGACGCGAGCTGGGGACGGACTCTCCGCTGCACGAGTACACCCAGGTGCTGCTGAGCGAGGTGGATCGCGTCAACCGGATCATCGAGATGCTGCTGGGCCTCGCCAAGCCGGCTCCCATCCGTCCGGTGCCGCTCAACCTCCACCAACTCCTGGAGCGTGTTGCCCTGCTCAGCGAGGAGACCGCGCGCGAGCGGCGCGTGACGATCGTTCGGCGGTACGACCCCAGCTTGCCCCCGATCCTCGGCGATGAGGACCGGCTCGTGCAGGTCTTCCACAACCTGGTCCGCAACGCGATTGAGGCGATGGCGGACGGGGGTCAGCTCACCCTCGCCACTCGGGTGAGCCTCAACCAGCTCTTCGGCAAGGTGGATCTCGGCGCCGGCCAGCGCACGATGGTGGAGGCGATGGTGATCGACGAGGGGGCGGGCATCCCGGCGGCGGCCCGGGTGCGGATCTTCGACCCGTTCTTCACCACGAAGGAGCGGGGGATGGGCCTCGGCCTCGCCATCTGCCACCAGGTGCTGGAACAGCATCGCGGCGCGATCCAGGTCGAGAGCGCGGAGGGGCGTGGCACCGTCGTCACCTGCTTCCTGCCCATCGCGCGATGAGGGGGTACGGAGTCGCATGCCGCACATCCTGATCGCCGACGACGAGGACGGCCTCCGCTGGGTCCTGGAGAAGGGCCTGCGCCAGGCGGGCTACGAGGTGACCTCGGTCAAGGACGGCACCGCCGCCATCCGCGCCGTCGAGGGGCAGCCGTTCGACCTGGTGTTCCTCGACATCCGGATGCCGGGCGTGGACGGGCTGTCCGCGCTGGCGCGGATGCGCGAGGTCCGCGCGGACGCGTGCGTGGTGGTCATGACGGCCCACGGGACGATGGAGACCGCGATCCAGGCCATGCAGCGCGGCGCCTACGACTACCTCACGAAGCCCTTCGATCTCGACGAGGTCCTGCTCCTCGCCGAGCGCGCCCTCGAGGCGGGACGGCTCACCCAGGAGGTGGCGCGCCTGCGGAGCGGCTTGCAGGAGGTCCGCGAGTTCAGCGCGCTCATCGGCCGCCACCCGCGGATGCAGGAGGTCTACAAGACGATCGGCCGCATCGCCGGCACCGACGTCACCGTGTTGCTGCGGGGCGAGTCGGGCACCGGCAAGGAGCTCGTCGCGCGCGCGGTGCACCACTACAGCCGCCGGGCGGGACGCCCGTTCGTGGCGGTCTCCTGCGCGGCCATCCCGGGCACGTTGCTCGAGTCCGAGATGTTTGGGCACGAGCGCGGCGCGTTCACCGACGCCAAGGAGCGGCGGCTCGGCAAGTTCGAGCTGGCCCACGGCGGCACGCTGTACCTCGACGAGATCGGCGACATGCCGCTCGAGCTGCAGACGAAACTGCTCCGCGCGCTACAGGAGCGGACCATCGAGCGGCTGGGCGGACACGAGCCGATCCGCGTCGACGTCCGGGTGCTGGCGGCGACCAACCGCGACCTGGACGCCGCCATGCGGGAGGGCAAGTTCCGCGAGGATCTCTACTACCGCCTGAACGTCGTCACGCTGAGCCTGCCGCCGCTGCGTGAGCGCCGGCGCGACGTCCCGCTGCTCGTCGAGCACTTCCTGGCGAAGTACGCGGGCGAGCTCGGCGAGCAGGGTGTGGCGCCCGACGCGCTCGACCGCCTCGTCGGCCACGACTGGCCGGGCAACGTGCGCGAGCTGGAGAACGTCGTGCAGCGGGCGATGGTCATGGCGACCAGCGGCGTCATCCTGCCGGAGCACCTGCCGATCGGGCCGGTGTCAGCGGCGGCCTCGGTCGCGGTCGACGCCTCCCTCGAGGAGATCATCGAGCGCAAGCTCATCGAGTGCGTGCGCGGGCTTCGCGAGCACGCCAGCGCCAATCTCTACGACCTGATGATCGGCCTCGTGGAGAAGCCGCTGCTGCGCGCCGTGCTGCGTGAGACCGGCGGCAACCAGGTGCGGGCGGCGCAGATCCTCGGCATCAATCGCAACACGCTGCGGAAGAAGCTCACCGAGCACGGCATCGATCCCGATACGCTCGAGACCTGACCGCGCCCGTCCCGCGCAACGTCTGCGCAATCCCCGCGCAACGTCTGCGTGACCACGATGTCTCGCCCTCGTCGACGCGATCGCTGTACGATCGAAGAGGTCCTCAGCGTCGATGACGAGCGTGATCGCGCGACCGATTCGCGCGGCGAACATCCAGCAGGCACCAGCGAGGCGTCGAGCATGTGCGGCATCGTCGGATACGTCGGAGACAAGCGCGCGGCGGGCATCATCGTCGACGGGTTGCGGCGGCTCGAGTACCGGGGCTACGACTCGGCGGGCGTCGCCGTGCTCGAGGACGGCGTGCTGCACGTGCGGCGGGCGCCCGGGCGGCTGGCCGCGCTCGAGGGCGTGCTGCGTGAGCGGCCGCTCGGCGGCTCCATCGGGATCGGGCACACGCGCTGGGCGACGCACGGGCGGCCCTCGGAGGAGAACGCGCACCCGCACACCGACTGCGACGGCTCTCTCGTCGTCGTGCACAACGGCATCCTCGAGAACTACCTCGAGCTGAAGGAGCGGCTGCAGGCCGAGGGGCACGCGTTCCGCTCCGAGACGGACACCGAGGTGCTTGCGCACCTCGTGGAGCACCACCTGGCTCTCGAGCCCCGGCTCGAGGAGGCGGTGCGGCTCGCGCTGGGCGAGGTGCGGGGCTCCTACGCGGTCGGCGTGATGGCGGCGGCCAACCCCGACCGCCTCGTCGTCGCCAAGCAGGGCGCCGGCAGCGTCGTCGTCGGTCGGGGCGAGGGCGAGATGTTCGTCGCCTCCGACATCCCGGCCATCCTCGCGCACACGCGTGACGTCGTCATCCTGGAGGACGACGAGCTCGCGGTCGTGACCGCGGACGGTGTGGACGTCACGACGCTCGATCGCCGGCCGGTGGCGCGGGACGCGGTGCGGATCGCGTGGGACCCGGTGATGGCCGAGAAGGGCGGCTACCGGCACTTCATGCTCAAGGAGATCTTCGAGCAGCCTCGGGCCATCGCGGACACGCTGCGCGGCCGCCTCGACTTCGAGGGCGGTCACGTCGTCCTGCCCGGGCTCAACCTGAGCACCGCCGCCGCCCGCGCCATCCAGCGGGTCGTGCTGGTGGCCTGCGGCACCTCCTGGCACGCGGCGATGCTCGGCCGGGCGATGATCGAGCGCCTGGCCGGCGTGCCGGCCGAGGTGGACCTCGCCTCGGAGTTCCGCTATCGCGACGCCGTGGTCGGCCCCGACACGCTCGTCGTGGCGATCTCCCAGTCGGGCGAGACGGCTGACACGATCGGTGCCGTGAAGGCCGCCCGGCTCAAGGGCTGCCCGATCGTCGCCATCACGAACGTCATCGGCTCGGCCCTCGCCCGGGAGGCGACGGGCGTCCTCCAGATGCACGCGGGCCCCGAGATCGGCGTGGCGTCGACCAAGGCGTTCTCGACCATGATCGTGGCCGGCTACCTGCTCGCCCTGTGGCTCGGCCGCGAGCGGGGTGCTCTTGCCGCCGAGGAGACCAAGAAGCACCTCCACGACCTCGTCGAGGCTCCCCGTGTGGTCGAGCAGACGCTCGAGCTGGACGCTCCTATCGCCGAGCTCGCCCGCCAGCTGAGCGGCGCCCGGGACTTCCTGTACCTGGGCCGGGGCCTCCAGTTCCCGATCGCGCTCGAGGGCGCGCTCAAGCTGAAGGAGATCTCGTACATCCACGCTGAGGGCTACGCGGGGGGCGAGATGAAGCACGGTCCCATCGCCCTCATCGCCGACCAGCTCCCCGTCGTGGCGCTGGTGCCGCGCGATGCCTCGTACGAGCGCATGCTCGGCAACATGGAGGAGGTGCGTGCCCGGGAGGGCATGCTGATCGCGATCACCCATCCGAACGACCGAATGGCGGCGAGCAAGGCGGAGCACGTCATCGAAGTCCCGCCGACGTCCGAGCTGCTGGCGCCACTCGTCACGGTCATACCGCTGCAGCTGCTCGCGTACCACGTGGCCCTTCGGCGCGGATGCGATGTCGACCAGCCGCGCAATCTTGCGAAGAGCGTGACGGTCGAATAGCACCGCCTAGACGTACAGGTAGGACCAAACGGAGCTCATCACGTGCTGGGGATAAAAGGGCGCAAAATCCGGACTGGACTACAGGTCAGTATCTGATCACTTGAAGGCACACTGCCTGGTTGTTTTCTTTCCGGGTGACCAGCTTTGACCGATATACCAAAGCAGTAAATATCTGAAATTACTTGATAGTGGACCTCCTTCAAGCTTGGTACATGCCTTGCGTAGTTCTTGCGCCCGTATGCAGAAAGATCACATGCGGGAAAAAGTGTCGAAGGACTTGCCAGGTCCTGAGGCCCGCCATAGAATTCCGTTGCCCAACACCCGCGGTACCGGGGAGAAAAGGCCAGACGTGAGCCGGGTAGTTGCGGTCGACAACGAGGCAATGCCGTACGTCGTCGGTGAATCTGCCCGGATGCGGGAGATCTACACGATCATCCGCAAGGCAGCGCCGTGGGATGCCAACGTCTGCATCGAAGGCGAAAACGGCACCGGCAAGGAGCTCGTGGCGCGCGCCGTTCACTTCTCGGGTCCCCGCCGTGATCATCCGTTCGTGACGCTGGACTGCTCGACGATCGCCGAAGGTCTGATCGAGAGTCACCTGTTCGGACACGTGAAGGGCGCGTTCACGGGAGCGGTGTCGAGTCGCCAGGGCGTGTTCGCACAGGCGCACACGGGGACCGTCTTCATCGACGAGATCACGGAGCTGGCGCCGCACCTGCAGGCCAAGCTGCTGCGGGTGATCCAGACCGGCGAGTTCGTGATGGTGGGCGGCAGCCAGCCGCAGCGGGTGAACGTGCGGATCATCACGGCGACCAACCGGGACCTGCGTCAGGCCGTCGCGAAGGGCGCGTTCCGAGAGGATCTGTACTTCCGGATCGCGGTGGTGCACATCGCGATCCCGCCGTTGCGTGAGCGGCGGAAGGACATTCCGCTGCTGGTCTCGCACTTTCTGCGGCAGTTCATGAGCGCGGGGCACCGCCAAGACATCCGGGGGCTGACGCCGCGGGCCATGAGCGCACTGATCAATTACGCGTGGCCCGGCAACGTGCGGCAGCTGAAGAACTGGATCGAACAGGCCCTGGTGCTGGCGGAAGGGGAGCTGATCGATCTGGAGCATTTCCCGTCGCTGACGCGGGAGGCGCCGGACGTGATGGGGGCGCAGGCGCCGCTGGCGCCGCTGGGGTTGCGGCTGGAAGAGCTGGAGCGGTGGTACGTGCTGGAGACGCTGAAGCGCGTGGACGGCAACCGCACGAAGGCGGCGCGGCAGCTGGGCATCAGCCTGCGAGGCCTGCAGTACAAGCTCCGGCGCTACGGCACCAACGCGGGCAGCATCGAGCCCGAGATCCCCGGAGGCGGACCCGCTAACGGCAACCTCGGCGGCATGCGGCAGTGGTACGAGCGGCCGAGCGCGTCGCTCAACGGGGAGCCCTCCCGACGGTTCGACGGCATGTGAACGGAGCCCCTCAGGGTTCGACCATTCTCCAGTTCGGTAACACTAGCACCCGTAAGCTTTTCCGACACTTCTCCACTTCCATCCTCCCGCGCGAGAACGACGGCCTCTGCAGTATGATTGGCCATGCCATCGACCTCGGTGTTGCTCGTCGAGGATGACGACGCCGTCCGCGGGCTCTTCGAGGACACGCTCAAGAGTGCAGGATTCGCGGTGAGAGCGGTGTCTCTGGCCTCGGACACGTTCGAGGCACTGCGCGCAGGAACGCCCGATGTGATCGTGCTCGATCTAGGAATGCCCCGCGGAACCCTCCAGGGCATGGAAATGCTGACGCGGCTACGCGAGAACGAGGCGTGGCGCGAGATCCCGGTGGTGATCCTGTCGGCCTTCGGGGACGTCGTGAACCGCGACGTTACGGGCCGGCTCGGCGTCGCCGCCATCCTCGCCAAGCCGCTCGTCGAGGTCGACGAACTGACGCGAACAATCAGACGGATCGGTCGCTAACGCCGCAGCCGCCGGCGTGCGGCTGCGCCGCCGGTGTTCCTCGCGAGATCGTCACGAACTGCATCGACTCCATCCGCAGCGCATCGTCGACGTGAGGCCGCACTCGCCGGTCGGCCGAGCGACGTTCCGCGTGAACCTCAGCGGCGACGCCTCGCCGATCGCGGCCGCGACGCCGATCGAGGACCACCTCGACGTTGTCCTCGCTGGCGAACCGCGCGCGCACGTAGTCGTACAGCCCTGGATGGTATCGGGAGATGATCAGCAGATGATGGATCGGACGTCCGGCGGGTGATGCGCTCACTGGCCGTTCCCACATCGTCTCGGTTCGCATCGTCGTGGCAGATCCCTCCGGAGTCTTACGGCCGCACCGTCCCTGGTCGGGCTATCCTGCGAACATTGCATAAGCCGGGCCTCGGATACGAGCCCAAGCAAAACGAGCACATAGATAGCCGCTAGTCACGGGAGGGCGACGTGGTGTAAAAGCACTCGACGCCGCCTTCAGCAAATGCGCGCTGAAACGCGGCCAAGAAATGGTAGGAAACAAGGCAGATCGTGAGGACGGCACATCCTTGACACACACTCCGCGGCTATGCCACTGTGGCGGCCCCGGAGGTCACACGACGTTGGGAGGTCCGGGCAGATGATTGCTCGGGGCGGTCGCACCCTTCATGCAGTCCACACGGCACTCCGTCGCACTCACACGAATAGGGGGGATGTTCAGTGAAGCCACGTATTGGTAGGGGCCTGCTCGTTCTCGCATTGTTGCTCGCGACGGCCGCGCCGAGTGCCGCCCAGGACATGGGTGTCATCACGGGCTCGGAGAAGGGCACGTACTATCAGTTCGGGCTCGACCTCCAGAAGCTGGTGAAGTCCAACGGGGTCAACCTCAGCGTCTATCCCTCGAAGGGCTCGGTGGAGAACATCTTCGCCGTGTACCAGCGTCCCGGCGTCCAGATGGGGATCGTGCAGTCCGACGTGCTGGCGTTCGTCGCGCGGCTGCAGAACGACCCCGTCCTCACGCGGATCGCCAAGAAGACGAAGATGGTGTTCCCGCTCTACAACGAGGAAGTCCACGTCATCGGCAAGAAGGGCATCGCCGAGTTCGACGACCTCGCCGGGCGCCGGGTCGCGGTGGGCCGCGAGGGCAGCGGGACGTATCTGACCGCGCGGTTGCTGTTCAAGCTCGCCGAGGTCGCCCCGAGCGAGATGGTGCTCATCGACACCCAGGAGGCCCTGACGGAGCTGAAGGCCGGCCGCGTCGACGCGATGTTCTACGTCGCGGGTTATCCGGTCAAGCTCCTGAAGGAAGATGTCACAGCCAACGACCAGCTCGCGGTCATCCCGATCCTGAACAAGAGCATCGTGGAGTTCTACCCGAAGGCCGACATTCCGGCCGGCACGTACGAGTGGCAGCCGACCGCGGTCAACACCGTGGCCGCCAAGGCCGTGCTGGTCTCCTTCGACTTCCGGCGCCGTGACTGTGACGCGGTCGGCAAGGTCGCGCAGCTCATCGCCAGCCGCCAGGACTGGCTGCAGAAGAACGGCCATCCCAAGTGGAAGGCGGTCGACCTGAACTTCCCGCTCCGCGGTTGGGAGCAGTACGACTGCGTCCGCAAGGCCCTCGGCAAGGGCCCCGCGGCTGGGACCGGCACCACCACCACCGCGGCCAAGCCGGGTCAGAACCCCGTCTTCGAGGCGATCAAGGGGGTCTTGGACGAGTGAAGCTCTGGCGTCTGGTCAAGCTGGTCGCCGGGGGCGGCATGCTTGTGGTCCTGGGCGCTGCCGCGCTCATGCTGTGGCCGCTGCTGTGGCCGCCGGATCCGGACGCCACCGTGCAGCTCGTGAACGGGCGTCTGATCGGTGAGGCGACCGGTTACGTCGGACGCATCGATCGCGACGCGCGCACCATCGACGTTTCGGCCAGCCTGGTGGGCTGGCGCCCGATCGTGCTCATCGTCAACGAGACGACTGCCATCGTGGTCCAGAACCGTCAGGGTGGCTTCGGCGACCTCTGGAAGGACATGCCGGTGCGGGTGGCGTACGAGGTGGTCGGCGACGCCCGCCTCGCCCGCTCGATCGAGGTGGTCACCGGCGAGGGTGAGTCGTCGCGGAGCGTGGTGAACGGCGCGGTGACTCGACCCGCCACGCCGACGGCCGCGACCCCATCGGCGGTGGTGCCGACGCCCGCGATTGCCCCGACGGCCACCAGCCCGCCGGCACCCGCGACCCGCCCGGCCGAGCCTGCGCCGGCGCGCCCGTCGCCACCGCCGCCGACCGTCGCGTCGCCGCCTGCGGCGAGTCCTCCGACTCCCGCGGTGCGTCCTGCCGACCCGGTGCCAGTGCGCCCAACGCCTCCCCCTGCTGTCGCGCAGCCGCCTGCGAGCCCGCCGCCCGCGGCTCGTGCCGTCGAGCCCCCGGCAGCGCGCCCGGCACCGACTCCGGCCGCCACGCCTCCAGCAGCCGCCACGGCACCGCCCAAGCCGTCCCTGCCGCCGGCAGCGGCGCCCCCGTCGCCGCCCCGGACCGAGCCGCCGGTAGCCGAGGTGCCCAGACGTGTCGAGCCCCCGGTGGTGACGCCATCAGCCGCGCCGACGCCGCGGGCGGAGCCTGAGGCTCCGGGCGCCGCTCGAGGCCCGCGGCCGGCTGAGGGTGAGGGGGACGGAGCCGCGGTGATCGACTGGCTGTTCAAGGGGCGCGGTCGCTAGACCGCGCCGGACCTACCGCCTACCGCGCGAGCAGGGCCCCCCGTAGCGGCATGTCGAGGTGCCGCACGCCGAGAGGACGTAGCGCGTCCACCACGGCATTGACGATGGCGGGAGTCGAGCCGATCGTCGCGGCCTCCCCGATGCCCTTGGCGCCGAGCGGATTGAACGGTGTCGGCGTCACGGTCGCCTCTGTCCGGAACGTGGGCAGGTCATCCGCACGCGGGATCGCGTAGTCCATCAACGAGCCGGTCGCGAGCTGACCCTCGGCGTCGTAGACGAGATCCTCCCACAGCGCCTGCGCGATGCCCTGCGCGAGCCCGCCGTGGACCTGGCCGGCGACCAGCATCGGCGAGATGCGGACGCCACAGTCGTCGACCGAGACGTAGTCGCGCAGCCGCACGGCCCCGGTGTCTCGGTCGACCTCGACGACGGCCACGTGGGCGCCGAACGGGTAGACGAGCTGCGGCGGCCGGAAGAAGTTATCGGCTTCCAGGCCGTGCTCGAGGTCGGCTTGCAGGCCCTCGCCGTACGCGGTGGCGGCGATGGCCGGCAGCCCGAGCGCCTTCGCCGGCGCGCCCTTCACCTGGTAGCTGCCCGACTCGAACACGACGTCCTCGAAGGCCGCCTCCAGCATGCTCGCCGCGATGCGGCGCGCCTTCTCCTGCACCTTGAGGGTCGCGTTCAGCATGGCGGTGCCGCCGACGGCGAGGCTACGGCTACCGCCCGTGCCGTTGCCCATCTGCACGGCGGCGGTGTCGCCGTGGCGCACCACGATCTTGTCGAAGTCCACGCCGAGGTGGTCGGCGATGATCTGGGCGAACGTCGTCTCGTGCCCCTGGCCGTGGGCGGACGTGCCGGTGTACGCGGTGACCGAGCCCGACGGCTCCACGCGGACGACCGCGCTCTCATAGGGGCCGAAGCCGCACATCTCCACGTAGACGGCCTCGCCGATGCCAAGCAGGATGCGGTCGTTGCGGTCGACGCGCTCCTTCTGCTCGCGGCGAAGCCGATCGATGCCGGCTAGCTCTAGCGCCTTGGTCAGCGCGCGGTCGTACTCGCCGGAGTCGTAGTTCTGCCCGGTCGGCGTCGCGTACGGGAAGGCGCTGGGCGGGATGAAGTTCTTCCGGCGGATCTCCTCGGGCGTCTTGCCGAGCTCGGCGGCCACGATGTCGATCAACCGCTCCAGGTAGTACGCGGCCTCGGGTCGGCCGGCGCCCCGATAGGCGGCGACCGTCGTCGTGTTGGTGAAGACGCAGGTCGATTGCAGATCGACGTCGGTGAACTTGTAGACGCCGACCCCCATGAACAGCGTGAGGTCCGGGATGAAGGTGAAGACGGGATACGCGCCGATGTTGGCGGTCACCTTCATCCGGAGCGCGCTGATGGTGCCGTCGTCCTCCACCGCCGCCTCGAGGTCGGCGACCTGAGCCCGGCCGTGGGTGGTCGCCACCATGTGCTCGACGCGCGTCTCCACCCACTTGAGGGCGACCCGATGCTGGCGGGCGAGAGCGGCCAGGACCACGTCCTCGGGATAGCAGCCGAACTTCACGCCGAACCCGCCGCCCATGTCCGGATTGATGACCCGGATGAGGTTCTGCTCGACGCCGATGATGCTCGAGAGATCGGCGCGCAGGTTGTGGGGGGCCTGGTGCGTGGCCCAGACTACGATCCCGCCCGTCGTCGGGTCGGGCGCGGCCACGCACGCGCGCGGCTCCATCGCGACACCGCACAGCCGCTGGCTCACCATGCGCTGCTTCACGACGCGGTGGGCGCGCGCGAAGATCCCGTCGGGATCACCCTTGGTGATGCGGTTCTCGTGCTCGACGTTTTTCGGCGCGTCGGCGTGGAGCTGCGGCGCGCCCGGCGCCATCGCGGCGAACACGTCGGTCACCGCCGGCAGCGGCTCCCAGTCGACCTGCACGGCCTCGATGCCGTCATGGGCGGCATAGTCGGTCTCCGCGACGACGGCCGCCACCGCCTCGCCCACGTGCCGCACGACCTCGGTCGACAGCGCCCAGTGCTGGCGGCCGGGTGCGCCGGCGCTGGCCCCGCCCTCGGCCGAGGCGCTGGCGGGCGGCAGCGGCCGCGCGAGCTTCCGGATGTCCTCGCCCGTGACGACCATCCGAACCCCGGGCACCTTCAGGGCCGCCCGCGCGTCGATCTTCTTGATGCGGGCGTGGGCGTGGGGACTCCGCACGAACGCCACCCACAACATGCCGGGGAGCACGACGTCGGTGACGTACGTCGACGTGCCGGTGATGAGACGGGGATCTTCCTTGCGCTTGACCTCGGCGCCCATGAGCTTGGACGGAGTGAGGGTGGTCATGGCGCCGGCATTGTAGCGCGGGGTCGGCGCGTTTTCGAGCGGGCCGGCTACGTCTGGGGCGCGGTGGCCTCGGCGGTGGCCTCGATCGAGAAGCGATACCCCTGGTAGACGGCGAGGGCGTAGAAGAGCAGGTCCATCGGGCTGAACATCGCCGACAGCATGTCGAGCGCCACGACGGGCGTCAGGCCGGCGACGAGGGCCGTCATCGGCACATTGAGGTGGCGGGCGGCGATCACGCAGCCGGTGAGGAGATTGCCGGCCACGCAGCCACCCAGCGAGAGCGCCGCGCCCACGACGCGAAAGGCGGTCCCGGTGCCCTTGCCGGCCAAGCGTACGGCCCACCCGACGAGGAACCCGACGCCGATGGCCATCCAGCCGATCTGGTAGTTCGTGACGACGGTCACCAGGGCCCAGGCGCCCGCCCCCACGGCGGCCGCGGCGAGGCCGGCCAGGACCCCCATCGGCAGGTTCTGCTCGTCGACCGCCGAGGTCGTACGCGACGGCGGGGCGACGGTGACCGGAGGCGCTGGTGACGCCACGAGCGCGGGCGGAGACGGCGGCCGGCTGAACGGACTACGCGACGTGTCGTTCGCCATGGGTGGAGTCCCCTTTTGTTCCTGGCTCGGTCAGGGAGCTCCACCCATCGTAGACAGACTGCCCCGGTCGTCCCTAGCGAAATCCCGGCCGCTGCGAGCGCTCAGACGGGGCGGTAGATCTCCCCGCCCGCCTTCTTGAACTCTTCCGCCTTCTCGCGCAGCCCCTGCACGACGGCGACGGTCTCGGCCTCCACGCCGTGCTTGGCCGCGTACTCGCGCACCTCCTGCGTGATGCGCATCGAGCAGAACTTCGGGCCGCACATCGAGCAGAAGTGGGCCAGCTTCGCCCCCTCGGCTGGGAGCGTCTCGTCGTGGAACTCCCGCGCCGTCTCCGGATCGAGCGAAAGGTTGAACTGGTCCTCCCACCGGAACTCGAAGCGCGCCTTCGACAGCGCGTCGTCCCACGCCCGCGCTCCCGGGTGGCCCTTGGCGATGTCGGCGGCGTGCGCGGCGATCTTGTACGCGATGACGCCGTCCTTGACGTCCTTGCGGTTGGGCAGGCCGAGGTGCTCCTTGGGCGTCACGTAGCAGAGCATCGCGGTGCCGTACCAGCCGATCATGGCAGCACCGATGGCCGAGGTGATGTGGTCGTAGCCGGGCGCGATGTCGGTGGTGAGCGGACCGAGCGTGTAGAACGGTGCCTCGTGGCAGACCTCGAGCTGACGGTCCATGTTCTCCTTGATCAGGTGCATCGGCACGTGACCGGGGCCCTCGATCATCACCTGCGCGTCGTGCTCCCAGGCGATCCGGGTCAGCTCGCCGAGGGTGTCGAGCTCCGCGAACTGGGCCTCGTCGTTCGCGTCGGCGTTGCAGCCGGGTCGAAGACCGTCGCCCAGCGAGAACGCGATGTCGTAGGCCGCCATGATCTCGCAGATCTCGCGGAAGTGGGTGTAGAGGAAGCTCTCCTGGTGGTGGGCCAGGCACCACTTCGCCATGATCGACCCGCCTCGCGAGACGATGCCGGTGATCCGCTTGGCAGTGAGGGGCACGTAGCGGAGCAGCACGCCGGCGTGAATGGTGAAGTAGTCGACGCCCTGCTCGGCCTGCTCGATGAGCGTGTCGCGGTAGAGGTCCCACGTGAGATCCTCGGCCACGCCGCCGACCTTCTCGAGCGCCTGGTAGATCGGCACGGTGCCGATCGGCACCGGCGAGTTGCGCAGGATCCACTCGCGCGTCTCGTGGATGTTCTTGCCGGTCGACAGGTCCATCACGGTATCGGCGCCCCACCGCGTTGCCCACCGCATCTTCTCGACCTCCTCTTCGATCGAAGAGGCCACCGCCGAGTTGCCGATGTTAGCGTTGATCTTCACCAGGAACTTCCGGCCGATGATCATCGGCTCGCTCTCGGGGTGGTTGATGTTCGACGGGATGATGGCGCGCCCACGCGCGACCTCGTCGCGCACGACGTCGGGCGACATCCCCTCCCGGAGGGCGATGAACTCCATCTCCGGTGTCACGTGGCCGCGCCGTGCGTAGTGCATCTGGGTCACGCAGCGGCCGGGCTTGGCCCGCATCGGCCGACGGACCGAGGCGAAGCGGACGCCCCCCAGGGTGGGGTCGTCGTCGCGCTGGCGGCGGTACGCCGAGGTGGGTCCCGGCAGCGCCTCGGCGTCGTTCCGGCCGAGAATCCACGGCAGCCGGAGCGCAGGCAGCCCCTGCTTGATGTCCGGGTGCGCGTCGGCATCGGTCCACGGCCCCCCGGTGTCGTACAGGCGCAGCGGCGGCTCACCGCCGTGCAGACAGACCTCGCGCATGGGGACGCGTAGGTCGAGACGGGATCCGGAGACATAGATCTTTCGCGATGCAGGCTTCGACATGAGGCCTCCCTTCGCTGGCATTAACCAGTTCAGGTTCATGCGGTCGGCGGCACCAGCCGCCCTCTCAGCCCGGTTCCCCGAGCTCCCGCGTTTGGTGTTTGGTGGCGCTAGGCTACGCCCAGGGCGCGCCCGACGCAAGACTTGCGCGTGGGTCGATGCCGCAGGAGATCCTAACGTCCCGGCATCACGGGGTTGGACGACGACACGTCGTGGCATGAAACTCGCTCCATCGGGGCGTCGGCGACGATCGGAGGACAGGATGATCTTGGTGACCGGAGGCGCTGGCTACGTCGGTTCGCACGCGGTCAGGGAGCTGCGCGCGGCGGGCATTCCGTGCGTCGTGCTCGACAACCTCTCGCGGGGGCACCGCGAGATGGTCGCCGACGTCGACCTGATCGTCGGCGACATCGGCGACGCCGCGCTCGTCGGCCGCACCATCCGCGACTACGGGGTCACCGCGGTCATGCATTTCGCCGCGTACGCCTACGTCGGCGAGTCCGTCGCCGAGCCGCTCACGTACTACGGCAACAACGTCGCGGCGACGGTGAGGCTGCTGGGGGCCATGGTCGAGCACGACGTCAAGACCTTCGTGTTCTCGTCGACGTGCGCCACGTACGGGGTGCCCGAGACCACGCCAATCACCGAGACCCACCCGCAGCGACCGATCAATCCCTACGGCGCCACCAAGCTCACGGTCGAGCGAATCCTGCAGGACGTCGACCACGCCCACGGCGTGCGATCGGTCGTGTTCCGGTACTTCAACGCCGCCGGCGCCGATCCCTCCGGCGCGATCGGCGAGCGGCACATTCCCGAGACCCACCTGATCCCGCTCACGCTGCAGGCGGCGACCGGCGAGCGGGACGGCGTGGAGATCTACGGAACCGACTATCCCACCCCAGACGGCACGTGCATCCGCGACTACATCCACGTCACCGACCTGGCCCAGGCCCACGTGCTGGGGCTTCGTTACTTACAGTCCGGGGGGACCAGCGAGGCCTTCAACCTCGGCAACGGCAACGGCTTCTCGGTCCTCGAGGTGATCCACGCGGTCGAGCGGGTCACGGGCCGGAGCGTCAAGGCCACCACGTCCCCGCGACGCCCAGGCGATCCGCCCGCGTTGGTCGGCAGCGCGACGAAGGCGCGTCGCGTGCTCGGCTGGACGCCGAGATTCGACTCCCTCGAGACGATCATCGACACCGCCTGGCGGTGGCACGGGTCGACGGCGCCGCGCCCGCCCGCCTGACGCCGTCCGCGGTCCCGAGCCTCGTGGGCGCGCACGCCTTCTGCTAGCATCGGAGGAGCCGTGTGGGAAGGAGACCGTGGTCCGTGATCTTCACGGAGACGCCGCTCGGCGGCGCGTTCGTCATCGAGCCGGAGCCCCACGAGGACGCTCGTGGTCTCTTCGCCCGCACCTGGTGCCGGAACGAGCTGGAGGCGCGGGGGCTCGACGCGCGCATCGCGCAGTGCGCGACCTCGCTGAACACCGTCCGGGGCACCCTCCGCGGCATGCACTACCAGGCGGCCCCCTACGCCGAGACGAAGATCGTTCGGTGCACCCGCGGGGCCCTCTACGACGTCATCATCGACCTGCGCCCCGAGTCGCCGACGTTCACCCGGCACTTCGGCATCGTTCTCACCGCCGACAACCGCACGATGGTCTACGTCCCCACCGGGTTCGCCCATGGGTTCCAGACGCTCGAGGATGGGACGGAGCTCTTTTACCAGATCTCCGAATTCCACTCCCCGGAGCACGCGCGGGGCGTCCGCTGGGACGACCCCGCGTTCGGCATCCGCTGGCCGGAGGCCGACCGTGTCATCGCCGATCGGGACCGCACGTACCCCGACTTCCGCCCGGAGTCGGTCGCCCCGCCCGGTGGTATCATCGCCCGCGACGGACGTCACTGAAGACCAGGGAGTCTCCGCCATGAGCGTGATTCCAGGGAGCGCGATCGTCACCGGCGGTGGTTCGGGTATCGGCAAGGCGATCGCGCTGGCGCTGGCCGCGGCCCGCGCGCCGGTCGCCGTCGTGGAGCTGCTGCCCGAGGGTGGCCGGGCGGTCGCCGACGAGATCGGCCGCCGCGGCGGCAAGGCCGCGTTCATCGCCGCCGACGTCAGCCGCTGGGAGGATGTCGACCGCGCCGTCGCCGAGACGGTGCGAGCGCTCGGACCGCTCGGCGTCCTGGTGAACGCCGCCGGCATCCTCGACGGCTACGCGCCGGTCGACGAGATGTCGCCCGCGCTGTGGACGAAGGTCATCGCGATCAATCTCACCGGCACGTTCTTCGCGTGCAAGCGAGCCCTGCCGGAGCTGATCGCGGCGGGGGCCGGGCGCATCATCAATCTGGCCTCGGTGGCCGGGCTCGTCGGCGACGGCGGCGGTCCCGCCTACGTGGCCTCCAAACACGGAGTCGTCGGGCTCACCCGCCAGCTCGCCGTGGGCCACGCGGCGCGTGGGGTGACCGTGAACGCGATCTGCCCGGGACCAATTCAGACCGGACTTCGCGCCAACTCGACGTCCATCCTCGGCACGGACGCGCCCGTCATGCGCGGCGTCGGCGGCGACGAGGCCGCCATCAAGGCGGTGACGCCGATGGGTCGCCGGGGAACGGTCGAGGAGATCGCGGCGACGGCGCTGTTCCTCGCGAGCGCCGAGGCCGGCTACATCACCGGGCACACACTCGTGATCGATGGAGGATGGACCGCGCGATGATCAAGCGATTCCACGCGCTCTACGTCGGACAGATCGAGCTGGAGAACATCGGGCTGGGCGGCGCGCCCGCCAACGACCGTCGGTACTCGAACGAGCGCCTGTCCGAGGTGTTCTGGACCGCGCGGGACGTCGCCCAGCTCATGGACGACCTGGGGTACTACGCGTTCTGGACGGCGGAGCACCACTTCCAGCACGAGGGCTACGAGTGCTTCCCGAATCTCATCCAGCTCTCGCTGTGGCTGGCCACCCAGACCAAGCGCCTGAAGCTCGGGTGCGCCTTCAACGTCCTGCCCATGTGGCATCCGATCCGCATGGCCGAGGACTACGCGATGGCCGACATCGTGACCGACGGCCGCGTGATCATGGGTGTGGGACGCGGCTATCACTCGCGCGAGGTGGAGAGCTTCGGCGCGCCCGTCATCGACCAGGCGGCCAACCGCGAGCTGTTCGAGGAGCAAGTCGACCTCATGCTGAAGTGCTTCAACGAGGAGTCCTTCAGCCACCACGGCAAGGCCTACGACGTGCCGCCGGCAGTCGAATACCGCGGCTATCAGATGCGCGAGATCACCTGCGTGCCCCGGCCCAAGCACCTGCCGGTCGAGGTCTGGATGCCGATCGCCAGCAGCAAGTCGATCGACTACATGGCTTCGAAGAACTTCAAGGCCATGGTGACCCTCAACGGCGAGAAGATCCTCGACGACGTCGTCAAGGCGTATCGCGACGCCTGCGCCAAGTACGGCCATCACAAACAGCTGGGCGAGGACATGGTGTGGGGCGCCGGCCTCTACCTCGCGGACACGCCCGAGGAGGCCAAGCGCCGGGTCGAGCCCTCGCACGACGAGCGGTACAAGTGGTTCGCGCCGTTCGGATTCGTGCGCTACGCCGACGAGCAGGGACGGACCTGGGGGACGCCGGGGGCGCCCGCCCGCATCCCGACGCTGGCGGACGGCATCCAGCAGAAGGCCTGGTTCTGTGGGCCGCCCCAGCACGTCATCGAGGGGATCAAGTCGATCGAGGCGAAGTACCCCGGGCTCGAGGACTTCATGATTCACTGGGCGGAGGGCCTGTCGCCCAAGGAGTTCAAGGAGCAGCTGCGCTGGTTCGCGCGTGACGTGATGCCGGCGTTCCGGCGCTGAGGGGCCGGTTCGCGCACGGTCGACCCGGCGGCACTCGCCAGGTCGACCCCTCTCCGTAGCTGTCGGTTCTCGATACGCAAATGTTGCGCCCGGTTGACCGGTGGTTGCGTCCCCTGGCTCTCCGAAGCCGCATCTGTCAGGCTCGAGATAGGGCCCGTAACATCATGATTTATCGACTTATAATCCGCCTCCTCCCACTACCCTTCATGTGGCACGACAATAGCGAATCGTCGGGAAGCCTGCTGGCCCAGAATGGTGCCGACGCCCATGCGCGAACTCATTGAGAACCCGAGCCCTGCGCCAACGCGCCGCGCGTTGCCCCGGGACGTCGGGCCGGTCGATTCGTCGACGAACGGCTCGCCCACCTCCGTCATCGAGGCCAGCCGTGGCCTCGCGAGCCTGGACCTCGCGGCCATCTGGCAGCGTCGCGAGCTCCTCTACTTCCTCGTCTGGCGTGACGTCAAGGTCCGGTACAAGCAAACTGCGATCGGCGCGGCCTGGGCCGTGCTCAGTCCTCTGCTGACGGTGGTGATCTTCGCGGTCGTGTTCGGGGGACTCGCGAGGATTCCGTCGGACGGCCTGCCCTACATCGTCTTCGCCTTCGCCGGCTTCCTACCGTGGACCTACTTCGCCCAGGCGTTCGGGCGGGCCGCGGGCAGCCTGGTCGGCAACGCGCATCTGATCACGAAGGTGTACTTCCCACGGCTGATGATTCCGCTGGCGGCGGTCACGACGCCCGCGGTGGATTTCTGCCTGTCCCTGCTGCCCCTGTTCGGGCTGATGCTCTGGTACCGCGTCGCGCCGACGTGGGCGCTGCTCGCGCTGCCGGGGTTCCTGCTGCTGGCAGCCACGATCGCGCTCGGGATGGCGCTGTGGCTGGCGCCGATCAACGTCCGGTACCGCGACGTGAACCACACCGTCCCGTTTCTCGTCCAGGCCTGGATGTACTGCTCGCCCGTCGTGTACCCGCTCAGCCTGGTCCCCGAGTCGTGGCGCGTCGTCTACAGCCTCAACCCCATGGTCGGGGTGATCGAGGGATTCCGCTGGGCGCTCCTGGGCACCGCCGCGCCCGACGCGACCGCGATCGCGCTGAGCGTGGCGGTGGGGCTCGCGGTGCTGATCAGCGGGCTGGTCTTCTTCCGGCGAATGGAACGCGCCTTTGCGGACGTGATCTGATGGGCGACGTCGCGATCCGCGTGGAGAACCTCTCGAAGGCGTACAAGATCGCCGCGACCAAGTATCGCCACGACACCCTGCGCGACCAGCTCATGGACGGCGTCCGCTCGCTCCTGCGGCCGCGGGCCAGTCGCCGCGCGAGCCGTGAGACGTTCCACGCCCTCCGCGACGTGTCGTTCGAGGTGAAGCGTGGCGAGGTCGTCGGCATCGTCGGACAGAACGGCGCCGGCAAGAGCACCCTGCTCAAGATCCTCTCCCGCATCACCGAGCCGAGCTCGGGGCGGGCCGAGATCTACGGACGGGTCGGGTCACTCCTCGAGGTCGGGACGGGCTTCGACTCGGAGCTCACCGGACTCGAGAACATCTACCTCAGCGGCGCGATCCTGGGCATGCGGAAGGCGGAGATCGACCGTAAGCTCGATGAGATCATCGCGTTCTCCGAGGTCGCCAAGTTCATCGACACGCCGGTGAAGCGCTACTCGAGCGGGATGTACGTCCGGCTCGCCTTCGCGGTGGCCGCGCACCTCGAGCCCGAGATCCTCATCGTCGACGAGGTGCTCGCGGTGGGGGACGCAGCCTTCCAGCGCAAGTGTCTCGGCAAGATGGGGGACGTCGCCCAGGCGGGCCGGACGGTGCTCTTCGTCAGCCACAACATGGCGGCGATCACCCGGCTGTGCACCTGGGGGCTCTGGCTGGACAAGGGATACCTGCGTGACTTCGGGGCGACCGACGACGTGGTCGCCAAGTATTTCTCGGCGGGCGTCCAGGCCCTGGGCGAGCTCACCTTCCGCGACCGGCTACCGGCGGCGCCGAGCTCCGAGTACGTCCGGCTCCTCGGGCTCCGGGTGCGGTCACACCGCGGGGAGGTCACGGCCTCGCTCGACGCGCGGTCGCCCTTCGACGTCGAGATCGAGTACGAGATCCTGCGGCCCGCCACGAGCCTGCGTGTCGGCTTCCGCATCACCGCCCACGACGGCACGGTGCTCTTCTCCTCGACCGACTCGGACGGCGGCGGCGAGACCGACCGCATCCCGGGGACGTACGTGAGCCGCTGCACGATTCCCGGCCCCTTCCTGAACTTCGGGCAGTACTTCCTGTCGGTGGGCTCGGACACACCGATGATCCAGAGCCACTTCCTGCTCGAGCGGGCGCTCGCGTTCAACGTGGAGCAGACCGGCGGCATCGGGGGTCACATCTCCGACGGCCGCCAGGGTGTTCTGAGGCCGGTCCTGCCGTGGACCGTCCAGAGGCTCGCCTAGATGGCCAGCGTCGAGGCCCTCACGCGCGTGACCAAGATGGCGCTCTTCCGCTTGATCGGACGGTCCGACTACGAGCGGTGGGGCGACGCGAGCAATCTCGAGGCGTGGTGGGAGTCGCGCACCGTGATGCTGGCCGGCATGATTCCTCAGGAGACGCGCGTGATCGAGTTCGGCGCCGGCCGGCGTCGACTGGAGGCCCACCTGGACCCCACCTGCACGTACATCGCCTCGGACCTCGTGGCCCGAGGCGATGACACCTTCATCTGCGACCTCAATCGACGCCCCCTGCCGGACCTCCGTCCTCTCCGCCCGGAGGTCGCGGTCTTCGCCGGAGTCCTCGAGTACCTCCGGGACGTCCCCGGGGTCATCACGTGGCTCGCGACGCAGGTGCGGTACTGCGTGGCCTCCTACGCGGTGGTCCACCGGTCGCGGCACGTGGGGGCCCTCGTCGCGGAGGCCCGGCGGAGCTACTGGCGCACGTACCACGGCTACATGAACGCCTACACGGAACCGGAGCTCGTGGCGATGTTCGAGCGGAACCGGTTCACGTGCCTTCGGATCGACGGCTGGAACGACCAGCGACTCTTCCTGCTCGAAAAGCGAGAGACGGAGACTCGGTGATGACGAACGATGGATTCATCCCGGTCGCGGCGCCCGTGTTGGATGGCAACGAGAAGGCCTACGTGCTCGACTGCCTGGAGTCGACGTGGATCTCGTCGAGCGGCAAGTACCTCGACCGCTTCGAGGCGGCCTTCGCCGAGTTGTGCGGCGTCAAGCACGCGATCGCGTGCTCGAACGGCACGACGGCCCTCCACCTCGCGCTCGTGGCGCTCGGCATCGGCCCGGGGGACGAGGTCATCGTACCGACGTTGACCTTCGTGGCCACGGCGAACGCGGTGGCCTACTGTGGCGCGACGCCCGTCTTCGTAGACGTGGACGCCGAGACGTGGACGATCGACCCGGCCGCGATCGAGCGGAAGATCACCCCCCACACGAAGGGGATCATCGTGGTCCACCTGTTCGGCCATCCCGCCGACATGGACGCGATCGGCGCCACCGCGCGCCGTCACGGTCTGTTCGTGCTCGAGGACGCGGCCCAGGCCCACGGCGCCGAGTACCGGGGGCGCCGGACGGGCGGCTTGGCCGACGTCGCCACCTTCAGCTTCTTCGGCAACAAGATCGTGACGACGGGCGAGGGGGGTATGGTCACCACGGGTGACGACGCGCTCGCCGGGCGGATGCGCCTACTGCGGACGCACGGCATGGATCCGACGCGGCGCTACTGGCACCCGGTGATCGGCTACAACTACCGGATGACCAACATCGCGGCCGCGATCGGTCTCGCCCAGCTCGAGCGCATCCAGTCGCTGCTCGCGCGGCGGCAGGAGGTTGTGGCGTGGTACCGCGAGGCGCTGGGGCAGATCGGTGTCCTGACCAGCCAGGGCGTGAAGCCGTGGGCGAAGCACGTGTGGTGGATGTACTCGGTGCTCGTCAACCCCGAGACCGCCGATCGCGACGCCGTCATGGAGGCCCTGCGGGCCCAGGGCATCGAGACACGGCCGATCGTCCATCCGCCATCCGCTCCACACCCTGCCGCCCTACGTCGAGGCAACGGCGGGAGAGCGGTTCCCGGTCGCGGAGGGGATCGCCCGGACCGGCATCAACCTGCCGACGGGGTCGGGGCTGACGCGGGCGCAGGTCGACGTCGTGTGCGACCGGCTGCTGGAGTGCCTGGCCGTGGCGAAGACGGCGTGAGCTCGCGGGGCGAGGGGGCGGGCGATCCGGCGCGCGTCGGGGGCGCCCGGCGCGGTGTCGTCGTGCTCGATCGCGACGGCACCATCAACGTGGAGCGGCACTACCTGGCCGACCCCGACCAGGTGGAGCTGACCGAGGGCGCAGGCGAGGGCCTGAGGCACCTGCGTGACCTCGGCTGTGAGCTGCTCGTCGTCACGAACCAGTCGGGGGTGGGACGCGGCTACTTCACCGAGGCGACGCTAGACCGGATCCACGATCGGCTCGTCGAGCGCCTGGCGGCGGAGGGTGTGAGGCTGAGCGGGATCTACGTCTGCCCCCACGTGCCCGAGGACGGCTGCCGGTGCCGCAAGCCAGGCACCGCGCTGCTGGAGCAGGCGGCGCGCGAGCGGGGCTTCGACCCGCGGGACGCGTTCGTCATCGGCGACAAGGCGTCGGACGTCGCGATGGGACGCCGGGCCGGAAGCACCACGTTGCTGGTCCGAACCGGCTATGGCGCCGGCGTGGCCGATGCCGGCGACGTGACGGCGGACCACGTCGTGGAGGACCTGCGTGAGGCGGCACGCGTGATCGAGGCAACGATGAGGGCCAAAGGAGCACTCAGCATGGAGCGTGAGCACCGGTCGTTGGTCCGGGTGCGGTCGTACCTGGTCGAGAGCGCCGAGACCAAGCGTCTCACGGCCGAGGCGTGCGCAGACGCGATCACCGAGGCCGCGGCAGTCATCACCGAGGCCTTCCGGGCCGGAGGGAAGCTGCTCATCTGCGGCAACGGCGGTAGCGCGGCCGACTGCCAGCACATGGCGGCGGAGTTCGTCAGCCGGTTGACGAAGGACTTCGAGCGGCCGGGCCTCCCGGCCATCGCGTTGACGACGGACAGCTCGTTCCTGACCGCGTTCGCCAACGACTGCGGCTTCGACGGGATCTTCGCCCGTCAGGTCCAGGCGCTGGGCCGCCCGGGCGACGTGCTGCTCGGCATCAGCACCAGCGGCAACTCTCCCAACGTCATCCAGGCCGTGGAGCTCGCCCGCGCGACGGGCATGCGCAGCATCGCGCTGACCGGGGCGGGCGGCCGCCTGCCCAAGCTGGCCGACGTCGCCATCTCGGTGCCGAGCGACGACACCCAGCACATCCAGGAAGCCCACCTGGCGGTCGAGCACGTCATCTGCATGCTGGTCGAGGGGGCCTTGTTCCGGTCATGATCATCAGCCGAACACCGTTCCGCATCTCGTTCTTCGGCGGGGGCACCGACTACCCGGACTGGTACCGCAAGCACGGCGGTGCGGTGCTGGCCACGACCATCGACAAGTACTGTTACATCACGTGCCGGTACCTGCCCCCGTTCTTCGAGCATCGGATCTGTCTCGTCTACTCGAAGATCGAGTACTGCCAGACGATCGAGGAGATCGCCCACCCGGCGGTCCGCGAGGTGCTCCGCTTCCTCGACATCGGACGCGGCGTCGAGATCCACCACGACGGGGACATCCCGGCCCGGAGCGGCATGGGGTCGAGCTCGGCCTTCACCGTCGGCCTGCTCCACGCGCTCTATGCGCTGAAGGGGCAGATGGTCAGCAAGCAGCAGCTGGCCACGGAGAGTGTGCACCTCGAGCAAGAGGTGCTGAAGGAGACGGTCGGCTCGCAGGACCAGGTGCTGGCTGCCTACGGCGGCTTCAACCACATCACGTTCGCGCCGAACGGCGAGATCTCGGTGCGGCCGGTCACGTTGAGCCGGGAGCGCATGTTGGATCTCAACGCGCACGTGATGCTCTTCTACACGGGCATCAAGCGGACCGCCTCCACCATTGCCGAGACCTACGTGAACGAGATCGACGACAAGCGCCGCCAGCTCCGGCTCATGCGCGAGCTGGTCGACGAGGGCGTGTCGATCCTCAGCAGCGGGCAGGACCTCGCGGGCTTCGGCGAGCTCCTCCACGAGGCGTGGCAGGCCAAGCGCAGCCTGAGCGCGAAGGTCTCCAACTCGTACGTGGACGACATCTACGAGCAGGCCCGGGCGGCCGGCGCGATCGGCGGCAAGCTCATCGGCGCCGGCGGCGGGGGCTTTATCGTGCTCTTCGCGCCGCCGTCGCGCCACGCGGCCATTCGAGAGCGGCTGGCGAAGCTCATCTACGTCCCGGTCAAGTTCGAGTTCGGCGGCAGCCAGATCATCTTCTTCGATCGCGAGGAAGACTACTCGGCCGAGGAGCAGGCGCGCTCCGCTCGGACGATCGACGCGTTCCGCGAGCTGGGCCACTGAGGCGCCGGACGAGCGGAGAGGGAGGGGCATCGTGCGGATCCTGGTGACGGGCGGGGCGGGGTACCTCGGGTCGGTCCTCGTGCCGATGCTGCTGAACGACGGCCACGACGTCACGGTGGTGGACAGCTTCATGTACCAGCAGACGTCGCTGCTGGACTGCTGCTGGAACCCGAGGCTGACCGTGATCCGCGCCGACGTGCGCGACCGGCGGATCCTCGAGGAGCAGGTCCCGAAGGCGGATGCGATCATCCCGCTGGCCTGCCTCACCGGGGCGCCGATCTGTGCGCGGGACCCGGAGACCGCCCAGGCGGTGAACTTCGAACAGATCCGGACCATCGCCGGCCTGGCGAGCCGGGGGCAGCGGATCGTCTTCCCGTGCACGAACAGCGGCTACGGGATCGGCAAGGCCGACATCTTCTGCGACGAGGAGACTCCGCTCCACCCCATCTCGGTGTACGGTCGTGTGAAGGTCGAGGCCGAGCGCTTCCTGCTGGACCGCGGTGACTGCGTGACCTTCCGGTTCGCGACCCTGTTCGGGGTCAGCCCCAGGATGCGGCTCGACCTCCTGGTCAACGACTTCACCTTCCGGGCGGTGACGGACCGGTTCGTCGTGCTCTTCGAGCCGCACTTCAAGCGGAACTACCTGCACGTCCGCGACGGGGCGCGGGTGTTCATGCACGCCCTGGCCCACTACGACCGCATGAAGGGACGTCCCTACAACGTCGGCCTCAGCGACGCCAACCTGAGCAAGTGGGAGCTGTGCGAGGTGATCCGCAAGCACGTCCCCGACTTCTACTTCGTGGCGTCGGAGATCGGCGAGGATCCGGACAAGCGGAACTACATCGTCAGCAACCAGCGGATCGAGGACACGGGCTTCCGGACCACCGTCGGGCTCGACGACGGCATCGCCGAGCTGGTGCGCGGGTACCAGATCCTCCGGCGCGACCAGTACTCGAACATTCGATGAGCGATGTCGGCGACACGCCACGAGCCGGGACACGTCCGGCGCGGTCCACGAGCTACGCGCCGCGACTCACGGTCGGGATCGCTGCGCACGCCGGGCCCGGCGGCACCGGGGGGGTCGCGCGCTTCATCGGATCACTGATTCACGCGCTCGGGAAGCTCGAGGACGGTGACGAGACGTACCGCATCGTCGTCCGATCAGAGGCCCATCGGGCGTGGCTACAGCCGCTGCTCGGGCGGAACCAAGAGATCGTCTTCGAGTCCGACGTGGCCCGGGAGGTTGCCCGGCGCCGTCGTGCGGAGCAGGGGCCGTCGCTGGTCGGGTGGCTGAAGTCCGCGCTCGGCCCGCTGCTCCCCGCGGCCCGGACCCTGCAGGGATTCGTCAATCTCCCGCGGCAGTGGCCGGAGGTCCCGATCTCGGACGGCACCTACGAGGCCCTCGGCTGTGACGTCCTCCACATCGCCAATCAGCCGTACTTCCTGTGCGCGGTCCCGACGGTCTACAACCCGCACGATCTGCAGCACCTGCACTTCCCGCAGTTCTTCGCGCCCGAGACCATCGCCTGGCGGGAGACCGTCTTTCCGGCCGGCTGCCACTTCGCCCACACGGTCGTCGTGGGCTCGCAGTGGGTGAAGGACGACGTCGTCCGCCGGTATCGCGTCGACCCCGACAAGGTGCAGGTGGTCTTCGAAGCCCCGACGACCGAGTCGCAGCCCGAGCCTGCGGAGGCGGTCCTCGCCGCCGTCCGGCAGAAGTACGGCATCGATCGACCGTTCGCCTTGTTCCCGGCCATGACCTGGCCCCACAAGAACCACGTCCGGCTCCTCGAGGCCCTCGCTCACCTCCGCGATACACGGGGACTGGTCGTCCCGTTGATCTGTACCGGGACGCGTCGGCCGGACGTGTGGCCCCGGATCGAGCGCTGCCTCCAGGAGCTCGACCTGTCGCCCCAGGTGCGGTTCCTGGACCTCCTCCCCGAGGACGACCTGAAGGCCCTCTTCAGCCTCGCCCAGTTCATGATCTTCCCGACCCTCCTCGAGGCCATCAGCCTGCCGATCTTCGAGGCCTGGCTGGCGGGCCTGCCGGTCGCCTGTTCCAACGTCACCGCGTTACCCGAGCAGGTGCGGGATGCTGCGCTGACGTTCGATCCGACCTCCACCGAGGCCATCGCGGACGCCGTCGCCACGATGGCGACCGACGCGGATCTTCGGCGAGAGCTGGCGCGACTCGGCCACCAGCGGATCAAGGACTTCACCTGGGAGCGGACCGCGAAGGCGTATCGCGCCGTGTACCGGCGGGCCGCCGGCTTCCCCCTCACCGAGGAGGATCGGTGGCTGCTCTCGTGGGACTGGGGCACGTCGGCGCGAGGGCGTGACGCCGGGCGGAGCTGACGGTGCCGCCAGCACGGAGGGTCCGGTGACGCCGTCGCCCCGCGTGTCCATCACCATCCCGACCTACAACTGCGCCCGCTTCCTAGGGCAGTCCATCCGATCCGCGCTGTCCCAGACCTACACCGACTACGAGATCGTCGTCGTGGACGACGGCTCGACCGACGACACCCGCGAGGTCCTGGCCGAGTTCGGCGACCGGATCCGGTACGTCTATCAGCCGAACGGTGGACTCTCCTCCGCGCGCAACCTGGCCGTGTCCCAGGCCCGGGGCGAGTTCATCGCCTATCTCGACGCCGACGACCTGTGGTATCCGCATCGCCTGGAGGCCGGGGTCGCGTTCCTGGACGCTCACGAGGAGTGCGGGCTCGTCCACAGCGACTGGACGATGATCGACGAGACGGACCGGGTGATCCAGCCGCGGGTCAATGCCGATTCGGGGAGACCATTCCCGAGAGGGCACTGCACGCTGGATCTGCTCCAGCGCTCGCACATCCAGGTGCCGACCGTCCTCGAACGCCGCGAGTGCTTCGACCGGGTTGGGACGTTCGACCCGCGGCTCAAGACCGCCCAGGACTACCTGCACTGGATCCGGATCGCCATGGACGGTATGGCCATCGGCTACCTTCCGGAGCCGCTGGCCCTGTACCGGCGGACGGCGAGCAGCCTGTCGAGCAGCCCGCGGCGCGTGCTGGACGACGGCGTGATCATCTTCGAGACGCTGCTGGCCGAGCAGACCGGACTCCGACAGTTCGGCCAGGAGGCGGTCGACCTCGCCCGAGACCGGCTCTATCACCATCGGCGAGAGCTCGCGTATCTCGACCGGCTCGAGGGCCGCACGACGGAGTCCCTCGGCCACACGCTCAGCCTGGTCCGGCAGTGGCCGCTCCGGGCCGAGCTCTACGTGGATCTGGTCAAGGCCTGCGCCGGGTCCGTTCGCACATCACGGCGGTGACCGACGCCTAGCCCAGCGAAGCGCCCCCGGCGAGGAGCGTCGCGTACACCCGCCCGTAGCTGGCGCTCATCGCATCACACCCGAACTGGTCACGCACACGCCGATGCCCCGCCTCGGCGATGGACTCGCTCAGCGCCTCGCTCTCGAGCACCCGGGCCAGGGCCTCCGCCAGGGCGTCGGGATCGTCGGGCTCGACCAGGACGCCGGTCCGGCCGCTCTCGATGATCTCGGGAATTCCGCCGACCGCCGAGGCGACCACCGGCTTGCGACAGGCCAGCGCCTCGGCGACCACGATCCCGAAGGGCTCGGAGCGCGAGGGCAGCACGAACAGGGTGCAGTCCTGGAGGAGGCGTGCGACCTCGGCTCGCTCTCTCGAGCCCAGGAACGCAACACGATCGTTGACCGCTAGTGATCGGGCGAGGGCCTCGAGCTGCTGGCGCAGGGGGCCGTCTCCGACGAGAAGCAGGCGGAGGCCCCGGGGCCCGCCGCTGAGCCGGGCGAAGGCCTTGAGGAGCACGTCGATCGCCTTCTTTTCGTTGTGCGCCGCGATGCAGAGGATGTAGGGCTTCCACTGGGCCGTCGTCATGCCCCCGTCCGGTTGCTGTAGCTCCTCGAAGTCTACGCCGTTGTGGACGACGAGACCCTTCTTCCTGGCGCGCGGGAAGACCCCGAGGGCGTCGATCAGAAACGCTCTCGACGGAGCGACCACCACGTCCGCGGCCGAGACGAGGAGGCTCAGCGACCATGGGTTGCGGCGTCTCGGGCGTCCGTCGGGAAACAGGTCGGCGCCATGGACCGACAGCACGAGTCGGATCGGGACGATCCACCGCAGCACAGCGAAGTATACGAACGCATCGATCGGATAGTGGATGTTAACAATCTCGATACGGTGGGTTCGAATGAGCGAGACCAGCCGGTACATCGTGAACGGAAAGAAAAGGAGGAAGGCGAGCGCGCTCTTAAGCGCGCGGCCGCGAACGAAGGGCGGACGAAGTTTGATCTCATATCCACTCATGCCCCATGCGGTCGTTCGGGCAGTCGCGCGTTCAGCCTGTCCCGGATGCACGAAGATGACGTGATGTCCGAGCCTTTCCAGGCGGGTCGCGAGATGGCCGACCACCGAGGCGACGCCGCCGAACCGCTGGTCCCACGGCACCACCAGCATGACGTTCATCGCGCGCGGCTCCGAGGAGCTTGCGAGCGGGGGCGGATCGGCGCGGGCTGGGAGGACAAGGCGACTCGGAGCCCGTCGACTAGGGCGCCACGGCTGTGCGCGGGATCTCGGGATGCATCATTCCAGAGCGCGCTGGTTCATGCACGCCCGCCGACGCATCTCGGCCGAACCGTGCTTCAGAAGATCCGTCCAGACTGAGCGTTCTTCCTCGAGGCGAGCGTCGAGCTCGAGGAGGGTTGGAGGTGTCACGGCTTCGATGGGCGCCCCGTAGGTCCAGCGAAGATCCTCGCAGAGATCGCTGACCTTGTCCGAGCGCTGGAGCGCGATGAACGGAACCCCCTCGAGCGCCGAGAAGAGGCAGAAATGATAGCGGGTGGAGACCGTCACCCGACAGCACGCGATCAGGGACTGCATCTGTTGCGGCGCCCAGTAGCGGTTGGGCACGAGGACGGTGCGGTCGGCGTGCCGCATCGCGCTCCTCACGATCTCGCTGGCGGCCTTGTCGTAGGTCGGGCCCTCGCCGACGTCGTTGCAGAGGAACAGCGGAATGGCGGCACGACGCTCGACGAGCGCGTCGAGGAATCCGCCGACGTGCTCGAGCAGGTGCGGCGCGGCCCGCTGCATGAAGGGCTCGTTGTTCACGTTCACGCCGATGAGCGGCCTGTCGACGTCGACGCCCAGGCTCCGCAGGTGGTCGCGCCCCCAGGCGGACGACACGGGATCGAGCAGCCAGGCCATGTCGCCCGCCACCGTGGTGGCTGCCGAGGGCACGCCGTACTCCACGAGGCGGTCCTGGTCGCGCCGGGACCGCACGCTCCAGTGATGGACGTGGGGCGCGATGGTCTCCGCGAACACGCGTCGCGACTCCTCGCGGTGGAGCCGTTCGGTGCCGACCCCGACGAAGAGGATGCGCTTGCGACGCAGCGCCCCCCTCGTCACGATGGGAACCACGTCCGCCAGCGGGTACGCGCCGAGGATGTCCATGATGGGCGTTCCGCCCGCGAAGAGGTACGTGTCGGCCCGGCGCCGTGCCCACCAGCCGCGCAGGTCACGAGAGAGCGCGTCGTAGTACCGGAACGTGGGCTCAACCTGCGCGGTGTGTGAGGGGTTACGCGACGCCACCCACGCCCGCGACGCGAGGCGCGGGCCCATGCCGAGGAGCCGGGCGAACCCCTGCAGCGTGGACTCGTCTCCGATATTGCCCCATCCATAGAAGCCGAAGGGCACGACAATTCTCATCGTCTCGCAGGGGGGGCGAGCAGGACAACCGCATAGGGCATGTAGTTCGATAGTAGCAGAGCCTATGGTGCGATCGGCCTCGTCATGTCCGTCTGGATCTCGCCCTGGGTCAGCGCGCGGTTGTAGATTCGAACCTCGTCGATGCGACCCTGGAAGAACTCGCCCCACACCCCGTTGCCTCCGATTCGCACGACACCGGTCGAGGTCACGAGCGGGCCCGACATCGCCCGGCTCCCGACCTGCACGCCGTTGACGTAGAGGCGGAGCGTCGCGCCGTCGTACGTTCCCGTCAGGTGTGACCAGGCGTTCAGCGGCAGCTGTGCCGTCCCCCGCGCATCCAGCCACGTTGTGGGCGTCGGGTCGACGTAGACCGTTGGCACGTTGGTGTCGGCGTTGGAGTAGAGGTTGTAAACCTCGCCGCCCGGCCGCTCCTTGATGATCACGTTCCGCCAGACCCCGTTGCCGTGCGCGGTGGGGAACACCCAGGCCGCCAGCGTCATCCCCGTGGTCAGATCCAGCGCGTTGTGGTCCGGCACGGTGATCCAGTCGTTGACGCCGTCGAACACCAGCGCGTTGCCGAACCGCCCGGCCGTCGTCCAGGTGGCGCCGCTCACCACGCCCGTGTGGCCGTTTCCGGAGGAGTCTCCGACCGACGTCCCGCTCCCCTCGTTGAAGCCGTAGGCCACCACGAGGCCGACGTCGCCTCCCGCGGCCACCGAGAAGCCGATGGTGAAGTCGTTCGTGTTGGGGTTGCCGGCGACGTCTTGGCAGCGGACGAAGAAGCTGTAGCTGCCCCCGTTGACGAGGCCGGTGGCCGTGGTCGAGTGCGAGGTCCCGCCGGTGGTGGAGAACGTGCTGGTCATCGACGCGTAGGCGACGCCGGCGGTGGTGGCGTAGCGACAGGTGGCGTTCTCGTTCGTGGCCAGGCTGAGCGTGGCCTGGGTCGTGCCGGCGGCGAGCGTGCCGGTCGGTAGGCCGTTGGAGCGCACCGGTGGCGTGGTGTCCGTGGGCTGGGCGACCGAGAAGCTGATGGTGAAGTCGTTGGTGTTGGGGTTGCTGGCGACGTCCTGGCAGCGGACGAAGAAGCTATAGCTGCCGCCGTTGACGAGGCCGGTCCGCGTCGTGGAGTGCGCGGTGCCGCCGGTGGTCGAGAACGTGTTGGTCATCGACGCGTAGGCGACGCCGGCAGTGGTGGCGTAGCGGCACGTAGCGTTCTCGTCTGTCGTCAGGCTGAGCGTGGTCTGTGTGGTGCCGGCGGCCAGCGTGCCGGTCGGTAGGCCGTTGGAGCGCACCGGTGGCGTCGTGTCCGTAGGCTGGGCGACCGAGAAGCTGATGGTGAAGTCGTTCGTATTGGGATTGCCAGCGAGGTCCTGGCAGCGGACGAAGAAGCTGTAGCTGCCGCCGTTGACGAGGCCGGTCCGCGTCGTGGAGTGCGCAGTCCCGCCTGTGGTGGAGAACGTGTTGGTCATCGAAGCGTAGGCGACGCCCGCGGTCGTGGCGTAGCGACAGGTGGCGCTCTCGTTCGTGGCCAGGCTCAGCGTGGTCTGCGTGGTGCCGGCGGCGAGCTGCCCCGTGGGGAGCCCGTTGGAGCGCACCGGCGGTGTCGTATCCGTGGGCTGCGCGACCGAGAAGCCGATGGTGAAGTCGTTGGTGTTGGGGTTGCCGGCAGGGTCCTGGCAGCGGACGAAGAAGCTGTAGCCCCCACCGTTCACGAGGCCGCTCACCGTGGTGGCCTGCGAGGTCCCGCCCGTGGTGGAGAACGTGTTGGTCATCGAGGCGTAGGCGACGCCGGCGGTGGTGGCGTAGCGACAGGTGGCGTTCTCGTTCGTCGTCAGGCTGAGCGTGGTCTGGGTGGTGCCGGCGGCCAGGGTTCCCGTCGGCAGGCCGTTGGACCGCACCGGGGGCGTCGTGTCCGGGGCCGGCGCGCCGACCGGGGTCGTCATGTCCGCCTGGATCTCGGCCTGGGTGAGGGCGCGGTTGTAGACGCGAACCTCGTCGATCCGTCCCTGAAAGAACTCGCCCCAGAGGCTATTGCCGCCGATCCGCAGCACGCCGGACGAGGCGGGGATCGTGCCGCTCACGGAGGTGCTGGCGACCAGCGCCCCGTTCACGAACAGCCGCAGGATCGAGCCGTCGTAGGTCCCGGCCAGGTGGGTCCACGCGTTCGCCGCCAGGGCGGTGCCCTCGGCCGTCCGATTGACGCCGCCGACGAAGACGTTCGACTCCGGCCGACCAGCCCCATTGCGTGCGTAGAGGTTGTAGATGTCGACGCCGGCGCCTTCCTTGATCAGCACATCGCGGACGCCGGAGGTGCTGGTGGGGAACACCCACGCTTCCACGGTCATGGCGGTGGAGAGATTGAGCAGCGCCGTGGCGTTGACGGTGACCCAGTCGTTGACGCCATCGAACGACAGCGCGTTGCCGAATCGTCCCTGGGTCGTCCAGGTGGCGCCTGCGATCGTGCCGGTGTGGCCGTTGCCGGAGGCGTCGGCGGTCGTGGCTCCGGCGCCCTCGTTGAAGCCGTAGGCGGCGACGAGGCCGGCCGTGGGGGGCGAGGCGACCGAGAACGTGATGGCGAGGTCGTCGGTGTTGGGGTTGCCGGCGGCGTCCTGGCAGCGGACGAAGAAGCCGTAGCTGCCGCCGTTGGTGAGCCCCGTCACGGTGGTCGAGTGGGTCGTGGCGCCCGTCGTCGCGAACGTGTTGGTCATCGCGGCGTAGGCGACGCCGGTGGTGGCGGCGTACCGGCAGGCGGCGTTTTCGTCGGTGACGAGACTCAGCGTGGCCTGCGTCGTCCCGGCGGGGAGTGCGCCCGAGGGCAGCCCGTTCGAGCGTACGGGAGGCGCCAGGTCACCGATCGTGGCGATCGTGAAGGTGGCGGTGTAGGTCTGCGACGTACTGCTCACGATCGTGTGGCTCTGGGCCCCACCGTCGGACCACGACGTGAACTGGTAGGGCGTGGCGCCGAGCATCTGCGGCGAGATGGCACTCACCGCGGTGCCGGCGTTGGCGATGACGGTGCGGCTGACCGGCGTGGTGACGGTGGCGCCGGCCACCGTGAGCTGCATGCCGGACGGGGTCGACTGGAACGTGAGGGTCACCGTCCGGGGCTGGAGCAGGACGCTCGTGGAGCTCTGGAGTCCGCCCGAGTCCGTGGCCGTCAGGCGCAGCTCGAGGTGCGAGGGCAGATCGTGGTCGGGCGCCGTGAAGGAGCCGCCGGCCACGCCGACGAAGTCCTGGAGCGCATGCGTGTGACACGTCGCCGGACAGTGATGCAGGATCAGCGACCAGGACAGCGACGTCGCGGACAGGGTGCCGTCCTCCGCGTCGGTGGCGGAGCCCGAGAACGCGATGACCTGGCCGGTGCTCCACTGCAGGCTCGCCGCCGGCGCCGTGATCGTCGGCGTCGGCGGCGTGTTGCCGACGACGACGACCACGGAGGCGACGTCGGACAATCCCTGAGGATCGGTCACCTTCAGACGGACGGTGCGCGTCCCCGCGGTCGTGTACGTGGAACTCGGTTGGGCCGAGGTGGAGTCGTCGAACGCGCCGTCACCGTCGAGGTCCCACGCGTAGCTGAGGGCGCCGCCGTCGGGATCGCTCGAGCCGGTGCCATTGAAGTTGACGGTCAGCGGCGTGGCGCCCGTGAGGGCGCTCGATTGGATGACCGCGGTGGGAGGGCGATTGCCGACCGAGTACGTGATCCGGCGAACAGCGCCGCCGTCACGATCGGCGTAGAAGACGTCGCCGCCCGGGCCGAGGCGCAGGTCCACCGGGGTCGAGGCGCCGGCCATCACGGTGGCGCGCGTGGCCGGGTTGGGCCGACCGTCGGCGCCCTTGAACATGGCCCAGATGCAGTTGCGCGAGGCATCGGCGAAGAACAGCGCGTCCTGGTACGCGGCGGGGTAGTTGCCGCTGCCGTAGAAGGTCATGCCCGAGATCGAGCCGCTCCCGGCGCCGCAGGGGTCGCCGGGGACGACCGGCTGGCTGTGCTGGAAGGCGTAGAACGGTGGGGTCACCGCGGTCGGCTGGGCAGACAGATCACTGCACAGCGCCGAGCTGCCGTACGCGGTCGTCCCGCTGCCCTCGTAGCAGGGCCAGCCGAAGTTCTCGACGATGCCGTCGGAGGCGTCAGGGACGAGGTTGATCTCCTCCCAGGTGTTCCAGCCCGCGTCGGCGATCCACAGCTCGTCGGTGCCGGGACGGAACGTGATGCGTGACGGGCTCCGCAGACCGTGGGCGACGATGCGCTGCGCGTTCGGATCGACCGGCGCCACCGCCGTCGCGTTGGCGTCCAGCGACGCGACCGCACCCGGCAGCCATCCGCTCGCCCAGTGATGGACGCGCGTGGCGCCCTGCACGAAGGTGTGCAGGATGCCGGCCTGGGTCATCTGCGGCGAGAGCTGGACCATGTGCGACGTCCAGGCGCTCGTGTCGCCGCTGATCCACACGCGGTTCTGCGTCTGGAACGCCTCGGCGCTCCTCACCACGAGCGTCGGGATCTCGTAACGGTCGAAGTTCGCCTCGGTCCCGAAGTTCTCGCCCATTCCGGGGAAGGCCGACATGTTGGTGAACTGCGCGGGGGCGTCCCAGGCGGCCGCCGCGCTGAACACGTGCGGATTTCGCAGCAGCAGGGTGAGGGCTCCGTTGCCCGACTTGCTGAATCCCAGCACCCATCGCTGCGGAATCACCCCCGGCGCGGCGAATCCGTCCCCGAACGGCACGAGGTCCCTGACGATGAAGCTCTCGAGCCGACGGTCGAGGTTGCTGACGTGGTCGCCGTACCACGGCTCGATGTGGAACGAAGGAGCGATGATCGTGAGGTTGTACTGGTTGTGGGCGTTCAGCAGCCGGAGCTCCTCGAGCCCGTCGCTGTAGGTGGATCCCAGACCGGTGACGCCGACCTCGACGGGCATCACGTACAGGAACCGCCGCGGCTTGCCTGGAGCCGGGTTGGTGGGCTCGAGGACGCGGACGATGGTGGGCTGCGGCCCCTGGAAGACGGACGTGACCGGATAGCGCCTGATGCCGTTGGCGTCCGTCGTGGGCGTGCCCACCAGCATCGAGGTCGTCTGTCGCACCGGCGCGCCGGTGTCGGGGTGCACGCGGATGACCGTCCCGCTCAGCGCGACCGCGTCGGCCGGCGTTCTCAGGTCCTGGCTTCGGAGGGCGCCGCCCTCACCGGGCGGGTCCGGGCTCGGGGTGAGACCCTGTCCGAGGTCGACGAACGTGTCGCCGGCGCCATCCCCGGCGCTGGCGTAGAGCGCGCCGTCGGGACCGAAGGCGAGGCCGCCCACCGGTTGCCCGGGATATCGCTGGAACCAGTCCTGGACCAGCACCTGTTCGGTTCCGACCATCACGTTGCCGCTCGCCTGCAGGCGGGAGAGGCGCCCGCTCACGGCACACTCGTCACCGTTCACGGCCGGGCAGGTGTCGTTCCACACCGGAGGCGTCCCGCCGGGCGGAGCATCGACGGTGTAGAGGACGTACACGTACGGCAGGGTGGGGAAGGCGGGATCGAGCGCCATGCCGAGGAGGCCGCTGCGGCCGTAGTCGTACACGCGGCTCCTCAGGTCGGCGAAGGTCGTGGGCGTCGTGTCGGTGAGGCTGTCGAAGACCTTGATCAGCCCGCTCTTCTCCGCCACGAAGATCCGGCCGTCCGGTGCGAACTGGAACGCCGTGGGGTTGGTGAGTCCCTGGAGGACTGCGACCTCCTGAAAGCCCGGATGGGTCGTGAAGGACCAGGTGACCGGTGAGGTGAGCGCGTTTCCCGCGAGGTCGACCGCCGCTCCGATCACGGCGCTATAGGTGTGACCCTGGAGCAGGTCGGCCTGGGGGTCGAGGGTCGCGGTTCGACTGGAGGCGTTGTAGGTCACCGAGGCCGGGACGACGGCATTCGAGGCGTTGCGCAGGACGAAGGAGATCGATGATGGCTGCACCGGCTCGCTGAAGGCGGCGGTCAGGTTGACGGTGATCGAGACGCCGGTGGCTCCGGCCGAGGGGGAATGACTGCTGACGTTCGGCGGCTGCGTGTCAGCCTGCGCCGCTGCCTCTTCGACCACCAGAAACACGCTCGCCAGCGCGAGCACGGCGAACAGCATCGTGAGCTTACCGGCGAGTCTCCATACTGCCGGGAGCCCAGGGGCAGCCATGCGCCGCACGAATCTATCAAGAGATGTGCCGAATGTGTATCCCCCAGTGGTATCGACAGAAAGCTTGTCACTGCGGGGGGCGATCCGACAGGCTGTAAAGAAAGTCGACGAGCAGACGCCCGGGGCGGCCGGATCGCATGGGATCCGGCGGCGGTCCCCGGTTAAGATGGTTGAACGTCGATTCAGGAGGGCGTGGGATGTCGGACGTCGAGGAGCTGAAGGGGCGGATCACCCGGCGGGACTACCTGGTCGGCGTCATTGGTCTGGGCTACGTCGGGCTACCGCTCGTCCTGCGCTTCGGAGAGGTCGGGTTTCGCGTCATCGGCTTCGACATCGACGCCGTCAAGGTCGAGCAGCTGAACAAGGGCAAGAGCTATATCGAGCACGTCCCCTCGGCGCGGGTGCAGGCTCTGGTCGAGTCCCGGCGATTCGAGGCGACGGCCGATCTGGCCCGCCTGCGTGAGCCCGACGCCGTCGTCATCTGCGTGCCGACGCCGCTGACGCGCCATCGTGACCCGGACCTGCGCTATGTCGAGAACACCGCGGACGCCGTGGCGGCGGCGCTGCGCCGCGATCAGCTCGTGTGCCTGGAGAGCACGACGTATCCCGGCACCACCGACGAGGTCGTCCTGCCGCGGCTGCGGGCTCGAGGTCTCCGGGTGGGCGAGGACTTCTTCCTGGCGTTCTCCCCGGAACGGGAGGACCCCGGTAACACGCAGTTCGACACCGCGACCATCCCCAAGGTGGTCGGCGGCGTCACCCCCGCCTGTCTGGCGCTGGCGACGACGCTCTACAGCCAGGCGATCAAGCAGGTCGTCCCGGTCGCGTCCACCCGCGTGGCCGAGGCCACCAAGATCCTGGAGAACGTGTACCGAGCCGTCAACATCGCGCTCGTGAACGAGCTGAAGATGGCCTTCGAGCGCATGGACATCAACGTGTGGGACGTCATCGAGGCCGCCAAGACCAAGCCGTTCGGCTTCCAGCCCTTCTACCCGGGGCCTGGCCTCGGCGGCCATTGCATCCCGATCGATCCGTTCTACCTCACGTGGAAGGCCCGCGAGTACGGCGTGGCCACGCGCTTCATCGAGCTCGCCGGCGAGATCAACTCGGGGATGCCGAGCTACGTGATCCACCGGCTCATGAACGCGCTCAACGAGCGCGGCAAGGCGTTGCGGGGCGCCCGCGTGCTGGTCCTCGGCGCCGCCTACAAGAAGGACACCGACGATCCCCGGGAGTCGCCGAGCCTCGAGATCATGGAGGAGCTCATCCAGAAGGGCGCCGTCGTCGAGTACAGCGACCCGCACCTCCCCCGGCTGCCGTTCGTCCGCCGGCACCAGATCGACCTCAGCTCCGTCGTGCTCACCGAGGCGGCGCTCAAGCAGTACGACGCGGTGCTCCTCGTGACCGACCACTCTCGGTTCCCGTACGAGCTGATCCACCGGAGCGCCTCCCTCATCGTGGACAGCCGGAACGCGTTCCGGGCGCGAGGGCTCACCGGACCTCACGTCGTTCCCGCCTAGCCTGTCAGCGTCCTTTACGGTCTTGCCTCACGAGGCGATGGCCGTGTAGCGACGCGCCTTTCAAAGCAGCGAGTTTCCGGCTCGGCACCCTTCTTGCCGGGGCCGCTCTCCCGAACACCGATCGCGTTTGTAGAACGTCGTCCAGCGTAAGGGAGGCTCATGTCACACCGACCGGCACACCGTGGCACCCAGTTCGGGCTCGGGTTCGTTGTCTCGGCCCTGCTCGCATGCTCGCTGTTGACGGGCCATGCGGACGCCCAGACTCTCCCCGCCGGGTTCCAGGACCTGACGATCTTCAGTGGGCTCACCAATCCGACGGCGGTGGCGTTCTCGTCGGACGGACGCGTCTTCGTCGCGGAAAAGAGCGGGCTTGTCAAAGTCTTTAACAACCTTTCCGACCCGACGCCCGACGTCTTCATCGACCTGCGGACGAACGTGTACAACTTCTGGGACCGTGGACTTCTTGGCATGGCCCTGCACCCGAGTTTTCCGACGCAGCCCTGGGTCTATCTCCTCTACGCATATGACGCGGCGATTGGTGGGACCGCGCCACGGTGGGGAGCCCCCGGGGTGACCGGCGATCCGTGTCCGACACCGCCCGGTCCCACGACCGATGGGTGTGTCGTGAGCGGACGCCTCTCCCGCGTGCAGGCGTCGGGAAACGTCGCAGTCGGGCCGGAGCAGGTCCTGATCGAGGACTGGTGCCAGCAGTACCCGAGTCACTCGATCGGTCAGCTCGCGTTCGGCGCGGACGGCGCGCTCTACGTCAGCGGTGGTGACGGTGCCAGCTTCGACTTCGTGGACTACGGCCAGGACGGCAGCCCCGTCAATCCTTGCGGTGATCCGCCCGGTATCCAGAGTCCGCCCAACGCGCGAGGCGGCGCCCTCCGGAGTCAGAGCCTGCGGCGGCCCGCCGGCGAGCCGGTCGTGCTCGGAGGGACCGTCCTGCGAGTCGACCCCGAGACCGGCGCCGCGCTGCCGAGCAATCCGAACTTCGCGCATCCGAGCGCCAACGCCAAGCGGATCGTGGCCTACGGTCTCCGGAACCCCTTCCGCCTCACCGCCCGGCCCGGCACCAACGAGATCTGGGTCGGCGACGTCGGCTGGACGACGTGGGAAGAGATCAACCGGATCCAGAATCCCACTGCCGGTGTCCTGAACTTCGGCTGGCCGTGCTACGAGGGCGAGGGCCGACAGCCCGGGTACGACTCGGCGAACCTGAACCTCTGTGAGAGCCTGTACAGCCTCGGAGCCGGCGCGGTCACCCCGCCGCTGCTCACCTACAATCACTCCGCGCTCGTCGTCCCGGGCGAGACGTGTCCGACCGGCAGCTCGTCGATCTCGGGGCTGGCCTTCTACAACGGCGGCAACTATCCCGCGGCCTACACCGGGGCCCTCTTCTTCGCCGACTATTCCCGCGAGTGCATCTGGGCGATGCTCAATCCTCCGGGGGGCACGACACTCCCGCAGGGCCTCGTCGCCGCCTACGCGTTCAACGAGGGCAGTGGCACGACCACCGCCGACGTGACGGGTAACGGCCAGGTGGGCACGATCTCCGGAGCGACCTGGACGACGCAGGGCCGGTACGGCAACGCTCTCGTGTTCGACGGTGTGAACGACATGGTGACGGTGGCGGACAGCAATCTGCTGGACCTCACCACGGGCATGACGATCTCGGCCTGGGTCTTCCCGACGGCGCACGGCGCCGGTCGCTGGCGGAACGTCATCATCAAGGAGCGGCCGAACGGCGAGGTCTACAACCTCTACTCCAACGTCGACACCAACGTGCCGCAGGTGTGGGTGGATCCCGCACCCGATGTGTGGCTCGACGCCCGCGGAACCTCCCAACTCCCCTTGAACGCCTGGAGCTACCTGACGGGCACGTACGACGGCGCGGTGCTCCGCCTGTACGTCAACGGCGTCCAGGTCGGGAGCCGGGCGGTGACGGGCTCCCTGGTCCTCTCGAACGGCGCCCTGCGGATCGGTGGCAACGCCATCTGGGACGAGTTCTTCCAGGGCCGCATCGACGAAGTGCGGATCTACAACCGAGCCCTCAACGCCACCGAGATCCAGAGCGACATGAATACGGCGCTCCCGAGCGTCGGGACGTCGGTGATCACCTTCGTGGCGAACGCGCGAGGGCCCGTCAACCTGACGATCGGCCCCGGCGGCGACCTCTTCTACGCCGACTTCGACGGCGGCACGGTCCGGCGTGTCGTGTTCAACGGCCCGAACAACCCGCCGGTCGCGGCCATCCAGGCAACACCGACGCAAGGGGTGGTGCCGCTGTCGGTGCAATTCAGCGCCGCCGGCTCCACCGACCCCAACGGGGATCCGCTCACGTTCTCGTGGGACCTCGACGGGGACGGGGTGTTTGGCGACTCGACCATCGTGAACCCAACCTTCACCTACACGACCGCGGGCGCGCGGAACGTGCAGGTCCGGGTCTCGGACGGCAAGGGCGGCCAGAGCACGGCTGGGGTGACCATCACCGCGGGCACTCGGCCGGTGGCCACGATCAACTCTCCGTCGGCCTCGTTCACGTGGAAGGTCGGCGACCCGATCAGCTTCTCGGGCAGCGCCACCGACGCCGAGGACGGGACCCTCCCGGCCAGCGCGCTGACGTGGACGATCATCCTCCATCACTGCCCGTCGAACTGCCACACGCACCCCGTGACCACGTTCGTCGGTGCGGCGAGCGGCGTCTTCACGGCGCCGGACCACGAGTATCCCTCGCACCTCGAGCTGCAGCTGACCGCTCGTGACTCGAGCGGGTTGACCGACACCAAGAGCGTGCTGGTCATGCCGCAGACGACGACCCTCAGCTTCGCCTCGAGCCCGACAGGGCTCCAGATCGCGGTGAACGCCACGAGCGAGGCGACGCCGTTCAACCGGACGGTGATCCTCGGCTCCGTCAACTCGATCAGCGCGACGACCCCGCAGGTGCTGAACGGGAACAACCACGTGTTCGCGT